>Ga0315904_10009846_pt1 | contig 12436 bp, 9 predicted proteins | sample LakEriMetagenome_6_FD_203529 | JGI IMG/M metagenome (GOLD analysis project Ga0315904, IMG submission 203529) | Freshwater fungal communities from buoy surface, Lake Erie, Ohio, United States - Buoy 12 MA120 | ecosystem: Environmental > Aquatic > Freshwater > Lake | place: USA: Lake Erie, Ohio...
ACGTGTGTCGTGTGGAATTCATTCCACACGTGATGCCGCTGAAGTCCCGCCGCGACCAGCCGCTGAACAAGTTGTTCACGCGTGGAACAAGTTCCACGCTACGGGCAGGGAGACCGGCGAGACCGCGCTCCTGCGTTCGCTGTTCGGCATCTTCCGCCGAGGCGACCGGGCATTGTTCGACCGGTACTCCGCCGTTTGGTTCATGCTCGCGCTGCTGCCGGAGTGGGGCGTTGAGTGTATGACGCTCCTGCACCAAATCAGCGAAGCCAACTTCAGCCTGGGGCGCCGACTCGGCCAGGGGGACCACGTCGATGTCTCAGGCTGCGCGCGGACGCACCGCCCCGGGCAACTCGTGACAGACTTGGATATGCTGATCGACGATTGGCCGGCGTCTTTGCCACAGTCGCCGTAAAGTCATCCCGGCAAAAGCGGCAGTGCGATTCGTGTCAGAACTCCTTTGGGGGACGTCCGACAAGCGTCCTGACAGTTTCTCGGTCCTCTCCCAGAGCCCAAAAAAAAATCCCTCTGTCGAAAAAACTTCGACAGAGGGATTTGAGTGGCGGGGGCAGGATTTGAACCTACGACCTCGAGGTTATGAGCCTCGCGAGCTACCAGACTGCTCCACCCCGCGTCATGTGCAGTCTAAGTATAACGGCTTCAGGTCGGGAAGTCGAGCGAGGCTGATGCGATTTCCACGATTGGCGCTCGAACACACCTCTTCCCGGCGACCTGTTTCGGCAGAATCACCCGCAAAAACCAGAGCCGGACACGCCCCACACTCTTTTCTGGAACGGGACCGCTTTTCTCCCCCCTCGCCCTCGGAACGGACTCCATCCAGTGAAAGCCTGTTCCGTCTGCCAGGCGAAATTCCCACCCGAGCGCATTCTTCTGGTCAGATCGGACGGTTTCTGGTATGCCTACTTCCTCGGCACAGCCGGAACACGGAGCGTTCACAAAAGGTGGCCCCCCCGGGGGAACCACCTCGAGTTCAGTCAAGGGAGTGAAGCATGCGTCACCCATCGATTCTGCGCCCCCCGAAGGGTCTGACGTCCGGTCGCCTGCGCTCGTCCCGTTCGCTCGCGCTGCTTCTGGTCACCGCGCTCCTGGGACTCTTCCCGGCCGATTTCGCCGCAGCCCAGCAGAGGCGTCCGACTCAACCAGCCCGGCCCAAACGGTCCCCGGCCCCTCCCGCCGACGAGGCCGACACTCCCCCCTCGCCTCCCGTGCGTCAGGCACGCAATTCGGTTTCCGGGGGAGGTCGGAGTGCGGCCGAGGGAGACGATCTCTCCCGGTATCTCAATGGCCCACTGGCGAAACTCGTTGCCTACTGCCAGGAAAGCAAGGCCGAGCTGGACCAGATCGACGACTACACCGCCATTTTCGTCCGAAAAGAAATGGTCAAACGGCGGCTGGTGCAGCAGAAGATGGAAATGAAGGTCCGCCGCAAGCCATTCAGCGTCTACTTCCACTTCCTCTCTCCCGACGAAGCGGGACGGGAAGTGATCTATATCGATGGTGCCAATCGCAATCAGCTGCTGGTGCACGAAGTGGGACTGAAAGCCCTGGCGGGGACCCTGTCCCTCCCCCTGAATGATCCCCGGGTTCTGGCGGAAAGCCGGCATCCCATCACCAGCGTTGGAATCCACAACATCATCAAGGTCGCGTTTGAGAACTTCCCCAAGGATGCCTCCGATGAGAATGTGCAGGTCAAGAAGTACCCGTCGGCCAAGCTGAATGACATCGAATGTGTCGCGTTTGTCATTCGCCATCCCGATCCCCTCCCCGGCCTGCCGTACCACGAAACGCACCTCTACTTCGACAGCGCGACGAAGATCCCGATCCATGTGAAGCGGTTCGACTGGCCCCGGCGGGCGGGAGAGAAGCCGGTGCTGCTCGAGGAATACACCTACGAACGGATGCGGGTGAACGTCGGGTTGAAGAACATCGACTTCGATCCCCGGAACCCCCGGTACCAGTTCCCCCGGTAGTCTCGACCGGACCGCGTCTCCACAGCTTCGCATGATCCGCAGGGATCCCGTGATGCAGGGGGGAGAGATTGCGGTTGCACACAGACCGAACCGGCGTGTGAGGTCTCACCCCCGCGTGGAATCCACGTGGGGGGGTCTTGCGTTCGCTTGCCGGTTCGGGATAATTGCAGCAGAGGTTTGTGTTGAGGCCTCCCCGTTTAAAAACCGCCCCGGCGGTTGTGCCCCGTCCCCCCCGATGTCGGCGATGAGTTCAACCCAGAATGCTCCGCCACCCCGGCTGAGTTTCCATCCCAATGCCTACCGGTTCCTGCAGGCCGCCCTCGAGCGGACCCAGGAGAAACTGGGGCGTGGAGCCTCGCCTGGCTTCGAGGAAGATCAGGCCCATATTTCCGGGGTCGAATTGCTGCAGGGGATTCGCGACTTCGGCCTCGACCAGTTCGGCCTGATGACCAAAACGGTCTTCAACCAATGGGGTCTCCACACCACCGATGACTTCGGCAAACTGGTGTTCGAGATGATCGACCGTGGGGATCTGCGGAAGACCGAAAACGATCAACTGAGCGATTTCAACGCTGTCTACGATTTCGACGAGGCGCTGAACCGCAACTATCGCATCGACACCCGGCAGGCGTTCTGAGCGTTTGACACCGACGCCCACCAGGGCAGACAGGGATGGACTGTGGAGAGCCTGGGATCGGGAAAAGCCTGGATCGCTTGTCCGGGAAGCCCTTGTCGACAGCCGTCCAGAGAGGGACGTCCGTGAAACCTTCCCCGGCGACAGCCCAATCTCAGGCCCCCGCGATCCCCTCTCTGGAGACACCGTCGGGTGTTTCCCATCCAGGTGATTTCCAGTCGGGTGATCTCCAGCACGGCGATCCTGCACAACGCCCCGGCAGCGCAGCCCGCGGCCGGTTCATTCCCGCCGTGCTGCTGATGGCCGCAATCACCCTGGGTCTCGCGTGGATGGCTTTTACCACGGCCAATCCGGTCGCCATCAGTCCTCCCCAGGTGCAGGAGGCGGCCTGCGTGATTGTCGGCGAAGTCGTCAAGACAGCCGAGAATCGGGTGAAAGTCATCTCGTCCCTCAAGGGCCCCCTGGCGGAAGGAACAACCATCCGCGTCACCCGCATGCCAGGTTCGCTGCTGCAGGGTGAACGCCGGTGGATTCTCGCCCTCGAACACCTCACCGACGACCGGTTTGCCGTTGTGGTCCCCGATTCCCGCTACGAGACGGCACCGGAAGCCCTCGTGTACCCCGACACGCCGCAGGTGCTGGCCGAAGTCCAGCACTGGCTCAAAGCCCCCTGGCCCACCCGCGACGTCCCTCCGCCCCGGTCCGCTCCCCCTCAGTCCGCTCACTAGTCGCGGCCGGCAAACGGCCGGGCCACACCGCTGTTGCTGTTTCCAGTGTCCGAATCCGCCCACACCGAATCCCGCCGCGCAGATTCGCCGCGGCCCGCACTGCCCGCCGATCCGCCGGCAGCCGCCTCCGAGGCGGCCCGCTGTTCTCCGGCAGTCGCCTGGCTCGCCCTGCTCTGCCTGCTGCTGGGTTGGTATCTGTCGATCAGTGTTCCCCTGGCGGTCTATTCCCGACGGCTTGGATTCGGGCAGGGAGTCGTGCAGGTGGTCTTCTGGCCCGTGGGCTGGCTGCACGACCACACCCCATTGCGGTATCCTCTGCGGTGGTGGGCCCGGATGTGGGATCCCGCCATCGATTGATCGATGGCGATCCCCCTGCAGTGCGGGTCAACCACGAGGGGCATCATCGCTGCCGGCGGCCGGTCTGACCGACCACCTTCACCCCGCGCGGGTCTGGCACGCGTGATGCCCGGTCATGGACGCAGTGTCGTTCGTCGAGTGAATTCGTCGAGAGAAGGAGTTGCAGCGTGTCGAAAGCCTGGGGCGGCCGTTTTGAACAGGCCACAGATCCACGAGTCGAGCAGTTCACCGAGTCGATCAGTTTCGACGCCCGGTTGGCGCAGGTGGATATCCGTGGGTCCCAGGCGCACGCCCGCATGCTGGGGCGGGTCGGGTTGATCACCCCCGACGAGGCCGAGCTGCTCTGCACGACGCTCGACACCATCGGCCAGGAACTCGCCCGGGGCGAACTCCCCTTCCAGACCTCCCTCGAAGACATCCACATGCATGTCGAGACCGCCCTGATCCAGCGGTTGGGTGATGTGGGCCGTCGACTGCACACCGGCCGCAGCCGGAACGACCAGGTCGCCACCGACCTCAAGCTCTACGTGCGTGATGCGATCGACCATGTCGACACGCTGCTGATCGACGTGCATCGGGCGTTTGTCGAGCGGGCCCCCGCCGATCTCGATGTCATCCTCCCCGGCTATACCCACCTGCAGCGGGCACAACCGGTCCAGGCCCCCCATTACTGGCTGGCGTATTGCGAGAAGTTTGAGCGGGATCGCCAACGACTCGCCGATTGCCGGTCTCGGGTGAACATCTCGCCCCTGGGGGCGGCGGCACTCGCGGGAACATCGTTGCCAATCGACCGGCACCTCACCGCCTCGCTGCTGGGGTTTGCCGAGCCGGCGGCGAACAGCCTCGACGTCTCCAGCGACCGTGACTTTCTCATCGAGTTCTGCCAGTGCCTGGCCCTGATCGCCGCGCATTTCAGCACCTGGGCCGAAGAGTGGATTCTCTGGTGCACGACGGAATTCGGCTTCCTCAAGCTGCCCGACGCCTACACGACCGGCAGCTCCATCATGCCGCAGAAACGAAACCCCGACGTTCTCGAACTCGTGCGCGGGAAATCGGGGCGGGTGATGGCGGCGGCTCCCCGGCTGTTGACGCTCGTGAAAGGCCTGCCGCTCGCCTACAACCGCGACCTGCAGGAAGACAAGCTGGCGGTGTTTGACGCCTATGACACGATCGTGGCCTGCCTCGAGCTGATGCCCGCGGTGGTGCTGGGAGGCGCGTTGCAGGTCGAGCGGATCAACGCCCGGCTGGAAGAGGGATTTCTCGATGCCACGACCCTGATGGAATACCTGATCAAGCGCGGTGTGCCGATGCGCTCGGGACACGAGACGGTGGGCAAGCTGGTGCGCGAGTGCGAACGGCGCGGCTGCCGACTGGCCGATCTGACGTTGACCGAACTGCAGGCGGCCTGCCCGCAGATTGAGTCGGGGGTCTACGAGGTGCTGGGGGTGGCCAATGCCGTCCGGGCCCTGGTGAGCTACGGCTCGGGAGGCCGGGCGTCGGTCGAGCAGCAACTGGCCCGCTGGCAAGAACGGCTCGGCCTGTCCCGCAACGCGTGAGGCAACGCATGCCTACGGCAGTTCTTCGAGAAACGCCCGTTTGAGACGGGCGTTCGCCCTGCTGACCTCAGACACCAGGCGCCGGACCTCTTCGCGGTCTCCGTCCTGCACCTCGTGCTCCAGCAATTCGAGCTTCGAGCGCACCAGCTTCGCCCTCGCCTGATGGTAGGGAGAGAGCGTGCCCCGCCTCAGGAACTGCCCGACCTCCAGCTTGCGGGTCCACCCGTCGTAGATGTCGATCCAGCGGTGTGCCTGCTCGAAATTGAGCCCCAGCGCCGCGGTGAGCGCCTCTCCCTGGGCAACGTAGATCTCCTCGAACGCCTCGTCGGCCGGCGGATAGTAGGCATAACAGCCAACCAGGCTGAAGGCGACCAGACCCAGCAGGATGGTCCCGCCCACGACAGCGGGTGAGACCACGACATCAAACCGCCCCGGTCGGTGGTCACACGGGGCAGGCTGCTGCAGCCAGGCCTCGACATCGAGCCAGGGCCCAATCGCCCGCAGCAACAGCCCCACCCCGCACAGGAATCCCAGCAGTTGCAGCGACTTCACCTCGAAGAACTGCGCATCCTGCCGCAGGCGTTCACGGGTCATCTGCGCGAGCTCGGGACCACCCGAATGCCACGCCCGGCAATAAACGTCGAAGGCATGGGTGTGGTCGGCGATTTCCTGGCCGTGGGGAAACAGCGGTCGATCGATGCCATATGACAAACCCAGGACCACCAGCAGCAACAGGCCCAGCCATGCCCCCCCGCGACGCCAGCCATAGCATGTGAACATCCAGGCCACGAGTCCCAGGTTCATCCCCGCCCCCAGCGACAGCAGCACAAACGCCGCCCCCACCGAGTTGCCATGCTGGAACATCATCCCCAGTTGCGACATCGCCATCATCGGACTGGCGTAGGCGGGAAGTGCGATCGCCGACATCATGAGCGGCGCCAGCAGATTGTCATGATTCATGCTCCCCTGGAGCGAATTCGGGGGCAGCACCGAGGCCAGCAGGCCCACTCCGGCCAGGCCCAGCAACATCAGACCGGCACTCGCATCGCTGCAGTCACGACCCATCGCCGTGACCAGTGACACGATCCGCCGCACGCCATATCGCACCGGTGGCAGAGGCTCGGCCGGCTGTGACGTCTGCGGAAACAGCCAGTCCCAGATGGCCCCGACGACTGTCACCACCACCAGCGAGCAGGTGGCAAACGCAAGAATCGTGAAGGGCTCAGACAACGTCAGCCCGTACATGAGCGAGAGTGGATTGAACAGCGGGGCCGCAAGGGCGAACGCGAGGATTGTCCCCCCCGGCAGTCCCGCCCGCCGCATCTCGCGGACCACCGGTATCACTCCCAGCGAACAGACCGGCAACAACATGCCGATCAGCCAGCCAATCAACAACCCGCGTCCACCTCCCCCACCAAACAGTCGGCGGGTGTTTTCAGTGCCGAGAAACCGCCGAAAGATCGCGGCGATGAAGACCCCAGCCAGGATGAAGGGGGCAGCCTGCAGGGCAGCCTGGGCCACGCGCAGAACGACACTCCAGACAATGGCTGAACCCATGAATCACCGGTGCGGTTTGTGACAGGGAGGAACGGGGCCTCAAGGAGCCGTCAACGAGGCGTTTTCCGGAGGATTTGGCGGCGTCTGTGACGGAATGTCGACTGGGCGAAAGATCTGGTCGGTCGCCACGGCTTGCAACTCTTCCCACAGGGCCAGTTCGGGCTCAAACCCCTCGCGGAACTGTTGCCTCTGCTCGGATGATGCCGCCAGCAGCCCCTCCCGGTATTGGTCCAGCAACGCCTCCGCCCGGCGGACACTCTCCGACAGTCGTGTCCATGGCTGTTGCGTCATGTCGGTCTCGAGGGCAAGACCGGGAAGCCACTGCAACAGATCGGCGAACTGTTCGAGCCGGGCCGGAGTGACGGCCGGTCCCTGGCGCGGTGGAGCCAGTTCGTCAAGTCGGTGTCGCAGATTGCGAACGGCCACCACATACGTTGCCGGATAATGCCCCGGGATGTGATGGTGCGCGTGCTCTTCAGGTTCGTCCGGCGTGGAAACCTGGCAACCGGCGAGCAGCAGCGAGACAGCGACCAGTACGACGCGAACGGCACGGTTGCCGTACCACCCCGCCGGGACGTGCTCCAGATTGGGTTGTCGCAGAGCAGGAGGTCTCATCATGCCTGTTGGGGAGGAGCCAGGGGTGGAATCGGCGTGTTCGCCAGGATGTCTTCGATCAACCGCGAAGGATGCTCGACATCACAGGCCAGGCGGACGGCCAGCACAGGCCGGGCCACCTCCTGCACGTCATCGGGAGTCACAAACCGGCGTTCGTGCAGCAGCGCCCGGGCTTGAGCGGCCCGCTGCAGGATCAACAACCCCCGGGGAGACAGCCCCAGCGTGACACGGGGGTGTCTGCGGGTCGCCTCGGCAAGTCGGACGAGATAGTCGCGGACCCCGAAGGACACCGCCTGCCGGGCCACAATGTGCTGCAGACGCTGCAGTTCCAGCGGTGTCAGCACCGGCTCCGGGGGAACGCTCTGACAGTCGTCAATGGTCAGGGCGTCGGCCAACATGTCGAGTTCATCGTCGCGCGAGGGATACCCGATGCTCAGTTTCATCGCGAAGCGGTCGAGTTGGGCTTCGGGAAGCGGATACGTCCCATGTTGCTCGGTCGGGTTCTGCGTGGCGATGACGAAAAACTCGTGCGAGAGCCCCTGCCGCACACCATCCACCGTCACCTGACGCTCGGCCATCGCTTCCAGCAACGCACTCTGGGTTCGGGGGGTGGCCCGATTGATCTCATCCGCCAGGAGGACATCCGAGAAGACCGGTCCAGGATGGAACTCGAATTCCTGAGTCTTCTGGTTGAACAGGTTGAATCCCGTAATGTCACTGGGCAGCAGGTCGGGAGTGCACTGGATACGGGCGAATCGTCCCCCCACTGCGCCGGCCAGTGCCTTGGCCAAAGTCGTCTTCCCCAACCCCGGTCGATCTTCCAGCAGCAGGTGGCCATGGGCGAAGAGGCAGATCAGCACCGATTCCACCACCTCGGCCTTGCCGCGCAGGGCAGCATTCAACCGTTCTCGCAACCGTTGGATCGTTTCCCAGGGAATCGCGGGCAGCGTGTCAGGGGGGTGGGGGTGTGCGTGGGGCAGCAGCAGGCTCATGCGGGGGAGACCGGAGGGGTGGAGATGTTCGGGGACGAAGAAGCACGACAATCAACAGCAGATGGCGACGGTCCGGCCAACTGCACCCACTGTGGCCGCGACAGATGCCGCGTCACCGTGGCGCAGAGTGGTTCCAGGTCGTCAAGCGGAATCGGACAGGGGCCCGTCGGATCAAACGCCGCCCAGTCCACGCACAGCAGAAACCGCTGCAGCGAACCACCGGCGACCGGGTTGCCGGGAAACCTTCCTGGCTGCAGGCGTTGCCGCGGGGTCGTTCCGGCTGGTGCCCGGGGGCCAAACAAACCGCGTCGCAGGTCCAACAGGGCGAGGGTCTCGAGCACCCGTCGTCGCGGCTCACGCGCGGGAAACAACCGCCAGGCAGCCGTCGCCAGGCGTTCGTGCACCAGGCGACGCTGCCACATTCCCCAGCCAAGAACCAGAACCGCCAATGTCAATCCCCAGGCATGTTGCCCCGCCCACCGCCCGGTCGCCTCCAGCCCCTGCCAGAGTCGGTCAAGCCACGTGGCGGGTGTCGTCAGCAGCTCATAACCCGGTGTCGCCTCGATCTCGACCCAGGTGCCCGAGCCGACGTAGACCTCGGCCCAGACATGCACATCCCGGGGAGCGATTGGTGTCGAACGGGACTTCACTTCGTAGCGCGCGGGGTCGGCATAGAAACCCGAAACCAGCCGGGTCGAGTACCCCAGACCACGCAGCAGCAGTGCCGCCGAACTGGCAAACAGGTAATCGGGCCCTTCGCACCCCCGCTCCAGGAACTGACGGATGGTCGCCGGGGGAGTGGCCGTTTCGGCTCCCGCCCGAATGAGCCGACCGGTCCGTTTCAGACGGTCGCCGATGGCCGCGATCTGGGGCGCTCCGGGAGGGAGGCCCTGCGTCCACTCCCGGGCCGTCTGCCTCAGCCACTGCGAGTCTTCATCGTGCCCCAGCAGCCGGTAGCGGTCATGAGCCGTCGATGCGATCAGGTCGATCGCCTCCAGTCGCGACGGCTGAAGCGGACGGGACTGCCATTGGATGACAGTGCTGTCGGGGAGCGACTGGCGGGGCATTCCCAGCACCGTATCCTGGTGCCAGGTGAAGAACTCGGGCTGATCCACACGGTCGATATGCACGCCGATCGGATGCCAGGGAGTCGGAATCCGATTCGTGTCGAGACGCTGAATCCGCAGCAGGTGCAGGTCGTGGCCAGCAACCAGGCCGGCCAACGCCGCCGTCGGAAGCCGGATCCAGGGCCGTCCTTCGACAGACTCCTCTGTCAGGGGTGGGCGATTGTTTTTGTGAGGCTCGGCCAGCCAGGTGGTTCCATCGAACAGGTCAAACACCTCCAGCCTCAGGTGCAGCGGGGTGCGGCCCGCGAGATGAAACAGGGCGGGCTGCGGTTGATCTTCGAGTTCCCCCGGGCTGCGACGGGCCTCGCGCACAGTGCTGAACTCGCGACCGGCCGCTCCCGACCGCGCCATCCGCTGCTCGACTTCCAGCGCCAGCGACGGAGGAAGCGCCACAGAGCGATCGGAATTGCGTCGTGGTGGCGGCTCGCCGTACTGATCGTTGAAAATGTCGTAGAGACTGGGGCGGTCGGAATCGAGGAAGAGTTCACTCTCAACCGGTCCAAACGTCCGGGCATCATGATGCCCGGCCACCAGCAGGTCGCCGTCGTGAACCCCCTGCCGGGCGGTCGGGTCGTACGCCCCCGTCCCCCCTGAGGTCGGAAACAGGCTTCCCAGTGGGCCCCTCGGCTTGAAGGGCTGCAACGCCGCGAGCACCAGGAAACCGGTCAGCGCCGCGGGAAACACCAGCGACCACCGCAGCGTCGCACTCCGGACGGTCTCCGCAGGCAATGTCCCCTTCAGGCTCTGCCAGTACCAGGCGACCAGCCAGCAGCTTCCCGCCAACCCATACACCAGCAGCCAGACCCAGGGAGTACTCCCCTGCTCCACCGAGATCGCCACCAGCACGAGAAACAGGCTGAAGGCCACCCCCAGGGGCTGCAGCTGGCGGTGCTGATCCAGCGCGGCCAGCACCAGCACCAGGTTGCGCAAAACCACCAGCAACAACAGCTCAAAAGCGAGTCCCTGCCCCACCCGGCTCCAGAGCCAGTTTTCCACTCCCGCCACCGCGAGCGCCAACAACAGCAATCCACTCGCCACCGTGCGAAACCGCCCGCGAGAACGGACCTTCTGGCGGATCCCCCACCGACACGCGGCAATCAAGACTCCGAGGACAACACACAGGGTCACCCCAGCCCCCCCGTGCCCGGGCCCCCCATTTCCGGTCCCCGTCGGCAGCGCCCGCTGGGCCAGCAGGCAGCCGATCAGGGCCAGGACCAGGCCCCAGGCCCGTGCGGGGGACATCCCCGACAGCCAGCGACTCCCCACCCGGGGAATCTGCTCAGGACGCGACAGCCATGCCATGGCAGCTCTGCTCCCACTGCTGTCGGAACTGGAGTTCGATCCGCTCCCATGCCTCGCACACGCCGGCCCCGGCGGAAGAATCTTCAACCCCGTCAGAAACAAGGTCATCACCTGCCATCGACACGGGCAGGACCAGCCGGACCGCCACTCGACCGGCCCCCGTCAACACCGTCTCACCCTCGGCTGCCTCCCCCCCGGGTTGAACGACAATCCACCATCCCCCTCCCTGAACACCGGCTCGGTCGTGCGTCATTCCCGCGAAGGTCGTGCAGAACAGCCGCAATCCCCGCCCCTTTCCAAAGCTGGCGCGGCGAGATGACGCGGGAAGCCCCTCATGCGGCACCCGTGCCAGCCGATCGAGCCAGCGCTGCCGCAACACACCATCGCCGACAACTGGAATCCGCTCGCCCGCCAGGCACAAATCGACAGCTGCGTGCTGTGCCTGCAACACCGAACACACACTCGCTGCCACCCGAATCGTCCACTCGAGCGTCCCCTGTGGCCCGGGAGTCGAATGCGATTCGGAATCGAGGTGCAACTCCACCGTGGCGGCCGACTGGGCGACCGCCTGTCGCTCGGCGGTGATCAACCGTCCGTGCCTCGCCGTCTGCGCCCAATGCACCCGCCGCAACGAGTCCCCCGGCCGAAACAGGCGAGTCCCTGTCAGATCGCCCTGATCCCCGGTGCGCCGGGCCGACAGATTGTCGGACCACTCCCTCACATCGGGGGCATCGGGAATCGACGCCAGTTCACACCGTCGTGGCCAGACCAGCAACGGATTCTCAACGACGACCGGACGGGACGCCAACCAGAGGCCGAAGGGAAACGACGTCGTCACACACGGAAGACCGCAGGGATACTCGCCGCGACTGTCGGGGACAAAATCGAATGGAACACGACTCGTACTCCACCCCGCCACCCGGGCCAGCGCCCAGGCAGGCCCCACCCCCGGCCACCTGCGGAATCCCTGCTTCAGCGTCAGTCCCCAGACAGGCCAGGGCGAGCGATTGATGATCTCCAGCACCGCTGGTGTCGGCTCTCCTTCGACCCCCCGCGACTGCTGAAATTCCAGTCGTGCCTGGATCCCCCGCAGCGAAACCCAGGGCCACACTCCCCCCAGCAACAGCACCAGGCCCAGCCCACACACCAATATCCAGGCCGACGCGGCCAGGCAGACCGCCGTCGCCAGCGACATCCCCAGGCCAAGAAACAACGGCACCGAGGGATGCTTCAGCCAATCGACCCAGCGATTGGCCCCAGGGCAGAAATCATGCGTCAACAGATCGGCCAGGCGGGACAGGCCACCAGGCAGCGGAGGAATCCAGCGGGGAAGCGACATGGGACTGCTGCAGTGCGGACAGAGATGCACATCGTATGCAACTATATCCATTAACCGACAGTAGTGTGGGAAGAAAAATGATTTTTTGAAAAAATCGGCCAGCGGCTCCAGGCCAGCTCCGGGACCAGCCAGAAACCGCAGGCAAAATCACGCGGGGTGGGGGCGCTCCCCCACCCCGGGCACGAACCAGCGAGCCTCACCCATCTGTCCCGGCGGCCGTCAAACCAAGCCGTATCGGGCA
>Ga0315904_10009847_pt1 | contig 12435 bp, 8 predicted proteins | sample LakEriMetagenome_6_FD_203529 | JGI IMG/M metagenome (GOLD analysis project Ga0315904, IMG submission 203529) | Freshwater fungal communities from buoy surface, Lake Erie, Ohio, United States - Buoy 12 MA120 | ecosystem: Environmental > Aquatic > Freshwater > Lake | place: USA: Lake Erie, Ohio...
GGATGGGGCCTGCGTCCCGATGGGACATCGGCCCTTGGGCCAACGCACGGGGCAGTCGTGATCGACCAGGCGGGGAACATCTACACCAGCGCCAATCAGGGGATTTTTGTCTTCTCCCCTGAGGGCAAGGTGGTTCAAAGCTACTTGGGGAAGGACTACACCGAACTTCATGATATGGAGATTCGGATGGAGGACGGGAAGGAATACATCTACGGGGCTCGCAACAACGCAGGCGAGGGAATCAAACTGGTCGCCAATTCGGGAGAGGTGGTTCTTCGACTGAAGTATCCCACCGAGTCAGGGTTGAATCTCGACCGATTTGCGCCGACGGCCATCACCGTCGCCCCCAACGGGGACATCTACTTGGCCAACGGGTATGCGAGCAACCATGTATTTCGTTTTGACAAGACGGGGAAGTATGTTTCCCATTTTGGCAAGCAGGGCAATGGCCTTCAGGAGTTCAACACCTGCCATGGCATGACATTGGATACGCGCTACGAGCCGCCGAGGCTACTGATCTGCGACCGCAATCATCAGCCCAAGGGGCGGTTGGTCCACTACAGCCTGGAGGGGGAGTTCATCGAGGAGGTGATCACCGGATTGGGGATGCCAACTTCTGCATCGGTGCAAGGGGATTATGTTTCGGTCCCGGATCTGCATGGGCGCGTCGTGGTTCTCGATAAAACCAACACGATCATGGCGGTGTTGGGGCACAATCCCGATCCAGCCAAGGGTGGCAATTTCAATATTCCTCAGGACCAGTGGATTGAGGGGATCTTTAGCGGGACTCACGGATCGTACTGGGACCGCGAGGGGAATCTCTATGTGCAGGACTGGAATGTGTCGGGGCGCATCATGAAGCTGGTGCGAGTCAAACCCTGATCTTGTTCGAAGTCGGTCTGCACAAGGGATAGGTCTACTTCTCCGGTCCACTCCCTCCCGGCATCCGATTCCGGTAGAGGGCGGCCCCAGCGGACTGCGCGTCGCTGTGAATTGCTTTAGTGACCGTGGCGGATGAGCCGCAACTGCCTAGTTGCCGAGTTGATGCCATAGAGCGAATTCCTTTCGCTCCATGGTGTCTGCATGCTGGAAGGCAACTTCCGGGGTGGACCGGTTCATGTCTCCGCGAAGCCTGCAAGCTAAGACCGCATGCGCTTGCATCCGTGATGCATCTTGCCTTGAGCGGCTTGATGGGAGGGTTGTTGGCCTTCCGGAGGTGCAATCGAGTGGGTTCTACCAGATGCTCAGCCCTCGCTTCCCAGCGGATGGTGCGAGCAGGTTCCCTGGCTCTGGACAGTTCCAAGTGCCACAACTAACCTCACACTAAAGAGGGGTTGGGCACAGGCGTTACCACAGAAAGTGAACCTCATGGCAGCTCCCATGGATGAGCACGCTTACAGCGAATTGGCGCAACATGCTGCGGCGGAGCGTTATCGCAAACGAAGGGACTACCATGCACGCGTGGCGGAGGCGAGGGCGACTGGCAAGTACGAAATGGTCAATCAGAAGGCCAGATTAGATCGTCGGAAGCTGCGAGTCACATCGAAAAACACGAAGTTACGCGAAGGGACCCAAGGCGGACGGGGATTTGAACAGGTTCTCAATTTTAGCCGGGATTTTCAGTTCACTACTTTCTTGGAACAGGCCATCCATGTAGCGCAAGCGGTCTGCCGTCTGGTGACTCGCAAAGAGGCTGGAGTTGTTCGTTATGGGACAGGTTTTCTGGTTACTCCCCAGCTTCTTTTGACCAATCATCACGTGTTGCCGAGCCGAAAGGAAGCCTCGGCCACACGTGCTGAATTTGGCTATCAGTTGGATCGAGATGGAAATCCACATCCAAGGATTCGCCGCATTGAACTGGATCCCGATAGGTTTTTCTTTAGTAGCAAACGGCTGGATTTTGCTCTGGTAGCCCTCCAACTGGAATCCCAGCTCGATCGGTTGCCGGCGGTCTGGTGTCCGATGATCAAGGAATTGGGCAAAATCGTCATTCTGGAGCACGTCAACATCATTCAGCATCCCCTGGGGAGGGAGAAGCAGGTCGTCATTCGTGAGAATCGAGTGATCGACAGTTTCGACTGGAAAGGAACGGTCCTCCATTACGAGGCGGATACCGAGCGAGGGTCATCTGGATCTCCGGTCTTCAATGATCAGTGGGAGGTGGTCGCGGTGCACCACGCCAGTGTGCCCAATACCGATTCACGTGGTCGCTGGCTGAAGGTGGATGGCGGTATCTGGAAAAAGGAAACCGATGATCCAATTTTGGTTCATTGGGTAGCCAATGAAGGAGTGCGCACTTCGAAGATCGTTAAGGAGGTGGAACGATTGAAGGTCGACGGGGAGGCGAAGAGACTTTGGTCGGAATTTTTGGAAGCGAAAGCTCCCACTCTCAGTCCCAGCGTATGGAACAACGACGCGGTTCCAGACCCTCAATTCGCCTTCTCGCAGCACTCGGGAACCCAGGTACCTCTAGCCACGACGGCGGGGCTGGCGGACGTGCCTGGGATAAGCTCTGGTAGATCGGGTTCCTCCTTGTCCATTCCCATCCGGATTTCTGTGGAGATCGGATCTCCTGAAGGAGGGGCCGCCACGATCCGTGGTGGAGTAGTGACCCCAGCTGTGGGAGATGCACAAGAGGATCGGTCGAAGAAGTGGATCGGCAGAGTAGAAGACGCCGATTCCGCAGGTGAGTCGGAGTCGATGGAACGCAGTGGCTATGACCCGATGTTTCTCGGGATGGAAGTGCCATTTCCTCTTTTGACGGTCGCTACCAGATCCAAAGCCTTTGCCTTCCAGGAAATCGTGGGGAACGCGAAGTACTTGATTCCCTATCATCACTTCAGCATCCTTTTTCACAAGACCCGGCGCGTCGCATTTGTGGCTGGAGTGAACTACGATCCGACCGCCCCCGTACGTCTGCTCCGCGATGAAGGACGGGAAGACTGGAGGTATGACCGTCGATTGAAGCCAGCGGAGGAATTGCAGGCAGGGGAGTTTCTTTATGACGATAACCCGCTGGACAAAGGCCATTTGGTCCGTAGGACGGATGCCGCCTGGGGGGCCACCCCACAGGAAGCTCGAAGCGCAGGTGACGACACATTTTTTTTCACCAATTGTGTCCCTCAGCATGAAATCACCAATCGCGGACAAACCCAAAAAGCACCTGATGGCTTGGTGCTCTGGCGGCAAATTGAAGACTTTCTGACAAAGCGGGGAGACGAGTCACAGCGTCGGATCTCCATCTTTAATGGTCCGATCCTTCGGGATCATGATCTAATCTACAAGAAAGTGAAGTTGCCTCGAGAGTTTTGGAAGGTGGTTGTATTTCGTGATGACTCCGGAAACCCCAAGTCGCTCGCCCTCCGCTTGACACAGGCTTCCTTGATTCAAGGGCTCGAAGAAGCTTTTTTACCGAGCGAGTATGAGACGGTGCAGGTCAGCATCAAGTCGATTGAAGCCGATACGGGGTTGAATTTCGGTAAGATAGCAGCATGGGATACCCTAGAGCAGGAAAAAGCGCTGGAGCATCTCGCGATGGGAACCAGCGTTGTTCGGATCCGAGATCTCTCTCAGATTGTTCTTTAACCGATCCTATCTCAGGCCTCTCCTGCCAGCAGTGCGGATTGGTCTTCTTTGTCTGAATTCATTGCAGTATCGCTGTGTAGGTACGATTGGAGATACGAGGAAGCGATGTCGTCGATCAACGAACAGATTTCAAGCTTTCGTCAGCAATGGCTGGCGATTATGGCTTCGGTGACAGCGTTCCTAGCAATCTTTGGAATCAATCTGCCGAAACCGACGACCACCTCGACGGATTCGAAATCGAGTGTGCAGTCCGAAGGTGTAGAAGTTCGCGCCAGTGAGAGAAACCGCCCTGCCAGTATCACACCACAAGAGTGGGAAGATCCTCTTGAGGAATTGACCGATATCTTCGCGGAAAGCGCTCCTAAGGATCTAAGCGAACGGAAGATCCATGAGGTTCTCCGCGGTCGACGACCTGGATTGGCTCTTAAGATTCTGGAGGAAGCGTTACAGTCGCGGGACTCAAGACCCTCCGAGCTTTTGATCACGATTCAAGTGGTCCCGGGGCAATCGAGGCTCAACTCGAAGGAAGCGCGAATGCTGTGGGGGCACGCATTCCGCATGGCCCTCTCCGATGGAGGTTTCTCCATCGTTCAGGAAAACTATCTCGCTGCTTACGAGTGCACCATTAAAACCGATATTCCTGGCGAAAAAGACCTGCCGCGCACGATCAGCCTGCCAATGCGACTCTATCAGAAGTCGAACCAGCTCAGTGCAATGGAAGTGGGCCGGGATTCAAAAACGACAGAGGAGAAGCAGCATCAATTTCTATTGAATTTTTGGCTGGAAGAGGACTACCTGGGCAAGGAACCATGGAAGTGCCTGAAAGCGCTGCGGGATAAGATCGTGGAAGATCTGATTCCTGAAAAGGGAAAAACTGCCACTTGGGCGATTATCGGTCCAGGACGGTCGGGAACTCTTGAGGCGATGGAACCGGCTTGGGAGACCGATAAAGATATTGATGAGCATAAGTTCGTACTTCCAGGGGACTTGCATTTGGGCGATGAAAAACTTGGGAAGCCTCTCTATTGGATCAACGCCCACTGTACGGTTCCCTTGACCAGGCTTTGGAATCAACCAGGAAGCAGCCAAGGGCAGAAAATCCGCTGGATCCAGGCAACGCCTGACGATAGGAAAATGTTGAAACTGCTAGCTACTGAGCTACGGACACGATTAGCTCCAGCGGGCATTCCGGCGATTCAGTCACGGATTAGTAAGGATTGGCGGGCCAGTCAGCATCGTTCCATCCTGCTTTTTTTCGAGCAGGATAGCGAATTTGGAAAGAACCTCTGTACCACGCTCGCCAATGAATTGCGGGTAGGGGACGGGGAAAGCAGTCCGTGGTCTTTCGAGTGTCGCATGATTCCGTATCTCCGTGGCGTTGGCTTTGTGAACAGGTCCGAGCAGGATCCTAAGGCGGTGGATTCGACGAGCAATCAGGTGGCAGACTATTTCCGTAGAACTCTCGAAGAGGAGCCGATGCGTTTAGTCGATGTGTTGGAGAAGAAGGAGCAACCGCTGGCGATCGGGATTTTGGGAGGTGAGCTGCCCGATAAGCTGGCTTTGCTCCGCGAGATCCGAGCCCGCTACCCGCAATCGCTCGTGTTCACCAACGACCTGAAGATCCAGTACCTCAATCAAGACACTCTCCCACTGTTTCGCAATGTGCTGGTGGCAGCTCATGCCCCTTTGAAGCAGGAGTTTTCGGTAAACGAGAAAGGTCGCCGCGATAAGCCTTCCGCCGACGTTGACTCGACGGAAAAAGAGAATGCCATTGGAGAGGCGGGCATCAAACCAAAGCCACCCACCAGTGTCAGCTTCCGCGATGAAGTGCAGGCGACCCTTTGGTATGGCTATCAACGACTATTTGCCGAAGTCTTTCCCCAGAACGAGTTGCCAGGGAAAGGTGCTGGTTTGGTCAGTCCAGAGACCGAGCCGCCTGCGATGATATTCGAGGTGGGCAATCGGGCTTTTTGGGAAAGTAGATCGGTAAAATCCTCTTGGTTGCAGCGAATGTCTGGTGGCTTTTGCGTCTTCTTGCTGTTTGCATTTCCTTGGCTGCATCGGCGTTGGATCATCCAGAGGTTGGAGTGGGATTCCGAAGTCCAATCGGTAGTGACAGGCAGCCGACTGGTTGCAGTGGAACAGTGGATTCAGGGATTGTTGCCTGCGCGAGTACGGATCGAGGCAACGCGGCTCGGAAAAAATGTCCCGCTTCTGGTCACCTGCCTGATGGTGATTCTTGTTTGCTGCTGGCCCGTCAATTCACTCAGCGAAGCTTCGTGGATCAAACCGAGCCAAGAAGGTTTCTTTGCGAGTGTTGTTGCATCACTTGTGAACAATACCATGACTTTTTTCACCGGCGTCTCGGTGATGCCTTCGATCCTGACCCTTACATTTTGCCTCCCTTTCACCTTTTGGCCGGCGTTGAAGAAGGAAATCGAACGAACTGCCTTCCAGGATCATGCTGGACGAACTGGGAAGATCCACGAAGAGCATGGGATGGAGGGAAGGCTGGCGAGTATTGATGAGCTGGTTGGGTTTCTGGGGGCTCGCAGGATTCCTAGCAGGAGCGAAAAATGGTCTGCAGTATCAGTGCCATCGCAAGAAGAGGGGTGGCAAAAGTACTTCCGAAGTCATTGGCGAGCTCCGATTTTGTACGGTTTGTTCGGGCTGATCGTCGGGATGGTCATCGCGTGGTTCACTGGCCGACATTGGGTGATCCAAATCTCCGCTTTGGCAACCATCTCTTCCGCGTTGGTTCGTGGCACAAGCGCCCGAAGAGCCATCTTGATCGCGTTTCTTGTTTGTATGGGTATCGAGCAGTTGGCCTGGATTTTCGGCGATTATGCATCCGTTCCTGCGAGGGATCATGCGGTCCGCGCGATCGGAAGCAGCATCTTCGCGGTGGCTTACTGGTGGTTGCTAGTCGGCTTGATCAAGCTGTTTATTCAGCAGTTCCAGCTTAAGGCGATGCTGCGCGATGCGACCAATCATGTCACCAAAGCGCAATCTTCGCATCGTCTAATGCCGGTGAATATGGAAGTTTTGGCGGACAAGGTCCGAAACGTCGACCATCTGATGATTCGGATCCAGGATGCGTCGCGTCTGATTTCTCGAGATCTACTGCATCTCTCCCTGGTGGGGTTGGTCATTTGCTTTGCGAGAATGCCATGGTTCGACGCCTGGGGCATGTCGGTGGCAACTTGGTTGACCATTGTGATCCCGATGACAGCTCCTTTCATTTCCTCGATCCTCTTACGCCGCACAGCGTTTGAATTTCGAGGCTCATGCCACCGATACTTGAGTAACTTGGAGTACCAGCTATCGGAGCTGCCAGACACCAAAGCGTTGCTGGAGATGACCGAGCGATGGCACCAAAGAGTGAACAGCCATAATCAAGGGGTCTTCTCACCGCTGGATCAGGACCCACTGGTCAGTATGGGGGTGTCTCTGTTAGTCGCCTTTTCCTCTGGTCCGCAGGGCGATTTTCTGCGCAAGATGTTCGGGTTTCTTATGATCTAAAGCCTCTGCGTGTTTTATCAGGCATGTTTCTGTCACTCCAGGCAGCAGGTGTACGGCCATCGCTTTGCCATGAGGATTACTGAGGTTCTGGTCTATCTGGGATTCTTGTTGGTGGCGATCGCTTCACTGCTGCGCACCGAATCGGTCCTGGATCATCACCGTACGGTCGGTGAACTACCGCTAAGAGCGGTCGGAAACTCCAGCTTGGATAAGGTTGTGTCGTCATGGGGTGGCCATGAACCTGCCTCATCGCTGGATGGACCAGTGAAGGGGCAGCCTCAGCCGCGCACCTCGCCCCTTCATCTCATCGAGTCACAAGCAGCGAGACGCCACTGAAATCCATCGGTCCATGGACTCTTCTTGGCTCCGTGAGAGCCAATCCGTCGCGATCATTTGGTTTGGTTCGATGGCGTTCCACTGACCCACAAATTTGTCGGATGGACCGGAATTCTTGAACGTCGTTGCATTGAAAACATGGTCGGTTCGATGCATGCACCAAAGTCCATCTGGACACTCGGTAGATCCTGACACGACATCGCTTTGGGCTGGGTGGATCCACGCACAGTGGATATGGGGGGAGGGCGATTGCCTGGATATCGGAAACGAAGGTGGTCGGATGGCAAGCGATTCTTGTGCTGGCGTGAAGGAGCGAAGGGATCGGTCGTTCGAAGACTGAGGCTCGGCTGGTGCTAAGGGGGGCTATTTCGTCCCGGCCTAAATGACGAGCTCCCAAGACATCTGTGAGGCGATCCTCTTCACGCAAGGTGTACGGGGGAATCTACATCTGGAATAGATCGCCAAGGGCCTCGGACATGGTGGGATGAGAAAAGATGTTCTGACTGAGTTGCTTGGCGGTCATTTGGCCCAGCATGGCGGTCTGGACGACGGCCATCACTTCACCACCCTGAGGTGCCAGGATGGAACATCCAAGAATCTGATCGGTGTCCGCATCAACCACCGCCTTCATGATGCCATTGGTCTGGCCCATCGTGACCGCGCGTGGGATCTTATCGACCGCGAGAGTCGACGTCTTCACCGAATATCCCTTCTGCACCGCCGCCCGCTCAGTCATCCCAACGCGGCCCAGTTCGGGATCGATGAACAGCGTGTAGGGAACGATGCGACCGGTGGTGGTTCGCAATTGGCCGCGCAGGTTCGAGGAGACGATACGGTAGTCGTCGAGGGAGAGGTGGGTGAATTGGAGCCCTCCGGTGACATCCCCCATCGCCCAGATGCCAGGTACTCGGCTTTCCAGTCGTTCATCGACCGGAATGAAACCGCGATCATCAACCGACAGACCGGTGCTTTCCAGGTTGAGCCCTTCGGTGTTTGGAATGCGCCCCATCGCCACAGCAAGATGGCTACCTTGCACAGAGAGGTTTTCAGAGCCTTGTCGGAGATCGACCGCCATAGCGTCTCCCGAGGTCCCCGAGACCTGTTCGACGGTGGCATTGGTGATGATCTCGATTCCTTCGTCGACCAACAGTTTGGCGATGGCTTGACGGATTTCTGGTTCTTCGCGAGGCAGAATTGTCGGATTGCGATCGACGAGAGTCACTTGGCTACCTAGTCGCCTAAAGATTTGGGCGAATTCGCAACCGATGTATCCCGCCCCAAGGATCACCAAGTGCTGGGGAAGTTGATCGAGTTCCTGGATGGAGGTACTGTCCAGGGGTTTGGCAAGGTGCAGTCCTGGGATCTCTGGGATGGAAGGCCTGGTGCCGGTATTGATCACCACGACCGGGGCTTGAATCGTCCGAGGCGAACACTCAAATCCGTCGACTTGAATTGTCTTTGGCCCTACGAATTTGCCGGTGCCGTAGAGCAGATCGACGCCGGCCTGCTGGAAGGCATCGCGATTGCGTCGGGTCAGTAGGTCGACCACATTTCGCTTACGCGATCGCACCTCGAACATGGAGGTAATCTGCTGGGTCAGATGGATCCCATGAAGATCGGAGATGCTAGCCAGATGCGCTACTTTGGCCGATTGCACCATGGTCTTGGTGGGGATGCATGCGACGTGGATGCACGATCCACCGATGTAGGCGTGTTCCACCAGTGCCACCCGTCGACCGGTTTTGGCCCACTCCATCGCCAGCGTCTTGCCCCCTTTGCCGCCACCCAGCACGATCAGGTCATAAGTCTCTAAAGAGCGGATGTGGCAAGTCGGCATGGCGTCCCGTCCCATCGGATGCGAACAAGGATATGGTTCGGTGGAATTCGGCGAAGCATCGAGATCTCTTTTCGACTTGGTCTGTTGCTCTTTGGGCGTTGGACCTTCCCAGTCGCGATCGGTTGATGGCGGGAGCATAGCGCCTCGCGTCGGATTTGGCAACTGTCCATCCATCTGGGCTCGGGGGCCCTCAGCTCACAGAGTCACCAAGGCACCGCGATGGATGAGAATTCCATCGGTCGATATCCACTCAGGGGCTCGGCATCTCCATGAAAGGAAAATGGACGCGTTCTGATTTTCTGGGTTCCATCGTGATCCACTGATCTACGGAATCACCGGATGGCCCCGAACTTTCGCAGACGATGTCTCCTGCAACTAGACCTACTAAGGCCAACTGTTCGATTCCTCTCGAATTTGTGTCGCTCGTAGTCGCTAAGACGGAAGCATTCTGGCTGCTTCGGCGAAATCATCCTCGGCACCGAGAAAGCAACTCGGTTTCGGTCGTGGCCAGCGGGACCGAAACAAGTGTTGCAGGCGGCGTCTTTCGGGCAAAACTTCCGCGGTTCCTTCTGCCATACTTGACCTGCTCCTCTTGCCTAGAGAGACTTCGGGGGCGGCTTTGGTGTGCCATGCTTCGGCGACGCGTTTCAGTTATCATTGGCTTCTTCGTTTAGTTCTCCTCCTCTATTTTGCATTGGTTCTTCATCAATGGGAATGATTTACCGAATCTTCGGCATCGCGGCGTCTTTTATCCTTCTTTTTGCACCCACCGCGGTCGATGCTCAGGAACTGCCAACAACAGGAAGTCTTGAGACCAGGTTCGGGAAGCTTGAACTGGAGAGCGGCTACCCAAGCGCAGCGACGGTCGACAAAGTTTTTGACGAGATCGACTACCAGCGAGCCTGTCAGGCTTATCTTTGGGCACTGCCGCTGATGGCCATGCAGCAGTGGCAAAACGAGCACCTTACGAAGTTTGATGCAGGCAAGTGCGATTACGTGGATTATCTCACGTTCCAAGACAAACTTGGCTTGTTGACCGCGAATGCGACGACTCCATACATCATGGCTTTTCCGAATTTGAAGGAAACGGGGCCACTGGTATTTGAGATTCCTTCTGGTCCGACTGCTGGTGGATTCACCGATTTCTGGCAGCGTCCAATCACCGACTCTGGACAGACTGGACCGGATCAGGGGGCGGGGGGCAAGTACTTGATCCTTGGTCCCGATGACCCCGATATCCAGCCAGAGGGCTATTACGTCTTCCGTTCGTCCACCGTCAATATCTGGTCGGCTCATCGCGCTCTGGATCCGGACGCTACAAAGGCACGAGCCTTGATGGATGGTTTGAAGATCTATCCCTATAGCCAACGCGAGAATCCGCCCGCGACACGCCATGTTTCGCCGAATGGTCGCAAGTGGAGTGGCATGCAACCGCGTGGATTGGCGTATTGGGAAGGGCTTGCCAAAATCATCAACGAAGAACCGGTACACGAACGGGATCGGATGGTGATGGGGATGCTTCAGCCACTTGGCATCGAAAAAGGTAAGGCGTTTGCTCCAACCGCAAGGCAAAAGAAGATTTTGGAAGAGGCTTCTTTAGCGGGAGAACTGATGGCTCGCACCATCGCCTATGAAAAGCGGTTTGAAGGAGCGACGGTTTGGCCTGGGAAACATTGGGATATTTCGCTTTTCCTGAAAGAGACCAATCAGGAAGCCCCGCATCACACGCAATTCGACGAGCGGTCTTCTTGGTTCTACGAAGCGGTTGGCGTGTCGACGGGCATGATGGGGCGGACCGTTGGATTCGGGCAGCTGTATCTCGAAGCCGCGAAGGATAGTGAAGGCAACTGGCTGAACGGTAGCAACACCTATCAGCTGAAGGTTCCCAAAGACGCCCCTGTCGCTCAGTTCTGGTCGGTTACCGTGTATGACAACGAAACCCGTTGCTTTGTCGATACGGGAGTTCAGCCGGACCGGTCTTCCCGCAACGACATCGTCAAGAATGCCGATGGGAGTGTGGATCTTTATTTCGGTCCGATCGCTCCGAGTGGAAAACCGACGACCAATTGGATTCAGACGCTTCCTGGCAAAGGTTGGTTTTCCTATTTCCGACTTTACGGCCCGACGCAGGCCTACTTCGATCGGTCCTGGGTTCTGCCAGACATCGAGCGGGTTAAATAGTGGCTACTTCTGAAGATGGTGGCATAGAAGCATGAGCCAGTGGCTTTTACCGGACTCGTGCTCATACTCAATGAAAAGGTGCTCGTACTCGAAGAGAAGCGTTGGGACACTGGGGCATCGATTGCGATAACGAGTACCGCCGCGCTGAGCACGAGCAAGAATCTCAGGCCGAAGAAAAGCCAGAACTATGGAATGCAACGGACCGGAGGTGAATAGCTTTTTCTCGAGATCTTTGTCATCTTCCGCCGCCCGCTGATTCTCGTCGTTGGGCAGTTGTCTCACGTCATATTGGCACAGAGGGAGTCGCAGCCCCGCCGACCTTCGAAGGGAGATCCGTCTGGATCAAGTGAATTCGAGCGCCAGGGAAATGGGCCCAACCGACCATTCTGTCGGTCCGTAGGTCACATTGCACCGGAAGAAGCGGATTGCGACTATTTGCCTCTCACGGAGACACAGAGCCACGGAGAGTGAATGGACCAAAGGATTTTCCCCGCATCTCGGTACCTTGATGACGCCGTGAGATGAATGAGCCGGGTGCGGGACTGACGCTGCCTTGATTCTGGTCCATTCGGTGACTTTGCAGGATCATGGCCACCCCAACTGCTACACAACCTTGCCATGCCCGAATTGTCGCTCCATCGAGGCGGCACAGGGCGGCCTGTCCGGTGACGTTCCCATGACCGATTGGAATCGATGCAATGAAGCGATCACTCCCCAAAATCTCCCTGATGAACCGCACTGCTGTCCTTGAGCTAGTGGAGACGATGGATGCCTTCCCTTGGCTGGTAACAGAATAGGGAGACGCGAGCCATTTGTTTTCTCGGATCTCGTCAGCCGGTCAATCGAATTGGAAAACAAAAAACCCAAGGTTTCCCTTGGGCTTGATTCGGTCTTTCGGCTTTTGCCCGATGCTGGCGTTTCCCTTGGAATAGGCGAAGAGGGACTCGAACCCCCGACATCCACTGTGTAAAAGT
>Ga0315904_10009848_pt1 | contig 12435 bp, 10 predicted proteins | sample LakEriMetagenome_6_FD_203529 | JGI IMG/M metagenome (GOLD analysis project Ga0315904, IMG submission 203529) | Freshwater fungal communities from buoy surface, Lake Erie, Ohio, United States - Buoy 12 MA120 | ecosystem: Environmental > Aquatic > Freshwater > Lake | place: USA: Lake Erie, Ohio...
CTTCCAGCCCGAGGAGGTGTTTCGACGGATCTGCGAGGTCTCTCGAGATGATGCGCTGCGGGTGATGGTTGAGTATCCACGAAGAGGACCACCGGTGGCCCTCGCGGTCTCCAAGCCGAGCGACCGCCTGATCACGATCGACGACGTCCGTGACCTCGCGCGTTCGCACGGTGCCCGGCAGTCGCACTACGGCGATGGCGTGGTGAGTTGCACCTTCACGCCGCGGAGCGGCGAGCAGGCTCTCGCCATCGGCGGCGACCAGTTCGCCAACCGCTTCACGCTCGACGTGCCGATCGACGGCTACGGAGGCTCCCGAATCCACGTCGCCCTGCTGCGACTGATCTGCTCCAACGGTGCGGTCGGATACCACAAGGCCTTCTGCAGCGAGGTGCCGGCGAGCAAGAGCCCGAGGCACACGCTCCAGCGGGCGATCGAGTGCTTCGATCACGCCGACGGATTCGCAGCGATTCGTGAACGATTCCTGGCGTCGCAGTCTTCGTGGGCGTCGGTCCGGGAGGCCCACACGCTCTACCGGCAGCTGGTGAAGACGAAGGTGGGCGACCCGCTCCGCAAGACGCGTGCGGTGGAGGACTTCGACCGGCTGACCGGTCGGATCCAGGAGTTCTACGGGCTGACCAACCTCGACACGCTCCCCGTCCGCAGGCAGCGGCTGCTGCCGGTGAAGTGCCGGGTCTACGACCTGATCAACTTCGCCAGCGAGGTGGCCACGCACGCGGCGGAGCCGGCTGATTCGCGACAGCTGCAGTCGTGGATCGGCACGACCCTCGCCGACGAGTTCGATCTCGAGGGAACGGCCGACCAGGCGAGGGAGTTCGCTGATCTGCTCCTCGACGGGAGCGCGGCGGAAGTCTCATGACGGGAGGTGGCCGGCGGCCTCGTGCCGCCGGCCAGCCGCGCGATGCGACCAGGCCGCGAAGCGTAAGCCCCTGCTGGCGAAGGGTTTACGGCGGGGCGGAAGTTTTTTGGAGGAGGCGTGAGCCACGCCCCCCGTAAAACCCGTTTGGAGAAGGGCGTCGACAGGTTTCATCAACCCCGGAGGCACTGCATGAGTGACAAGAGCGACGATCGGAAGGTGGGTGACCAGGCAGGCAGGGCCAAGCCCCTGGCCACCGTCAGGCTCGACATGGAGCTGATGAACGAGTTGACGGCGTCGAAGGGCACCGACAACGACTCCCTTGGCGAGTTGATGATCCGGCACCGGGGTCTCGTGTTCAACGAACTCCGGCGTCGGAACATCAGGCCGTGCGACATCGACGATGTGGCGAACCGGGTGTGGAACAAGGTCTGGCGGATGGGGCGCGACGGCACGTGGGATGCCGGTCGAGCCAGGCACTGCGATGACCCCTTCGTGCCGCTCCTCAAGGACGTGGCCAATACGCAGGCCCTCGACTTCCACAAGCGGGCGGCCACGGAGCGGAAGCGTCAGGAGCGGATCCTGACGGCCTTCGAGGCTCATGGCGACGACTGGCGGGCCGTCCTCGCCGGCCCCCGGCGAAGGCGGTCGGCGTGGCAGCGGCCCCAGGCCTCGGGTGTGCCCGAGCAGCTCGCCGCCGCGGTGGCGACCCTGCCCGAGCGGCTGCGGAAGCCCTACGAACTGCATGCCAACGGGATGACGAATCGGAAGATCGCCGATGAGGTCGGCTGCAGCTGGGGCGAGGTGTCGAGGCGGTTGAAGGCGGCTCGGCAGGCCCTCGGCCTGACGGTAAGGGCGAACGCCGGCTGACGACGGGCCGGCTACGGGCCGGTCTCGGCCGGTGGCCGCAGTTGGTCGCGTGGCCGTTCGATGAGTGAGCGATGGAGGTCCAGGATGTCGTGGACCTTTCGTTCCGCCTCCGTCCCGATTCGCACCGCCTCGCGGGCGGCACGCGTCGCCTCGTCCGTCTGCCGGGTGGCCGCGCGTTCAGACCGCCGGTGCTCCTCGCGGGCGAGCCATCCCAGGATGGAAAGGCCGGCGATCAGGAGCAGGCAGACGGCCGCCAACCAGCGGCCCACCGTGGAGCGTCGCCACGCTCGTTCGAGAACCCTCGCGAATGCCGGAGCCGATTCATGACGACGATCAGGATGGAGCGACAGTCCCTGGGTCACGACCGGCCGCAGCCGTGCCGGTACCCGCCTCGAGACCCGCATGTCGAGGCCCGATGCGATCTCGATCTCGATTCGTGCGAGGTCGTCGAGATCGGTGTAGGGCAGGCACCCCGCGAGCATCTCGTGGGCCACCAGGGCGAGGCTGTAGACGTCGCTACGGGCGTCGAGCGGGCGGCCGGCGAGCTGTTCGGGCGACTTGTAGGCGGGAGTCCCTGTCGAGCCCCCGGGCTCTTGGGCCGCGACGTCGATGGCGATCCCGAAGTCGGCGAGGACCGCGTTGCCGTGGTCGTCGAGCAGGATGTTGACCGGCTTGACGTCGCGGTGGGCCCGGCCGGCGACGTGCACCGCGTCGAGTGCGGCGGCAATCTGCCGCGTCCAGGCGATCGCCCTCGAGGCGGGCACACGGCCCCCCTGCGCGTCGCGCAGCCGCTCGGCCAGCGTGCGGCCTGGCATGAGCTCGGTGACGACGAACACCGTGCCGCGGGCGTCGTGGCCCACATCGAGCACCTTGAGAATGTTGGGGTGCTGCAGGCTCGCGATCAGTCGGGCCTCGTCGAGCAGGCCGTCGCTGTCACCCTTGGGAAGTTTCACGGCCACGTCGCGGCGGATGAGCGTGTCGTGTGCGAGCCAGACGTCGCCCTCGGTCCCGCCGCCGATCCGCTGCTCGACGCGATACCGACCGTTGAGCAGATCGGCGGGTGGCCCGCCCGCCGGGGCCCCGGGCTCGAGCGGCTTCACCCGGAGCAGGTTGCGGATGCGACGGGCGAGTTCGGGCACGAACTCGGGTCGGCCGCGGCAGAGTTCCGCCGGATCGAGCAGGGTGCCTCGGTCGTGGGCCTCCTCCCAGCGGTCGAGCAGTTCGTAGAGCAGGTCGTCGTCGGACGGCGTCATGGGTCAGCGGGATCCGGGCAGGCCGTTCGTTCCGTCGTTCCGCCGGCCGCCGAGCTGCTCCCCGAGCCGATCGCACGCGTCGGCGTAGCGGCGCTTGAAGGTCGCGAGGGAGAGGCCGACATGGTCGGCCGCCTCCTGTCGCGTGAGGCCGTGCACCAGGCGCAGGTCGAGGAGCTCGCGATCGTCGTCGGTGAGCGTCTCGACAGCGTCGAGGAATCCCGACATCGCGGCGAACGAGTCGAGGGGCGCGGGCATCTCCGTGAGCACCTTGTCGATGGGCGCATGGCCCTCGGCGAGCGCGGCAGGCATGTCGGTGTGGTGATGTCGGGCATGCGAACCCTCGGCAAGATACGCATCGCGCAGCGTCTTGAGTTCCCAGCGGATATTGGTGGCGGCCAGCTTGAAGAAGTCGCGGGGCGAGTTGATGGGCAGGTTGTCGATCGTGCGCGAGAGCCGGATGAGGCTCCCCTGCACCACGTCGTCGGTCTGCTCCCAGCGACGCACCACCTCGTAGCCCGACTCGCCGTGGAGCATCTTCTGCACCATCCGCACGAGCTGCCGCTGGGCGAAGGAGAGGAGGTCGTTCTTGGCGGCAGGATCGCCGCGGTGCAGCCGCTCGATCGCCCCGCGGACAAGGCTGTCCGTGGGATGGTCCGGCTCGTCGGCGTGCATGCCCGTCTCCTCGTTCCCCGCCCGCAGCCGGAATCGCCGCAGGGTTCCTTCTGGGGGTGCATTCCCGCCGCCCCACTCTACCCGGCGGGCTTGCTGTCGGGGGTGTCCGGAGGGGCGTGATGATGCGGAAACGCGGAACTTTCAGGGGTCGGGCCGGGCGGGACCAAGGATGTCGCGCCGGTCGCGAGGATTCCAGATTCCACACACATGAGGAGGACGAGACGATGGCAAAGAAAACGTGCAAGGCGGTGGCGGCCCTGGTGGCGTTTCAGAAGACCGGTATGGGATTTAGCGAGGTCTGGGCGGAGATCAACGGCATCGTGGACGAGTTCGCCCGGAGGGCCCTTGTCAGGAACGGGGTTAGGGCGAAGTGGGGTGATGACGAGTCGGCGGTAGACGATGTGGTTCAGCAGACGGCCGAGCGGCTGATGGAACTCGCCTTTCCAGATGCAGGCGGCCGGTTCGATCCGGCGAAGGCACAGCCCGGAATCTCCGGATTGCGGGGCTGGCTGTGGCGGGTGGTCGAGCGGCAGGCAGTGGACTGGATCCGGCTTTATCGGGGAGGCCGTGGCGTGAAGATCACGCTCGACGGTGGCGTGGCGTGGAATGCCCTCTCCGACGACGGCGCCTTGGATTCGCTCATCGACCGACAGGTGGCAAAGTTCCGCAGGCCCGACCTGCTGCCGATCCTGGTGGCCTGCATCGACGAGCTTCACGATCCGTTTCAGCGGCGAATCCTCAGGCTCAAACTCGACGAAGGGCTCTCCCTGCGGGACACGGCGGAGCGGCTGTCGATGGCCGTTTCGCGGATGCAGCGGCAGCTCGTGGCGGCCTACGGACTGCTGCGGAAGGGACTCGAACGCCGTGGCTTCGACGACGGGTGGCTGGCGGCGTGATCGGGGGCGTCCGGGGTGCTGTCGCACGTGGCACCAGCACCTTCAACTACCTCAAGGCGCACTGTCCGCCGATGCACACGGGTTTGTCACTAGAGCGACCGCTGCCACACCCGCTCGGTCCGCCGCTGATCGTCTCAACCTTTTCCCGCTGAATCAGCCAGTCATCGCCGTGTCGGCCGAGCGTGAGCATCGACACGATGTCGTAGCGGGCGCCATCGAGCGTGATGGTGTAGCGGATGCCGACCTCGGCGCGACTGTCACTGCACTCGAGAACATGATGATCCTCGAGTTCGAGGCTGACGGTATGTGATACGAGGATCATTCCAAGCCGCCTCCTGGCCGCTGCCCGTTGGTCGGGCATGAAGCAGCTTGCCGCGGCATCGAGGTCCTCGTGGTTCATCGCTGCGGCGGTATCACCAAGCAGCTGCTCGATGGCCATGCGCCGAGAATCGGGAACGACTACGCGCGCCCTGGGCATGGCGTCGCCTTCCGAGTCGAGGCCGATCGCCTGGCACGGAAGACTCATAAGCAACGTCGCCAAGCCGGGGCCGACGAGGAGCGTTAGGCACCCTTTCCGGCCGGCAGGGCATACTAGAAACGAAAACGGGCGTGCAACGATCACGCGTACCTCGGAGGAGTGCGTTTGCCAGTCACCGGAAGCAGTCGATCATTGTACATTCTATGCGAGCTCCTTCCTGGCGCTTCGTGCCCCGAGCGGAGGAGAGTCTGCTGGTTTTGCGGCGTGGCGGGTATGACGTCCTGCGTGGACTAAAGCGTGGACGGACGGGAAGGTCACGAACGCCGTGTGAGGCTCATAACGCAGCTCATGGGCTGGCTTCCTACAGCCTCAGGCGACGAGGGCCTGGCCGAGCAGGTCGGCGACGTGATCCACGAGTCGCTCGGCGGCAATCTCCGTGACCGAGCTCTGGAAGTAGCGGGCCAGGCCGGCGGTGCCGTCGCCGAGTCCGAGGCCCACCGTGGCGACGCCGGCGGCCTCGAGCCGCTGGACGGCGGCGAGCGTGGGCTCGTGCCGGTTCGGCTCGCCGTCACCGATCACGAACAGCAGCTTCGGCTCACCGCGTCGGGCGGCGAAGGCTCCGCCGACGGCGTCCAGTGCCTCCGCCATGTTCGTGTTGCCCTGGCAGGCATCGGGCAGCATGCCGAGCCGGCGCCGGGCCGGGCCATCCACGGCCGCGTCCCAGGTCAGCTCCTCACGGACATCGTCGGCGAACGACCACACGGTGGCCGCCACGCCGATCCGGCGGCAGACCTCGGTGAGCAGCACCATGCCCTCGAAGGCACGGTCGATTCGGCCGTGTTCGGTCATCGACGACGAACGATCGATGAGCAGCACCACCGCGGGCTCGCGGCGGCTTGGCAGGATCGGCCGGCACCAGAGCGAGCGATACTGGGCCGGGTCGGCCTCGAACTGCATCGCCCGGCGGAGATCGAGCCTCGGGCCCCATGGGTGCCCGGGCGACCACCGCAGCCGCTGCCGGGGCACGAGCACCCGGAGGAGCTCGTCACCCAGACGATCGGCCACGCGGCAGATCCTGCGCCATGCGGTGAGGTAGTTGTCGGTGCCGTCCGGGGGCAAGGCGCCGCAGGCGGTATCCCGACGAGAGTCCTCGCGGTTCGAGGAGTCGCGCGAGCGGGCATCGTTCGGTGGCCGCGTCGCCCGCCGGGCTGCCTCCTCCGAGATCTCCCGAAACGTGCGGGCTGTGGGGGAGTTGGACCGGGCGGGCCGCAGTCGGGCGGCGCCGCGGACCCGCGAGTGGTAGCCGCAGCCCATCCGGTCGGCGAACTCCCGCAGCTCCGCCGAGGCGAGACGGCCGATGCCTTCGCGGCGGTCCAGCCCCACGAGCCGTTCCCACGTGGGCAGGATGCGATCGCGGACGATGTCCCACATGGCCTGCTGGCTGGCCATGATCCCCACCGCATCGTCGTCGAGTGGGGGCTGGCAGGCGGTGGCCGCCGCGATCGGCTGCCGGCAGGCCTCGAGAGCCGCAAGCACCTCGGGCAGCGTGCCCGGGGTGGTGGATCCGAACCACCAGAGTTCGAGGATCCCGACGAGGAACTGCACCTGCCGAGACTTCGGGAGTGGCCGGTCCCGCATCAGGCCGTAAAAGACGTCGTTGTAGGCCCGGATCCAGCCCGCCGCCCCCGGAAACCGTGACCTCATCCAGGTCTCGATGCGGATGTCCTCGAGCGTGTTGAGCAGCGGATGGATCCGTGTGAGGTGGGCTTGGGCGAGGATCCGGTGCAGCACCGTGACGGCCGCGTGCGCGGCCTCGTGAAGCGCCAGGCCCCGGCAGAGGTCGGGGGCGAGCGACGCGAGGTGCGTGGGATTCACCGTCACGATGTCGTTCGACCAGTCGAACGACCACGAGCAGTTCGCCGATCCTGTGCGGACCACGAGATTCGGCCGGCGGGCGGCGATCCGAACAAGGCCCTCGAGCTCATCGCGGAGCTGCTCCGCGGCGGCGTCGATCGTCGGAGCCGCCGATCGTGAGGCGGCTCTGGCGGGGAGGTTGTGCTTCGTGGCGGCGGGACGCATCAGGTGAGACCTGCGGTGCGGAGGGCGGTGCGCACGGCCTGGCGGTCGGGGCCGGGCTGCACCCGCTGGAGATACACCATGCCCAGCGCCTCGCGGACGGCGGCCTCGACGTCGGTGCCGCGATCGACGAGGTCGGCCGCCAGCGTCATCGCGGCCAGCATCGTCCGCCGGGTGAAGACGTATCGCTCGCGTCGCGTTCGGCCGAGTTCCACGCCCCCTTCGGATCCGGACGCCGCCGAGATCGCTCCGTGGAACGAGGCCACGGCATCGAGCAAGGCGTCGATGCGGGGATTCGCGGCGAGCTGCGGATGGACGGGTATGCCGTCGGCGGCCTGCCACTCCACCCCGTCGAGGATGAACGCCGGATGGACGCCATGCACCAGCCGTCCGAGCAGCGCCCGGTATTCGGCCTCACCAGGCTGCTCGAGCATGTTCCACAGGCTCCAGCGATCCCTGAACGCCGGCGACAGCACCGAGCGGCCGGCGTATTCGGCCGGGTTCATCGTGGCGAAGATCCGGAAGGTTTCGGCCAGCGGCACGTCGCCGCCGAGGCCGTACCGTTCGCCACCGTTTTCCGAGAGCACGAGCGAGGGATGCTGCTCGAGCACGGGATTGAGCCGCTCGAGCACCTGCGGCTCGGCGAGGTTGAGCTCGTCGAGCACGACCCAGCGACCGTGCCGCATCGCTGCCGGGATGATGCCCTCCCAGAACCGCCACGACGAGCCGGCATCGCCGACGGCGGGCACGAACCGCCCCACGAGTTCGCCGGTGTCGGACTGGCCGTTGAGGTTCAGCCGCACGGCCTCCTGGCGGCAGAGGTGCGCCACCCAGAGCACGGCCGTGGTCTTGGCGACGGCCGTGTCGCCCTCGAGGGCGCAGGGCAGGCGGGACCGGGCGGCGATCGCCACCGCACGGGCCGCGGTCAGGAACGTGGCGTCGAAGCAGAGATGGGCGAAGCGCTCGTCGGGCAGGAGCCCCGGCGATCCGCATGGCCGGCGGTCGAGTGTGACGTCGAGGATCCGCACGTGTTCGTCGGTGATCTCCAGGGCCGCCCGTCGCAGGTGCGGCCGCGCCCGACTGCGGAACATGCCCGGCACGAGCACCATGCGGCCCGACCGCTCCGACTCCTCCACGACGGCCGCCGGCGCGGGCTCTGGCACCAGCACGGCATCCGCCCCGGCGGTGAACGCCGTGGGCAGGTAGCCAGCCCGCTCGATCAGTCGGGCGAGCTCGTCGTGCTCCTCACGGGAAAACCCCGTGATGCACACGCGGGCGCCCTTTGCAGGCAGTTCACTGCCGACGTCGTAGCGGTCCCGTGCTGCGGGAGCGGTGGTCGTGGCGGTGGCTGGTGTCATCGTGGTTGGCCTCGGGAGTTCGGGTGGCGATGCAGGGCAAGCGTGATGGTGATGAACGTGATGGCGGCAGTCGTGTGATCCTCTACGCCGGCTGTGGCCGGGCGCTACTCCGGCTTTCGAGGCACGTTGGCCGTGATCGCCACACTTCCGGCCGGGGTGGCCGCGGCCGCCACGATCCGCTCGTGCAGGTCGGGCAGCCCCGCCAGCACGGCATCGACCAGTCTCTCCTTCACCGTGATCTGGCCGATGCCGTCGAAACACGACAGGAATCGCACCAGGGGCTCCGGCAGATCGGCCGCCAGCTTCTCCCAGGTCGTCGCCCCGGCCAGGCTGCACTCCGTCCACCGGAGCCAGTTGCCCACCCGGCCGTTGCCGTCCGCAGCCTTGAACGTGCCGTCGTCATCGACGTGGGTGACGGTGTAGATGCGGCCGATCGCATAGGAATGGTTGTGATCGTTGCTGAGGACACGGATTCGGGTTCCGACGGGGGCGGGTTCCATGATGGGGGTTCCTTGCGGGGTTCGGGGTACGGTCGGATTCGGGAAGCCCAATCGCCGAAGCGATGGGAGCATCTGCATGGTCACGGCGAGGCAGGCCTTACAGGGCCTCGTGGTCGAGGGCCTCGAGAGCCTCCATCACCCGTTCCCGCCAGTCGGGCAGGGAGTGGAAGATCTCGTCCTTGATCTGGTCGTTGAGGGCCAGGTGCTCCAGGCCGTTGCAGGCCGAGAACAGGGTGAGCACCTCGGTCGGCAGGTGGCCACGAACGTAGTCCCAGCCGAAGGCCACCGGCTCGATGTCGCTCCACGGAATCCAGAAGTCGGCCACGGTCTGAAATCCCTGGGGGATGCCACGGATGGTGTGGTCGCCGTCGTCGACCTGGGTCACCAGAAACTGGTCGCCCACGCGGCCGCCGTGGTCGCCGGTGTTTTGGGTGATCCGGACGCATTCGCCGGGGATGGGTTCGCGATCCATGGGGAAAGCCTTTCGTGGTGAGTCGTTTGTGAGTCGGATCAGGTGCTCGCCATTCACTACGCGAGCCCAGCCTCGGCGCTTCGTGAGCGGCTCGCCGCGCAGAAAGGAATCGTGATGGCTTGGCGGGCGTAGACTTTCCCAACATCCCATGCGATGAATGGCAGGAACGACATGAACGAGTCAGAAACGACAGGTGACCGAGCCCGGGGGACCCTTCTAGGGCTGGCGGTGGGCGATGCGGTGGGCACCACGCTCGAGTTCGAGCGGCCCGGCTCGTTCGAGCCCATCTCCGACATGGTGGGTGGAGGGCCATTTCGTCTGGCCCCGGGCCAGTGGACGGACGACACGTCGATGGCCCTGTGCCTGGCGGAGTCGCTCGTGATCCACGGCGAGCACGATCCCGTGGATCAGATGCGCCGCTACGTCCGCTGGTGGAGGGAGGGTTACTTTTCGCCGACGGGAGTGTGCTTCGACATCGGCGGCACGACGAGAAGTCAACTTGCGCGATTCGAGCGGACGAACGCCCCGCACGATCCCGAGGTGAACGAAGATTCCGCGGCCAACGGCTCACTGATGCGGCTGGCTCCGGTGGCGATTCGCTGGTTTGATGAGCCGAGCGTCGTAGTTGAGCGGGCGGCGGCGTCGAGCCGCACCACGCATGCGGCCCGGCGGCCGGTGGATGCTTGCCGGGTGCTGGCCGCCATGACGGCAGCACTGATCCGGGGCGAGTCACGCGAGCGGGTGTTCGCTCCCGATTTCTGGATTTACGGCGACCTGCACGCCGATATCGAGGCCGTGGCGCGGGGCAGCTGGCAGGGCAAGGAGCCGCCGGCGATCCGGGGCACGGGCTACTGCGTCGATGCCCTGGAGGCAGCGATCTGGGCGGTGGCCGGAGCAAAGGACTTTCGCGACGCGATCCTCCGGGCCGCGAATCTCGGCGACGACGCCGACACGACCGCCGCGATCGCGGGGCAGTTGGCAGGAGCACTGGACGGCGCGAGGCGCATTCCGGCGGCGTGGCTCGAGAAGCTCTCGATGCGGCAGCGGATCGAGTCGCTGGCCGACACGCTGCACCGGGCCGCGGTGGGCACTCGGCTCACGTGGGAGCACGACGAGTTTTTCCACGGCTGGTGGGCCGACGCCGAGGGGCGGGTGCTGGGTGGGGAGTTTCCGGGGGATCGTGACGATCCCGACGCCACGCGACTGAAGCTCACGCTCCTCGCCCGTGCCGGCATCGGCACGATCATCGACCTTACCGATGAGAACGACTGGCTGACGCCGTACGAGGAACATTTCCCAGCGGTCGCGGCCGAGCAGGGCATCGCGCTGCGGCGAATTGCGCACCCGATCCCCGACATGGGTGTGACCTCTCCCGAGCACGAGGACCGGATCGTGGCCGACATAGAGAAGGCGTTGGAAGATGGCCGAAAGGTGTTCATCCACTGCTGGGGCGGTGTGGGCCGCACGGGCACGGCGGTTGGCGTGTGGCACGTGTCGCGTGGCTGTTCGCCGGAGCAGGCACTCCAGAGGATCGCGGCGGCCCGGAGGGGCACGATGAAAGGGGAGCGGCCCTCGCCCGAGACGGCCGTGCAGGTTGCCGCCATTCGCCTGGCTCATGAAAGATGGTCCGGCGGTGGAACCCGTGGGTAAGGGAGCGCGTGGCCCCTCACAGGCATCCGCGATCAGAGTCGCTCGGCCAGCCCCGTGGCACGACGGATCCGCTTCCGGATCGCCGCCTCGATCACCTCGCGGGAGCCCACCACGGTCACCTTCTCGCTCGCCCGGGTCACGCCCGTGTAGAGCAGTTCCCTCGTCACGATCCGGCTGGCTCGCTCCGGGAGCACCACGATCACGTGCTCGTACTCCGAGCCCTGGCTCTTGTGGATCGTGAGCGCGTGGACCGTCTCCACGTCCTCGAGCCGGGAGACCGGCAGCTGCCGCGGCAGGCCACCCGCCACCGGGAAGGCCACGTCCATCCGGCCTCCCTCGCCCGGCACGACGAGCCCAACGTCACCGTTGAACAGACCAAGCGCCGGGTTGTTGCTCGTGATCATCAGCGGCCGGCCCGCGTACCACGGCCCGCCGCCCGCGACGCCGAGCCCCACCTCGACACGGCCGTTGAGGCCCGCGACACCGTTCGGGCCGGAACGGTGGGCGCCGAGCACCTGAAGCGTCTTCTGCGCCGCGAGCGCCTCCGCGACGGTCCCCTTGGCGGCGAGGTCGCGGAGCGCGGCCGCATGCTGCACCACGGTCGAGCCGATCAGATCCTCGAACGCTTCGCCCCCCGGTTCGATCCAGCGGATCGACTGCGGATCGTCGGGCTTGGTGTTGTTTGGATCCGGAGGCGGCGTCCAGCGGCCCTCGAGAATCTCGAACGCCCTGGCGACGCCGGCGTCGTCGCCGGCCAGGATCGCGTCGGCCAGACCGCCGATCCGCGGACCGAAGCGATGGCGGTCCTTGAGTCGCTCGGTGCGGTCGTGGAGCCGCGAGTCCTCCCTGCGAGCCGCCTCTGCGATGTCGCCGAGCACCGACCCGGCATCGACGCTCGCCAGCTGGTCGGGGTCACCCACCAGGAGCAGGCTCGTGTGTCCGCCGAGGCCTTCGAGGAGGTGGTGCATCAGCGAACTGGACAGCATCGACGCCTCGTCCACCACGACGAGGCCGTAGTCGAGACGATTCCCAGCGTTGATCCGATAGCGGGGTGTGCCGTAGGGCCGGTACTGAAGAAGTTTGTGGATCGTCAGCGGCCGGACCGCAGCCACTGCATCGCGGACGTGCTGGGGCGCGTTTCTCACCGCCTCGGGCGCCTTCGGGTCGTGGAGCCGCGACTGCAGCGCCTCGGCCATGCGGGCGGCCGCCTTGCCGGTGGGGGCGGCGAGGGCGATCCGCGTGTCGGGGTTCGCCTGGAGCATCTCGATCAGCCGCGTGGCCACCCGAGTCGTCTTTCCCGTGCCCGGCCCGCCGAGCAGCACCTCGACGGCCGGCA
>Ga0315904_10009849_pt1 | contig 12434 bp, 7 predicted proteins | sample LakEriMetagenome_6_FD_203529 | JGI IMG/M metagenome (GOLD analysis project Ga0315904, IMG submission 203529) | Freshwater fungal communities from buoy surface, Lake Erie, Ohio, United States - Buoy 12 MA120 | ecosystem: Environmental > Aquatic > Freshwater > Lake | place: USA: Lake Erie, Ohio...
CTTCGTGCAAAAGTGGTCTTGATGAACAAGCATCAACATAAACCTGCCCGAGTGGATCGGCAAGCGATCGAGGAGCTATACCTTCAGCATTGCAAGCAGACACCTCCCTCAACACCGGATTAGCTAGCGTTCTGTGGTCGAGGATGAGAGACAATGCATGTCCTAGTTTCCACTAGTTTCCACTCTGCCATCCATTTAGCTAGCGTTGCCATGCACAGGGATGAAATACAATGCATGTTCTAGTTGTCCCTAGTTGTCCCTCCCACCGTAACCTCGGGATTGCCAGAAAACCGTATGTCGTTAGGGCAGGATTTCGACTTGGTACACCTTTGGGTTGCCTCCATAGAAATTGGTCCAGTTGACGATTCCGTAAAAAGTACTCTTACCAACAGCGCCAGAAGCATAGTTCCGTGGCAAAGATGTGGGAACCAGTCGTTCGGTTTGCTTGGTTCGGTGGTTGTATCGGTACCACGTTTGCCCTGGAAACACGATCCAATCGCCATCATGGATCAACGTCCCCTCATCATTTCCCGCAAAAGAATTCCCAAGTTGCAATTGTTGCATATTGTCGCCACCGATGACCAAAGTACTAGGAATTGGTATCTCCGTACTATCCAGGTTGTGTTCAGTGACCGTTCTGTGATCATTGCTAAAAAGCTTGTTTTCTATGATTAACGTCTGTCCGTGAAACGAGTGAAAATCGATGGGCATGGGATTCACTTCAAGGTTTTCTAAATTGATGCGCAACGGATAGAGTCCACGCATCCCATACTTTCCTCCGGGAAAGGGAAAGCGTCCTCGTTCGAGCAGCAGCATTTCGCCTTTTGAATTCTTGCCAATCGCATGCCCTTTCCACTGTCTCGGTTCAAACCGGATGCGAGTATTTCGCGCGACGGATTCAAAATCGTTCTTGGTATTTGGATTGAAATAATCTCTCGCTTCGTGAAACACGCGAAATGTGAATTCTTGGTTTTGGAACTTGATCTCACCGAGCCACGTCCCATCCTTGGACCAACCGACGAGGATCCCTCGTCCCCGGCCAACACCGTAAGCGTGAAGCCATTCGTGAGGGGGCAAGTTGATCGAGGAATCGGTAGCGACGAGTTGCCCCTCTCGGTCACGGATGGAAATTTGCCAACCGTTTTGGCCCTGCTTCTCGAACAACCAGATGTATGCCTCATCGATAAAGTCATAGGCACGCGAATAAAACTGCATCGGCTTGCTAATCAGCTTGAAATCACCCGATCGATTCAATCGGTAGACGGTTTTTTCGTCATAGACCAAATCATGATCGGGACCATCGGGTTGCCAACGCAATGTTCTCTTCTCGAGCGTGTGTCGTTCCTCGCCTCGATCCAGTTCGGTTGGCATCTTTAGATTCGTAGCTACGAAACGAAGGCGTCCGAATTCCGCTTCAGGCTCCGGCCGAACCGGGTACTTCGGAGTCTTGCCCTCGGAACGATTCTTTATTGTCCACGCATATTTAGTCGATTGGTCGAATACGTAATCATAAAAAGATTGTGATATCGCATAATTTCCATCCAACACGTCTTTATCTGACCGCAAGGTAACCGGATCAAATATGGATCGCAATGCAGCTCCTGGAATTTGCCTAGCGGATTCTCGGAGTAATTTCAATTCTGCTTCCAGCTCGGCGTTTGGCTTCCAGCCTTCATCCTGCACTTCGCCGGAGAAATTCGGGCCAAGCGGACCAGACGGACGGCAGTATCGGAACTGAAACTGACACAGTTTCATGTAGAGTTGAACGTGTCGATGCGATACTCCTACGTGCTTGGCGTGAAATTCCAGAACCTTATCCGGTGAAATGCCTACTTCAAAGATTTGTACCGCCTGGGGATCATCCGGCGAACGCCGAGGGTCCCTGATGCTTACATTGCCAGAGAAGAACGAATCCAAACCAAATATTGCTTTTCCCATCCAAACGGTTGGAAAATCTTCCGGGATAACATCCACAATCAATCGGAGCGCCGCTTGTCGGCTTTCCTCGGATCCGTCATGGAAGCAAACTGGCAGAATTGCAACTGACATAACGGTGCCTGTCCAGGTGTGTTTTAGTTTGAAGTCCTCTTCCTCGGATCTCTCGCCTACCTTCCGCAATTTGAGAATAGCGGGAGCCACCGATCGTACGAATTGATATTCATCGTCCAAAATTGCGAGGGCTCGCTCTAGTTCTGAGGTCGCCATCATGCTTAGCATGCGCTTAGGGCTATTCGAGTAATAGGAACCACTATAAAAGAGCTGCATACTTATAACGAGGTTTTTGAATCGCTCCATGGCGTCCGGATAGGAGATTTGATTGTTTCGTACGAGATATTCAAAGTGCTCTCGTTCGTAGGTGCGGGCTTGCTCGACAAACGAGGGTAGCGGAAATTGCTTGTTGAATTTGAATTTCATGTTCTCCACATGGGGTTGGATCACGAGTCGATAATCGTCCATGAGCCGGAGTCTCTCTTGCGTGTCCTCGGGGTGAATTTGCAGGATTACTTCGCGAACCTTGGCGGTTTGCAAAGGGAGACCGAGGGTTTGCAACTCGCGGGCTCGATTCTCGAGAATCGTCAACTGCTGCTCTCGATCCAAGGCATCGCTCGGTTTTCGGCGCGTTAACTCAGGGAGAATTCTCGAACGAAGCCATGGTTCAAATTCGGAAAGACGAAGCGTGGTCTGCTCATCGACCGATTGCCCTTCCGTTCGGACTCGTCGAGACACTTCAACCTGACCAGCGGTCTGACCGGCGGGGGGGATAACCCGGTAATCGACTTCCATGATCGATGGGATCCGACGAGCCTCGACGGATTCTCGGGATTCCATTTCTCGATTCAGCTCCCGTGCGGCATCCCATTCGAGCAGCGCAACGCCGGGGACGGCGAGGATCTGCGACGAAATTTGTTCGTGAACCTGTCGGCCCAGTTCCGCGAACTCATCGCCAAAGTTCTTGCACGCGAAGGGTGGTATTCCGACGACCTGCTGGATGTTCGCCGAGTCACGCAACGTCTTGGACGTGAGATACGACACCGCGTGATCGACAACATCCTTGCTGATAGCATCTTCGAAATCCGCGACTCCGATCCGAGCCAATACACCTACGTCGCACACAATAATTTTAAGAGACGGCTTGGATGGAGGGGCGGGAGGGACACTTGCGGGCGGGTTCGCGGGATTCCAAAACGGCTCTGGCTTCACAATTCGATCGATGGGTGTGTCCTCAGTACGATATTGGCAGACCACGAGCCGGTGCGCTCCGAGGCGTCTCCCAAGTTTCAGGGCTGGTCCCAAGGTGCCTTCCGATACGCTCCTCTCGAGCTCCTTTTCCAGTTCCTTGACCTCGGACCGGTCGACCATCGAAAAACCTTGAGCGTCGAGCGCAACGGCAATGAGATCCACCAGCCCTCGTTCAACGGCGTCCCGATTGCCAATCACGGCCCAGCGAACATCGGTATCCTCATCCGCGATCGAAGCCGGAGGGGCCTCGGATTCTCGCTCTGCGGGATTCGCCTCGAACAACCGTTCGGTGATTCCTCGAGAACAGGCCATCCCGTAGCCTAGGAGGAGAGCGATCACAAATGGTCCAAAGAGTTTCGGAGAGGGCTGCATAGATGGGATCTTGGGAACGATGGATTGAGAGGTTGGGTTGTCTATCCTATGAAACCAAGCGATTTCAAAAATCTTAGGAAATTTTTCCTCAAATTTTGACATTTGCTCGGTTCAATTCATTAGTCCGAGCCCAGCGCGATTTTGGTCGGCCAGAGAAACTCACCCCAGCATGACTGATTCCGACGAACAACTCCTGGGACGATGGAAAAATGGCGACCAAGCCGCATTGACGGAGTTGGCCCTTCGATATTTGCCTCAATTCTACCGAACCGCTCGGGCCATGTCCTTTTCGCACGCTCAATCCGAAGATGTCGCTCAGGAGGTCATGGTCAAAGTGATTCGTGCACTCGATTCGTTTCGCAGTCAGGATGGATTTCGCGTATGGAGTTATACCATCTTGCTCAATACCATCCGAACCGAATTCCAGCGGAACCGGCGGACGCGGCCCGCCGGAAGCGAATCATTTCTTGCGCTGGAAGCGGGAGCAGCGGAACCGATTACCGAATTCATCCAACGCGAGCAGCATGCAGCGTTCGAAACGGCGTTGTGCAATTTGACGGAATTACAGCGGACAGCCCTGGTGCTCATGCACATCGATGGACTTTCTGCAGGCGAGATTGCGAGTATCCAGGCTTGCTCTGTCGACGCGGTGTACCAACGCATTTCGGATGCCAAACGAAAACTTCGTAACGACCAACATCTTCGCAAAGTGTGGCTTGAACCCGACGAACCATCATGAACCAATCTGATCACTCCCGAACATCAGAAGATCGAGACCCGGATTTCCTTGATCCGGTCTTTGCTCAGTGGAACGCGCGCATCGCATGTTCGGACGAGCAAGTGTCTAGGATGTGGGCAAGCATTTCGGATGTGTTGGTTCGGAATTCCCAAAACGATAGGATTGAAAATCGAGAACTCACGGAATCGAGCGATCGCTCCCATGCGATTTGGTTTGCGAATGCATTGAGATTCGGCTTGACGATTGCGTCCCTTGCGGCCGCAGTCCTGATTTTTGCCGGATTGGCTTGGTACGGATGGAGAGATCGACAACTCTCGAACGGTAACGACAGGTCAGAAATCGAATCGATTGCCCAATTGGCCTTTACATCGCAGGAACTCCAGGAGAGTCAGCTACTCGCTTGCGAAACGATGCGTCTGTGCAACAAGCGAGTATTGGTTCGCAGGAAAAGTGAAAGCTGGGATATCGACGACGACGCTTTCGGTGCCGAAATGAGTTCGACTCGACCACGAACTTCCAGATTGTTGATTCGAACCATCCTCCAGGAGAGAATTCTGTCGGAGGAATCGCAGAATGGATCATGGCGGGAAACCCGTCGCAATGAAGTCATCACCGGCGATGACCAACAATTGGGAACGATCGACGACAGTGAGCTTCCCCTGCAAGCTTGGGCTCTCCTTCTCCAGGACGATCATTTGTGGACGGAAGTTCAGGATCAGCGAGGCACTTCGGAACGGTTGCTCGAAAGGAATCAGCCTGCGATCGTTTGGGAGAGCAGCCTAGGAAATGCGGTCCAGAGTCGACTGGTGGTCATTTATGAGCTCCTGGAGTCTTGCGATCAGGAGTTCGTTCTGTGAAAAGAATCGTTGTCACCACAAGAGCCTGGTTTTGCTTTTTGGTTTATTGGTTGTGCGTGCTCTGGTTCGGGGTACCCGCAAGTTCTGGTTTCGAGGTTCAAGCTCTCCCTGGCCAACAGGATCAACTGGCGGGCTCGAAGTGTGAATTAAAAATCCGATGGCTCGGAGCCCCTCCTTCAGGACATTGGAAGTGGCGTTTGATAGCAAGCGAGCGAACGTTGGCGGTCGGCCGTAGCCAGCTAGTCCATGACGTGCAGAACGAAGAGCCCTCCATTTATGGGCTCGCATTTGAAACTCCGAACTTGAATCCGGGCGTATCCTTGAAGGCCACCTTGTCGGTCGATTCGAATGAGGAAAAGCAATTGCTGGCGCTTCCCATCACGATATGGCATCCTGATCCATTCATTGCAAGTGATTTCGAGGGTGTTGCTATCACTTTCTTCGATCCTGCGGGAATCATGAAGGACCACCTGCAAGGTCTTTCCCTCCGCGGCCAGTTCGTCAACCGACTTGCGGATGTCGGGAATGCGGACGTGATTGTGGTTGCGGAGGATGCTCCGTGGAACGAAAATTTGTCGGAAAGCCTCGGAAATTGGGTCCGGTCGGGCCGAAAGGTCCTGATGCTGCGAGGGTCCTCTAGCAGCGTTCTTCGCCTGAATTGGTCGAATCAAGAAATCAAGAGCATGCGCTTTGGTCAGCTTACCGATCGTCCGTGGTCTGCTCAAGGAACAGACCCGGATTACTGGCGGAAGGAGTCCCTTCGGTCCGCTCTCCAAATCGATATCTCCAAGCGAGGACCGTCTCTGACGATTGTCGACACAAGTCCTGTAGTGGATGCCGACTTAGCGCATTGGCAAATTGCGGAATTCCAATCTCGAAGCGGCGGCGTGTGTTTGTTTTTGGGTATCACAATTCTGGACCACTGGAACTCGTCGGCTTCGCCAAGACTGCTATTCAAACAATTCCTGGAATCGACCAAATCTCAATCCAACGCCCATTCAAGGTAGTACAGCGATGAAACTCCCCTATGTTAGAGCACTCGCGGCTTTTGCGATCATAGTAATCCTTCATGTGGAATCGGTATGGGCTCAATCCTTGTTCGTCCCTTTGGCCATCCTACCATTCCACGGACGACCCTCGATCAATAGCGACGCTGCTGCAGATAAGGAAATTGCCGCCACTGTTACGGAATTGTTGACGATCAAGATGCTTGCTTCCGAACGCGTCATGCTTGTTGAAAGGCAGGAGATTGAGCGAATTCTCGACGAACTCAAGCTGAGCCGAGCTGGCGTTGTGGACCCCGCTGAAGCGACGCAAGTTGGACGATTGACTGGTGCAAAACTACTGATTTCCGGTTCCGTCGTCCGAATCAAGGACGACCTCTATCTGATCGCGAAAGTCATGGGGACTGAGACCAGTCGGCTGATTGGAGCGTCCGTCAAAGGGACAGCTAATTCCAAACTGGAGGACTTGGTGGAGAAACTAGCTGCGGAACTGGATAACGCACTAAGCAAAAAGATGGAATCGCTCCTGCCGAAAGTTGAGAGCGAAAGCGATTGGGTTGCCAAAGTGAAATCGACGCTCAAGGACAGGGAATTACCGACAGTGCGGGTGAAAATGGTATCGGAAAACGGGAAATTAGACTTGGCGGCAGTGACCGAATTGAATCGACTGCTCAAGGAAGTGGGGTTTGAAATCCTGTCTGGCGATCATGCTCCCGACCTGGAGATCACGGGAGAGGCAAAATCCGAGTTTGCATACCGTCGAGGGGACTGGGTCGCGACGCGATGTCGCATCGATCTTCAAGTTCAATCTCCCGCCGATGGTAAGATTCGAGTCTCGGATTCAGAGTCGTTTATGGTCTTTGACATTTCTGAGCAAACGGCAGGCCGTGACGGGATTGAGGGTGCCGTCCGACGGATCGTTGCACGTCTAACGCCGAAGCTCGTTCCCTAAGCACCAGATCGCCCAGATCGCGAGGGAACCCGTGTAGACTGGGTTGGGGTGCAATCTAAGTAGCAACGAATTATGATGGACGAAAAACAAGGACATGCATCAAGGAAAACAAGGACAGGCATTGCGTTTAGGTCGGTGAACAATTACAAGCATTGCGTCGGTAGCTTATCCGGGGACGAGTCAGCAGTAGATGGGTATCTTCCGGGCCTAGTTCCTCTATCGGAGGTGTCTCTCGCAGAATCGCTCGGACGCACAGTCGGAGCAAAGCCCAAACGGATGGCTACTAGGGATCGAGCCTCCTGTTTTCTCCGCGTCTTTGATTCTCCGCGAGAGCTTTGGCTGCGACGGCTGATGCCCGGCGGCTGAAATAATTAAACCGACTAAAAGTCCGTTGTACGAATTACCTTCATGCACCTCCGCCGCAAGCCGAATAGCTAGCGTTCGTCGGTCAAGCGCATGATACAATGCATGTCCTGGTTCTTCCTGGTTTTTCCTTCGTTCTTCCTTCTGACGCACCTCCGCCGCAAGCCGAATAGCTAGCATTCGTCGGTCAAGCGCATGATACAATGCATGTTCTGGTTCTTCTGTCTGTTCTGTTCCGACCAATGCACGCCTAGTGGTTCACGGTTTGCAATTCGAAGGCCGCTGCCTCGCGATCGTTCCGAACCACCAGAATGTTGCCTGCAAGTGACGGATGATTCCATGTCTTGTCCTCAAGTGCGCGGAATCGCGCCAGTTCCGTGTAGCTCTCCGGGTTGGTCTCGACCAATGCAATCTCCCCCGATTCGCACTGAATCAACAATCGCCCATCGACCATCAGTAGTTGCCCATGGCCATAGCGCCCTTTTTTCCAGGTCCGTACTCCATCGGATAAACGCAGGCAGGTCAGCAGTCCGTTATCGAGCCCCCAAACGTAGTCTCGGTACACGATGCAATTCGAGAACTTGGACTTGAGATGCTTGCTCGTCCAAAGCGTGTTGACTTTCCAGTCCTCACCCTCCGGGTAGACTTCCAGGAGGGTGGTGCCCATATCGTATGCGGACGAAATCAGGACCTTGGCCCGCTCGTTGCTGGCCGATCCTCCTCGATCGACAACCACCGGCTGAGCCACATTCACCCGCGATTCCCCTTGGGTGATCCATGGTTGAAACCAAAGAGGCTTGCCGCCGGGAGCAATGGCTCGAAGTCCTTCGCCATTAAAGCTCAGGAATTGCAGCCTGCCACACAACTCCGATGCGATTGGAGAGGCATAGGAGGTCGGGTCATCTCCACCTCGCCATCGCTCGATCCCGGTCTCCACATCGAGCGCGACCATGGTTCCGCCAGGCTGGATCCCTGGGGTCACGATCAGCTCGTTTCCCGACAACATTGGAGAGCAGGTCCAGCCGAAATGCGGAGGTGCCGTTTTCGCGTCCGCGAGCGGATTGCTGCTCCACACCAGGGAACCATTGGATAACTCCAAACAAGTCACCACCCCGGTACCACCGCACGCGAAAACGCGATTGCCGTGTATCGCGGGGGTCGTTCTAGGTCCATCGCCATGCTCGCTGCGAAATCGAACCGGCTCGGAATGCTCCCACAGTTCCTCGCCGCTGAGCAAATCGTAACAGACAACGCACTCATTCTCGTCCCGCTGTTCCAACGTGACCGCAACGCGTCCTTGGATTGCAAAGCCAGACCATCCCAACCCGATCGGGTGCTTCCAAAGCAGGCGCGGCGGCTGGGTGTCCCACGTTGCGGAAAGCTTCCGCCCTGCGAGCTGGGCATTGCGATCTGGTCCTTGGAATCCTGGGAAATCATGCTCCGTGGCCGCAAAGTACTCGGAGGGAATCGTGGGCAACGTCACCTTACGGGCCCGGTGCGAAACGAGATAATCCTTGACCTCTTGTTCGGCAGTCGGAGTCCATCGCCACACGAATCGTGGCGTACGATCCCCACGAAACGATTCGACTCGTACGCACAACGAGAGTCCGAGCAGGAGTGTCGCAATCGTTCCTCCGATTGCCGCGACCGTTCGCAGCCTCGGCTTGAAAATTACCACCAATCCTGCGCCGCCGATCAAACCGATCCCCGCGTAGAGCAGATACCATTGCATGCCATCGAGACCGATATATAGCCATCGCGCCTGATCGGTTTGCGTCCATTGAATGAACCCGACGACAAAACTGAGCAGCGTGCCCAAGACAATCGCCACGATCAGTATCAGTAGGAACGATGGGAGTCGACGAGTGTTTTCGGGCTCAACAAACTGATCGGTCAAGTCCTGGGCCATAAGGATGCCTGCGTCGCGAAAGCACGGCGGGAACCGCTAATGAGCTACTGCAATTGATGACTGCGGGTCCTTTAACGTAACCCGCAGAACATGCCAAGTCGCTCGCATTTGCATAGACCGAACAGGTTCTCCACAAAAATGAATCGAACTTAACGATTGCGCGCAGCGCATCGCAAAGATCCTGAGCCTGAGGCGCTAGCCGAGATCCCCCTGAGGCTGAATTGGAAAAGAGGGGGAGACGCTCTTTGCGGCGTCTCTACCCCTATCCTTGACTTCTGCCGGCGGTGTCCTGGTGACATCCCCCCATCACCCCGCTCCGGGTCGACAGATGGCCATCACAGTCTCCTGAGATGGCGACGAGGCTAGATGCTGAGGTAGAAAACCTAACAGCCAAGAGAGTAGTGAGTAGAAAGTAGACCGAGTAGATAGGAGAAAGTAAGTTGCTAACCTTGGTTCGGTAACTGGCGTTTGAGCTGCCAATTCTCCGATCCTAGTTTTTTCTACTTTCTACTTTCTCCCATCTACTCTCTGATTTTTTTGGCCTTAGGGCCAAAAAAATCGGGCCGGCGGGATTCGAACCCACGACCTCTACCACCCCAAGGTAGCGCGCTAGCCAGGCTGCGCTACGGCCCGATGGCGAGGCTGTTCCGCCTCGCTCGGAGGTAGTCTACTCCAATTGCCGAAAACGGCAAACGGGTCCAAACCGGTTTGCGCAGATTCCTAGCCAAACACACACTCTGGGTAAAGGAAAAACGAATGACTAGAGAGCGATTTCTAGGTACACTGACACCTGTCGTGTCCATTTTCTCGAATTTTGATCGGTGACTCGAAATGCGTATGATCCGTTGTGTTGTGCGGCCTTTGATTCCGATGGCTTTCTTGACGTTGCTTCTCGCGAGCCCTGCGTCTCGTGGTATCGCCGACGATAGCAACGCATCGAAAAGCACCACGAATTCCGATTCCGAAACCCGGATCTACGGCGACATCTCGTACCTCGCCTCCGATGAACTTCGAGGCCGGTCCGCAGAAACTCCGGGATTGAAGTTGGCCAGCGATTTCATCGCCCAGCGGTTCAAGGAACTGGGCCTTGAAACCGACCTGTTCGACGGCTCGCCGTTCCAATTCTTCGAAGTCAACAGCACGCCGGGTGCCGTTCCCGACAAAAACAAACTTGTCATCGTCAAGCCCGACGGAACACGCGAGACCCTTAACCTGGGTGAGCAATTCCAACCGCAGAGCCTGGGCTCCAACGGTTCCTTCGAAGCCCCCCTGGTCTTCGTCGGCTATGGCATCACCGCAAACGATGGCACCATCCAGTACGATGATTACGCTGACTTGGACGTGCAGGGCAAGGTGGTCGTGATGATTCGCAAAGAACCGCAGGCGAACGACCCCAACAGTGTCTTTGCGGGAGCGGAACCGAGCCAGTATGCGTTCTTTACCTCTAAGGTTTCCAATGCAGCGCAACATGGCGCCGCAGCATTGATCTTCCTCAACGATGCCAACTCCGAAGCGGCAAGCCCTGGTTCGCTGCTCCCCGTCACCGGGGCAGGCAACGCCCCGGCGGACGCCAAGATCCCCGCCCTGTCCGTGCAGCGCTCGACCGTGGAATCCTGGTTGGCCGACTGCGGAAAATCCCTCACGGAAATCGAAGCCGAGATCGACAAGGACCTCAAGCCCCGGTCGTTCGAAATGTCCGGCTGGAAAGCGGAGGGGCAGACGGAAATCGGGCGGCGAAAGATCCCATCCATGAACGTCTTGGGATACTTGCCAGGCAGCGGTGAATTGGCGGACGAATTGGTCATCGTCGGAGCCCACTTCGACCACGTCGGGATGGGGGGAGCAAATTCGCTGGCTCCTGGAACCATCGCGATCCACAATGGAGCAGACGACAATGCATCCGGGACGGTCGGCATGCTCGAAGTGGCAAAGCGCATTACCGACTTGGTTCGCCAGCAACCAGCAGAGACCTCGCGACGCGCGATCCTGTTCATGGCCTTCTCCGCCGAAGAACTGGGGCTCATCGGCAGCGAGTATTACGTCAACCACCCGCGATTCGCGCTCGACAAAACCGTGGCGATGCTCAATCTCGACATGGTCGGCAGGATCTCCAACAACACGCTGACCGTATACGGTACAGGTACGGCTCGGGAGTTCGATGAACTTCTGACCCAAGCCAACGAACTCGGACAATTCGAAATCAAACGACAACCCGAAGGGGTCGGTCCGAGCGACCATCAGTCGTTCTTCATGAAAGGTATCCCCGTCTACCACTTCTTCTCTGGGTTTCATCCCGATTACCACCGCCCAAGCGACGACTTTGACAAAATCAACCTCAATGGGATTGCTCGTATCGCGGAAATGGTCACGTTCATGACCGACAAGATCGCACGCACGCCGCAGCGACCGTTCTTTCTGCGAAGCGCTTCGAGCAAAGTCCGATTGGGAGTCCGCATGCGGCAATCGGAGCCAGGATTGGTGGTCGATCGCGTCATGCCAGGGGGCTGGGCAAAGAAAGCTGGCATTCTTCCGGAGGATCGAATTCTGAAGATTGGCTCGCAGCCAGTCGCAGATCGCGAGGCCATGGACGCGGAACTCGGCAAATACAAGCCAGGCGATTCGCTTGAAGTGGAAGTGCAACGCGGGACAGAAAACATCGTTCTCCGGGGCGAAATTGGGGGCTGATTCCCTCAGATCGCTATTTACTCCACGCCCGGCTTTCGTCAGAATCCGGGCGATATTCGAATTCGTCGCCTGCACGATGCAGGTGAACCTACGAGCAGGTGACACAAGCAAGGAGTGCTGAAAGTGCTGTTTCGACTTCGTACCGCATTTTGCGTTATTCTCACGGTAGCCAGCAGTTCGCTGGCTTTTGCCCAGATCGGCTCTCAAAGCCCACAGCCCCAGCCGACTTCGACAGCCGTTGTCGACCTCGATCATATCCTCGACAGCCATCCCTCTTTCATGGCAACGATGGAATCGCTCAAGGCGGAATACC
>Ga0315904_10009850_pt1 | contig 12433 bp, 16 predicted proteins | sample LakEriMetagenome_6_FD_203529 | JGI IMG/M metagenome (GOLD analysis project Ga0315904, IMG submission 203529) | Freshwater fungal communities from buoy surface, Lake Erie, Ohio, United States - Buoy 12 MA120 | ecosystem: Environmental > Aquatic > Freshwater > Lake | place: USA: Lake Erie, Ohio...
GTAGTTGAATCAATGCTTAGTTGTGTCCTTGTCTGGTTAGCCATTATCGTAGCCTGTGTCGAAGCCTTCTGTGAATGCTCCACCTGCTAAGGCATCCTGTGCGCTCATTAGCAGAGTGAACTTAGTAGTACCACCGGAAGCATCTTCTGGTTGATTCATGGCCTCTGTAATAAAGCCTTGAATGTCTAAGCTGCCAGATGTGAGCCTTACTTTCCGGTATTGCTCATCTTGGCTCAAAGTTAAGAAATCGCAAAGACTTTGCGGATAAGTAAACTCAATGCCAATGGGTTTAAAAAGGTATTCTTTTTCGCCATCTCTCAACTCCTCCGGCCCGGGGCTAACATACTCATAAAGTGGAGTATCAATAAGGTACTGCTGGCATGGCTCAATGCTATCATTAATTGTACTATAATAGTCTGTCTGATATTGGCCTACTTGATATTGCAGCTCTGGAGTTGCTAGTCCATAGGTGTGCATGCCTAGCACTTTCCACCATCTGAAGGCTATCCGAGCAGGTGTATGCCAGATGTTGTATAGGTTATCAAGTATGCCACTTGAGAAAGTAATGAAGCTGGATGGCATGCTAATTTCACCGGGTGCAAAGGTTACTGTGCCAACTTCCTGTGGCAAGTTGAAGCAAGTGCCTTCTATGTTTTCCAGCGTTACCTCTGCCCTAGTCAGCCAGATTATAAAGGTATCATAGTCATTAGGTCGGTCTGAAGTAGCTCCTCCTGTAGTTATTACTGATGCTCTCCGATTAAATTCAATGCAATAACCCTCGGCTATTATATCGCTCCTGATGTCAAGCTTTGCGGAGCTATTCTCAGCCATTGCCTTATTGGCTATGAAGTAGTTTCTGTCTGTATGAATTGCATAAACTCCAGAGAGCTGAATGTTTTTCCACTTATCAGTAAATCCAAGGGTTACATTATTAACCAATAGCTCACTCTTAGCTGATTGGTCTACCTCTCCGACATTTGTAAATGTCTGTGATATTAGGTTTTGGTAAAAGTACTCTCTAGGCTCAACTCTAATCTTCCACTCTGTACCTGTCCACTCAAAAGCCCAGCCAAGGCAGAATATTCTATCAAGTCCATCAAACACCTGCTTCCATGAAGTAGGCAATTGGGCAAAGCCAAAGAAAGGATCAAGTCCTCTTATTCTAGCTCCATTAGTCAGAGCATTATTCCAGTAACATCCATTATCAGCCTCGCTGAATGCATCAGAGAGCAGCATGTTATCCTGACCTGTCATTATGTAGATGCACCTCCTTAGCCATTGTTCAATAGTCAAGACATTGCATTGGCTTGCAAAATCTCCTGCACTGATTTCCTCCCACTTTAGAGTCATGGTGTCATCAATTGTGACATCAGAAGTATTTGGATTGCCTGTATAGCTGGCCTCAATGCCAAAATTAACTGTATGACCTACTGGCACAACTATGCCGGATAAAGTGCCGGATAGATTATAGGTTTGAGTTGCTCCAGCTGCTAGTACAGTGACTGGAAGAACATAATAGATTGGCAGAGTTAGTGTATTTCCATTTATGATGGCAAAGTATGCCCTTACATCAATTGAGTTGAAGGTATTGTTATTGGTAACCGTAAAGTCTAGGTTATAAGTGGCATTGAAAGTCCTTGAGTAGCCTCCGTTGTTTTTAAATATAGGGCTATCTCCCCATTGCCCTGCATTCCAGTTAATTGTTGCCTGAGTTGTGTTAAAGTTGCTGCCGTATTGGTCTGTAAAGTCAGAGTTCTGCCAATAGGTAGGCACAAGAACAGCATCATACCAGTTTATTGTGTTGGTTGAGCCGGAAAAGTTCTTAGCTGATCCAGACAAATACAATTCCTGCCGATGCAGCCTTATGTTCTTAAAAGTTAATGGGTCAATTGCAGCACCATCAAGGTCTTTATCATTATTTAGGTTTATCTCCACATCTTGCCGAGCCTTGAACTTCTCTCTGAAGTCATCATCAATGATACCTACGGTTATCTCAAATGTGTCAGTATCGCAGACATTATGCTCCTGATAGATGGCTAGGTTTAGAAATCCATCGAATTGATAAGGGCTTCCATTGTAGCCAACATTAGAGACAATCTGAATGGCAATAGGTTGATTAATGAAGTACTGGTCATAGATGCTTTTGATATACTTAGCACCCTCGGCATAAAACTTAACTTCGGTGCTGAATGGTTGATCAATGCCGTGACTCTCCATGCGGATAGCTGTGAATTCAATGCCATCCCAGCCAATAGGCTCTTCAACCTGGTTACCATCTAAGTAAAACTTCCAATTTGCCATGCCCCAAATTTAGCATAAAAAAAAGCCTCTGAATATCAGAGACTCTTTTACTCTAATCTAACTCTAAACCAAATGTTACACCAATTGTGAACTTCTGAACCGATTGTTGAGTACTTTAGTTGTCCTTCGAGGAGTCCTGATGAACTTCTCAAATCCTTTCTCATCCATGTTGAGCTGAGTTATAGGCAGATTCTTTAAGATGTTGCCTATCTCACTTAGTTGCCCTGCCATTGGATTTGCAGATGATGACCTACCAGAGAGTAATTGCCCGGCTAAGAACCGCTCTTGAGTAGTTAGCATGTGATTTGGCACTACCTGAGATCCTTCCGGTAGATTAACCAGGCTGGCCTTGTCTGGTGTGAAGTAAACCTTGCCCGACTTGGTGACAACCTTCTCTACTCCTCGCTCTCCCACCATAGCCATGCCTCCTTCAAATGGCTTGCCCTTAGTACCTTCAGCAAACTCTGGCATCTTCTGAGCAAAAATAAAGCCTATCTGAGCAGCTTGGTTGGCTAAAGTCAGTGCAGCAAGACCAGCAGTTACTGGATTGCTCGCCCACTTAGCCACTAATGAGGCAGTCTCAAAGATTACCCTTGCCACTGCTGCTGTTCTTTCAGCCTTCCATGCCTTCTCTTTTAATTCCTTTTCTTTCTCAGCCTTTTGCGCATTAAGTTCATCAATCTTCTGTTGATTGCCTCCGGCTAGCCTAACCTCCTCAGCATATCGCTTGTTTAGTGACTCCATTTCACGCTGAATGTTGGCCTGATAGAGATTAAATCCTCCATTTACTAAGGTCTGAGATAGTGTAGATGTAGCTTGTATCTTATCCTGCTTATCTTTTTCGGCTTTTTCTCTCGCCTCGGCTTCCTTCTTGAGTCCTTCCTCATAATCTGCTTGCCACTTCTTCATCTGTGCGAGCCTATCCTGGTACATTTTCTCCTCAGCCTTCTTCTGAGAGTCTGCAACCTCATTCTGGAACTTCTTTACCGCATCCAAAGGCTTAAGTTTTAGCTTCTCATAGGCATCTTCGTATGCTTTTAAAGACCTTTCCGCAGTTAGTTTGGCAACCTCTACCTCCTTTTCGCTAATTCCTATGCCCTTATTCTGGTACTTTAGTTTAAGCTGGTAAACTCCTTCCTGATAGCGTTGCTCTGCTGCCAACTTGCCCTCTGGACTGCCTCTTAACTCAGCTGATAAACTCTCTATCTCTTTATCCAGTTGCAATTGATTAAGTTGCTGCTGGTATCGCTCCTTCTCTGCTCTCAATGCCTCTGCTGCTGCCTTAGCTGCATCATCAGCAGCTTTCTTATTCTTCTTAGCTAATTCTTCAGCAGCCTTTGCAGATGCAGCCTGACCTGCTGCTATTTGTTTCTGTGTTTTGTTCGCATTATCAGCCCTTAGCTTTTCTTCTTGAGTATAGCCAGTTAGCATTCCTTGTGCGACTGCTAGGTCTTCCTTTAAAGATTTCAACTGATCTCCATAAAGTAATTTTTTACCAGTTTTTGAGGCAAAGTTTATTATTGATCCAGTAATAAGGCCAAATCTTTTCCTAGTTCCCTCGGCAGCATCCTCTTCGGCTTTAATCTGAGCTTGTAATTGTTTAATTCTTTCCTGTGTATACTTTCTTCTATTCTCCAGTTCGGCATCTGTGTACTGTGAGCTTTTGTTTGATACATTTTTAAAGGCATTTGTTTCTCTATCTTTAAAATCATCTACATCATTGCCAACAAGCTTAAAGAGCTTATTGATGTCATTCATGAAGTTGGTTGTGACATTCAAAGCTTCTTTAAGAATTGGCCCAAGCATAGTGCCAATGGAATTAAGGAAGCTATCCCAAGCATCACCAAGGTTGTTAATCTGACCTCCTAAGGTTTGACTAATGGCCTCAGATGATCCAGCTACTCCGTTGTAGTCTCCAAGGCTAGTTATATACTCGCGGATTGCCTCATTTGTAAACTTAGTCTGTGTTTCTACACCCTTGAAGCTAAAGGTAACCATGTCACCTTGCTTGCTAGCTCTAACTCCAAACTCCTTTAGCCTTTCAAACTCACCAACCTGAGCATCAATAATAGCCTCAGCCAATTGGTCAAAGTTCTTGCCCGTACTTGAAGCTAAGTCTCCAAGCTTGCGCATCTGGTCAATGTTAGGAGTGAATCCCTGGTTAGCTAACTTAACAAAGCTATCGGTCAGCTCTTGCACCGAAAATGGAGTTGTCTTAGCAAACTCCTTGATGTTTTCCAATGCTTGATAGGCTGGCGCGCCTCCTCCCAAAGTATTTTTAAGTACCGCCTCTAGCCGCTCAAAGTTAGAAGTGACATCAATTACTGACTTGGCAAAGGCAACTACAGCACCTACACTAAAAGCTCCGGCTATTGCTGGCCCTAATGGGCCAAGCCCCTTAAGCATATCACTTATGCCTCCTGATGACTTACTAAATGCATTGTCTAGCTTCTTGCCAGCATCGGCAGCCTCTTTGCCAGTATTGTCTAGCTCAGTATTGAACTTCTTTAAGGCACTCAGAGCGTCTTGCTCTTCCTTAGTCAATTTATCCCAGCTAGATTGAGCCTTATTGAGTTCAGATGTGTCAATGACATACCTGATTCTAATATCATTACTTGAAATTGCCATGGCTCAAAGTTAAATAAAAAAAAGCCCCCCAATGTGGAAGGCTTTTTCAGCTCATGAAAAACAAAGAAATCACCTTTTATCTGTCGCAAATATAGTTACTGAGATTTACTTCTCCTTCTCTTTTGATCCTTGAGCCAAGTGTCATAGATTAAGTAGTACTCGTATATTGGCCTTTTGACCAATCGTTCAGCAGCTGAAGCATCTCCATTTGAGATTCTAAGGATTTCCTCAAATCTGGATCTAAATTGTCTGGTGACTGTAACCCAATAATGTGTCTCAGGTTGTTTAGGCTTGCCAGACTTTCCGCTTGCAAATAGGTCGGGAAATTCGTGCTGTATTCTGTCAAAGAGGGAAGAAAAGCGTAATCCGGCAGCTTCAAAAAAAAACCAGGAACATCATTGTGCTTCATCCAATGCTCCATCTTGGCCTTGTTGTATGGGTACTGGTAATCAAGTGGATTCTCATGCTCATCAAAGTATAGCACAGTTGCCAGCTTAATCTGCCTGATGAAGCTTACCGATAGCTCCATCTGCTCCTTTAGCCTAGAGGCCAGTATGCCTATCTCATAGAGCTTCTTCTCATCCTTCTTCTTCTTGTCCATCAATAGGTTTATAAGCCCATTATTCCATCCTTTAAGGTAGTCAGGGTTAATCTGCCAAAGCTCTTCGGTGAATATATCTCTGGCAGCACATGCCCTCTGAAAAGGCACATTTACTTCAGCCGAGAACTTGAAGTACTTTACCCCTCCGCTCTGAAAGCAGTACTCAATTTGATCGTATCTATCCTTCGGTGCATTGCCTTGATACTTTGGCTTGCCATCTTCTACTTTAGCAGGCTCTGCTGTAGTCGGTAGAGTAGGAGTAGGCTTAGGTGATTTAGGCCCAAAAAGATTAAACATAAATTTATTTGAAAATCGCATACAAGGTTAGAGATTATTAGCCATTGCCAAGCACCGGAGCAGTAAGGGCATTCACCCAATGGCTTCGCAATCCAGACAGGTAGCTTCTGTATCAGGCTCAAGTACTTCTTGCCTATCGGATGGTCTTCCAGCAAGAAGTCCAAGAAGCAAGTAAAAGCTGCTGTCAAAATCGCTAAAAGAGATAAGCACATTAGGCTGCTCATCATGTGGGAGGTCAATAATGCAGCACCCTCTGCGCTTGCCTCCACAACTTGAATGAAATTCATTATGCATTGGTTTAACAGTTAAATATATTAAGAACTAGGTCATTGCTCTCTAGGTTGGTGTAGGTCTTGGCAAAGGTCAGGCATACTGTGCTATATTCCTTTCCATCGCATGCCGTAAATGTCACAGGCTTGCCATCTATCTCAGAGATAAAGGTCAGCTCATAGCTGCCTCCCCAAGGGTTGAAGTAGCCCTCCGGTATTAGCTCAAGATCAACCTCTACATAGTTGCCCTCGGTAATGGTCAGCATCTGACTAAGTACCACATCCACTCCCGGCTTCACAAACTCAACAATGATTTCAGAGCCTTCATAGCCCGGAGGCACTTGAATGCTAAAGAAGTCAGGACAGTCAGCCAATGGCTCACATACTTTGTAACAATTACTGCAGCATGGTCGCATACTTTTCCAGATTGAAGTTGCTGGTTATTTCAGCAAAGTTAGAGAAAATAAAATAGCGGAAGGCATCCAGAGCATGAGACTTGTCAGGGTTCTTGTTCTTCCACTTATCTAGGCTTCCTTGCCTGTCTACCTTGGCCTCTTTAAGGTCAGTTATTAGGTCTGAACAGTACTTTGAGCTGATGAGTACTTTAGCCTTTTGAAGCACCAAAATAGTAACCAATCGGCTGGCAATGTGGCTAGGGTTTGACCTTGCAACCTGTAGCTGCATATCAGTTAGGTTAAGGTAGTTCTTAATCAAGCTGTATGCGCTTATGTTATCCTGAGTGAAGGCATTGCGAGAAGCACCAGAGGCATCACCATTGACTATGTAGGTCATGTCTGGGAACTCTTGCTTGATTGTTTGGCACAATGCCGACAAGTCACCTACTCTGTAAACCTTTATTATGTTAATAGTGGCATAGTACTCGCCTTGCTCAGAGCTTTTGACATATTGACTTACTACGCATGTATTAGTCACATTAAAGTCGAATGATAGGTAGATAGCATGGTTAGGGCTTGCTTTTATGTAGCCATCATAGACATGCTTAGAATAGTCAAAGCTTGTGGCAAATAGGCTCTCCCTATCCCAGATGCCCCACTGTCCCAAGGCATAGACTTCATAGTAAGTCTGGCTGACATCTCTCAGGCTCTCCATCCGGCTCACATAGCTTTCATCTAGGAAATCCAAAGCATCCTTGTAAGTGCCATGCAACCGGAGTACCTGGTCTTGCTCCTGCTTTGGCACATCATCGAAAAACCGCTTCTTAATCCAGTGGCTATCACTGACCGGGTTAAAGGTCAGGAAGAACCTCTTAGGATGCTCAGACTTACCTCTAAGTCGCAGGGTTATCTGAGTGAAGTCATCCAGAGTTAGCTCGGTGGCCTCCTCTATCCAGATGTACTTGGCCTGACTTAGAGACTTTAGCTTCTCAGGGTCATCGCAGCCTAGGAAGACAATTTTATTGCTGCCGGAGTGAAGCTCAAGGTAACCTGTCTTAACCTTGACCATCTGAGCAATTCCCCACTGACTAATCTTATTTCTGAAGTCGGCAAACACAGAGTTACGGATGGTAGCAGCTACCTTTCTGATGACAAAGAAAGTCTCATTCTGGTTAGCCTGATGATTGCATACTTCTGCCAGGAATAGCTGAATCATGGTCTGGCTTTTGCCTGACCCTGCCCCTCCCCAAAGGATGTTGTAGGTCTTAGGCTCAAGCACAGCATCAATGTACTTATGCTGCCAAAGGTCAGGATTAGACAAGTCCAGCTGAGGCATCAGACTCTCTTGAACTTGGTAGCCTTGCTCTTTACTGACTTCTTGCCAACACAGCCCCAAGCCTTACGGCTTAGGTCATTGGCACAAGGGGGATTCTTGCACGGCTTGATACCAGCCGACCTAGCACAATAGGCATCTCCCTTGGCAGTACCAGGAGCAATTGAGTATCCTTTAGCACCGAACTTAACGGTCTTGCCTCCTACTTTGGTCTTAAACTTCTTATCTGCCATTTTACACTTTAATAGCTAACTACTTTACATTATCTGCCCTGACCTCTGTACTTCTTCTGCCTTGATTGCTTAGGCTTGCCAAACTTGGCATGCTTGCCCTCTCTCCGCTTGCCAAAGGTAGTCTTACTGCTCGTTGTTGCTTTCTTCTTCTCTGCCATCTTGCTGTTGCTTTAGTGATTTTGGCATAATGACTGTATTAATGCTGGCAGCCATCTCAATGTCCTGCTTTGGCTTGCCATAGGCTCGGTCAAGAAGAAGCTCAGCAGCTCTGACATCTCCTCTCTTTGCCCTTGCCTCCATAGCTTTAAGAATTGCCTCTGCTCCTGACTTGCCCTCATCTTCAGTTCCTAAAACCTTAGCCAATAACTCTTTAAGGTCAGGCAGTTTAGGTCTTCCGTTTGGATTTCCTGACTGACCTTTCTTCCATTTATGCTTAATGACATTCTCGGGTTTTGGCATCGGTGTTTTGTCGCTGTTGTACCTGGCTAATTGCCTTCATTGATTTAATACACTTACTTTTTCTTTCCAGCTGCTTTCTTGGCCTTCTTAGCCACAGAAAGAGCAATGGCTACTGCCTGCTTCTGAGGCTTGCCTGACTTCATCTCTGTCTTGATGTTTTTACTTACTGTAGCTGGCGAGTATCCTTTCTTGAGTGGCATAGCTTTATTGGATTTTATGCAAAGTTAGGTAATTAAGAATTGACTTATACACCAGCCTCTGATTCTTGTGGCCTCTGTATCGCATGCTTTTTTCATTGCCTTCTTCAAGCTTCTTATCCAGCTGCTTAATTTTACGCTCTAAATACTCCCGGCACTCGGGAGCAGTAAGTGGTTTGTCTTTTATTGAATACATAAGATCATAGGAGAAGGTGCTAGTGCCTTCATAATGTGTTACAAGTTGGCTTAGATGGATTTCATTCATAATAGTCTCTGATGCGCATTAGAGGAGCATCGAAACGCAAAGGTATAATTCCTGTGCTACCGGAGCGCATCTTAACCTGGTCAATTAGGCAAAGGCCTTCATTGGACAATTCTTGTCCATTAATTTTAAAAGTTGATGACTTTTCAAAGTAATATTCTGGCCTCATCATCATCCAGATTACATCTGCATCCTGCTCAACTGATCCAGACTCTCTAAGGTCAGACATAATCGGCATTTTATCACTCCGCTCTTCAACTCTCCGGCTAAGTTGGCTAAGTGCTACAATTGGCATCTGCAAATCTTTGGCAAGCAACTTAAGCCCTCGGCTAATTTCTGAAACTACATTCACTCGGTTGGTCTCCTTTGGATTGACTGAGTTAATCAAGCCTATGTAATCGATGAATATGACCTTAATGCCAAACTTATTCTTCCAGATGGTGGCTTTTGCCTTTATGTTACTGATATTGAGATTTCCTTCATCATGTATGCGGATATTCCAGCTTTTCATGCGCTTAATCGACTCAGCAAGGCTAGTCCGGTCATATTGGTTTAGGTCTCCTTGTTTAATTCTAAAGGCAAACACTTGGCTTTCCTGTGAAGCTAACCTCTGAACAAGCTCGTGTTTTGTCATCTCAAGACTGAAAAGGCCACAGCCAACTCCTTGCTTGGCTAGGTTTCTCATTAAGGAAACCACTAGTGCAGACTTCCCTTGCCCTGGTCTAGCTCCGACAACAGTAAGCTCTCCATCAACAAGACCTCCGCATAAATGATCTAGTGCTTTTATGCCTGTGGAGTAGCCAGATACTTGACCATTGGCAGTATTAAAAAAAATCTTGGCTGATATGTCAAGCTGATTTGTAAAACTATCATCTGATTTGCTCACTTGCTGATGAAGTAGGCCATCCAGTTGATGCTGAATTTTTGTGATGAAGTCAAAGATATCTCCAGCCTCAGAGTTGGCAGCTGCAAATAGGTCAGATGCGACAAAGTAGGCTTTTGCCTTTAAATAGTGTTCAATTAAAATTCGACAATGGATTTCCACATGACCGAACTTTTTAAGGCTACTGTAAATCTTGGCAACATAAGGCACTCCTCCGGCCTCTTTAATCAGGCCCGACTTCTTTAAGGTTGCCACAGTTGTTTCTAGGCTTACAGGCTCTCCGGCATCCTGCATCGCCTGTATTGCCTGAGCTATTACCTTATGTTTGGCAATTTGAAAAACATCTAGGTTTGGCATGATTGAGAAAGCTGTTAGCCTCTCATCATCATAAATCATCATTGCGGAAAGCACTTGCATTTCCAGCTCTTCATTTTCAAATGTCATAGTGTTTATTGATTTGGTTTAAATGACTCGTGAAATCTTCTGTTAGTACCAGGTGATGATTGGGCCGGAACTTCTTGGTTTGTCACATTATTGTTTTTATTGAACCAATTAGTTTTTATGGTCTGCTTCCAATTGACAACCTTCTTGCCTCTTGAGTTAGTCCAATTAGCATCTGCATAGTGATGGTAGCACCTTGGTAGATTATTTAGGCTCTCATTGTTTTCAAGAAAGAAGGCTTCTACTTGCTCATAGGTTGGAGGAATAAATTGCTTACGCTCTTTCTTATGTTGATTAGTTACTAAGTTACTTAGTTCTACTATATGGGGCAGTGCTTCGTGCTGTGCCTTAGTCACTGCCTCGGTCAGTGCTTCAGTATCTGCTTTGGTATTTTTGCCCCAAGCAACTACCACAGCTTGATGCTGATTAATTGCTTCTTGAACTATCCTTATGAAACCAAATTCCACTAAATCTTTAAGGCATTTGGAATAAGTTTTATAGTTCCTTATTCCAGTTGCCTCCATCGTTATGGCAGATGGTAAGCCAAATTTTTCCTTTTGGCTTAACTTGTTCCAATGGTAAACCAAGTAGAAATAAAGCTCAGTGTGAGAATGCGAAACTTTATCCGGATGCTGGAATCTAAACTCAAACCAGGCATCTGTTAATTGATAGCCATTCATGGTTTATTGAATACCTAAAGTAAGTTCTAAAAAATACTGAAGCTCTTTAGCCTCAACCTTAACAAGTTCCATTGATTGTTTGATAATCCAATGACCATTCCTATACTCCATCATTCTAACTTCATACATGTCATCATCATGAAAATACTCCATTTCAAATGAATACTTGTGTTTCAGATTTTTTACATTAAATGTTGTTGTGATATTCATAAAAACAAAAACCCCATCCGGCTTTCCCTGCTACGACCAGCCGAAACATAGGCTGACAGGTACTTACCGAATGGGGCTTTAATATTTTTCATTTGCTTCTATTATACCGGGGTCGTAATCCGGGCCTTTCGGCAATGCAAACTAACTACTTTTTTTCTTCAAAAGCATTAACATGATCAAAAAATTTTTCAATCTGGTCATCTGACATGTCAAAGATTTGCCAGACTAGGTCTACAATGGCAGAGTTGATGCTATCCTCTGCCTCTGCCATATCTGGACCTAGCTGAACCTTTAAAAACTTCTCGAACTGAGTAGCCTCATGGAGCAACCTATTAAAGTGGAGCTTAACATCCTGCCGGAGCTTCTTATCTGAGTGCTTGATGACATAGCCAGTCTCAAGGACTCCTCTTACAAAGCAAGTGAACTTAGTGAAGTCTCTCATGAGTTAATCTCTAAGTAGAAGAGAGCAGCAAAGGCAGCAGTAATAACAGACAAAAAGATTGATAATGTCTTCCAGAATTTAGCCTTGTGATCCAGCAGCTCAAGTTCAGCAGTTATCCTGTTTATGGCTTCAGAGTTAGTTCCTGACATTCTACGGTAATTGCTCAACTCAATGCGCATCTTAGCCACTAGCTCCTTATGGTAGTCTCTTGCTTTCCGGTGAGAGTCTGATCTAGACTTTAGTAAGAAGTACTTCTCCCTGAGTTTATTGTACTCCTCTTCGGTGTATGTCTTTGTTTCTTCCATTTTTTCAAATATTTTTTGCAAATAAATCTACTTTTGGAATACCATCAAAGTATTTTTAAACCACGGTAAATGAGCAGCCAACCGGAGCTGTTTACTTAGCCTCTGACTGTATTGCCAATCTCTTGCTGCCATCTGGTCAATAATGTAGCTATTAGGCTTACAGTTTACATGACCGTCTCCCGGTTGCCCTGGTATGGCCCAGCTGAGAATTATTAGTCCATCATAGTAGCAATGTCGGCATATGTTGTCTAAGAAAGTCTGCTCAAACTCTTCCGGTATATGCTCGCCTACTTCCAGACTCATTACACAGTCAAAGCCTTCATCAAAGTCAATGTACTTACTAAGGTCAATTACCTTACCTAGTCCTTGGGTGAGCTGTGGAGTATGCGGGTTGCCATCGTATGCTTCCACATAGAACTTATTAAGCTGCAAGATTCTAGAATACTCACCCATTCCGCAGCCAAGGTCTAGCACCGAAGTAAGATTGAGCCTATACA
>Ga0315904_10009851_pt1 | contig 12433 bp, 17 predicted proteins | sample LakEriMetagenome_6_FD_203529 | JGI IMG/M metagenome (GOLD analysis project Ga0315904, IMG submission 203529) | Freshwater fungal communities from buoy surface, Lake Erie, Ohio, United States - Buoy 12 MA120 | ecosystem: Environmental > Aquatic > Freshwater > Lake | place: USA: Lake Erie, Ohio...
TAAGGTTCCGCCAAAGCCTGAGAACCTCTTGTCTTGCGGTGTACGGTTGATGAAATCCATCTCTTCTATCAGGCCAATATAGGATTCTCCTGTACGGAAGTCCTCTATTCGGATGGTATCGCCTGCGTTTTCTACTGCTTCGAGTTGTTCCATACGTTCCCAAGCAGAACCTTCATAGCCAACCTGAACGCCGAACTTATCGGCTTCACGGTCATAGCAAAATAGCGGGTACTGAATCAAGCGCTGACGCGGTACTGCTGGTAGCGACTTGAGCTGGTAACCAGTAAACAGTGGTCCCTTGGTATTGTCATTTGTAGAGCGAGTCAAAGTGAACTTAAAGCCCATATACTCCTGCGCTCCAACAGGGTAAGGGATACCAATTTCCTGAACGATAGAATCCTCAGCAAAGGTACCGATGAGGTACTCAGTCCCATTGTAGGAGATAGACGAGATGTTCAATCCGCCATTTTCAGTATCAAGACGTGGTGTGAGTAACTTAAATATCTTTCCTTCAAGTGTGTTGTAACGGACATATCCTGTCCGCAAATAGCCAGAGGATACAAGTCTGGTAGCAGACTCAATATAGACAGATCCATTAGTTGTTGTGTGATTGGTTGTAAAGGCTAGACGGTCTGTACCGTTGACAAAAGCACAGGCTGTGGTCTGTCTGCCTGTGACACCTGCATAGTAGGTATCCCACGCATACGGGAAAATCAATGGAGCAATCTGTGTACCAAGGTCTACGCGGGTAGTTCCTGGTTCACCATCTACGCTAGTAGCGCACCAGACATAGCGGTCACGTGCTGCAAAGTCATAGACAGGTTGGTCTGTCTCAAAGACAAGCGGTCCATAGGCTAGCGAGCCATCATCAGAGACAGCAGCTACACGCAGACCCTTGTCGGTACCAATAAGCATAAAGCCTAGGTAATAATAAATCTTGAAAATTCTCTCGCCGCTAGGCATCTCAGCAGCAGTAATAGCGCTGGTCAAGGTAGGCATAGTTCCGTTAGAAGCCAAGGTGAACTTCTGGATATTGGACTGTGATCCTGAGTAACCAGTAACATAGATAGCAGCACCGCTAGATGTGATGCTGGTATAGGTAAAGTCATCTACTGGGTGGGTATAGACAGCAGTAGGTAAGGCAGATGCTGTCGTCGAGATTTCAAATACTTTGTTGTTGATACAAGCAACGATACGTTCCTTAGTGAACTCCATTACTGCGTTCTCAACGATGATAGATGTGGTCTTGAACATCTCAGTCGCAGATACAGTGTCATCATCATTGAGCAACTTTTTGTACATAGCAGTCTTATCTGTACCTGAATCATCAATCAAAGCAAGCCAGTAGGCATAGACTCCATCATCGCAGAGGGCATAGACCTTATAGGCACCTGCTGAGGCATAGTCTTGGAAGTGGGTCTGATTACTAAAGGCAGTACCAGCAGGGCTTACTGGGGTAGAAGCTACATCTGTTGCAGTCTTGGCATACGAGAAAGTGTTAGCAGTGACGGCAGTGATGGTGTAGGAACCATTGAATGTGGCATCTACTCCTGATACCTCAACTGTCATACCTACGGCAAAGCCGTGAGCAGTAGCGGTAAGAGTAGCTACGTTGGAAGTCAAAGCCTTATTAGTAACAGATGCTGTGATAGTAGGATAAACCTTATCAATGTCATAGCCATCCATAAGTAAGCAACCGTCATAGGTATTGCCACTCTTAGTCCACTTGATGGATCTAAGGTGTTGTCCTGGCTTACCATTTGCTTCAATAGCAGCAGTTGTTACGTGGCCTGCATCAGAGTCATAAATCAAGCTGACCTGTCCCTTAGTCCATACATCACAGCCTTTGGACTCGGTGTACTGGAAGCGTAGCGACTCATCCTGCGCAGGCTCAAAGTACTTGATGCCTTGACCTAGATGAAACGATGACTGCGATCTAAACCACCAGCCAGTTAAGGACTGCTCCCCAGCTTCACGAGTCTGGTCGTACTGCTGTTTACGGTATTGTGCTGTGACACGACGATAGGGTGATTCATCACTGGCAGCCAAAAAGAATGGCAGGCCGTTGATGGCTATATCGTAGGAAACACCTGTGCCTTGGTAGGCGGTAGAACCAGCAGGGTTAGAAAGGACATAAGGAATGCCTTCTGTGATGTCGTCACCATATGGTGCCACTATTCAGTTACCTCTTCCCATTGACAAGTTTCTTCGTTTAGTATCCAGTCGCCTTCTTCAGGTTTTGGTGGGATAAAAGCATTTTTAATTTCATCAAAAAAATATCTTGGATTTGCAAAGTTGTAACGCAAATGCGGTTTTCCCGAAGGTATGCGATTGCCATTTTCATCACGCTCATTATCAGGTAAATAATGTATTCCACCAATAGAGTTATATGATGTTTTTATCCAACGTCCACCTAAATTATCTATCAGCCATTGGTAACCTTCATCGCCATTAGGGTCATTATCATCACCAACAGTTACACGAAGGACAATGTTGTTTTCATCTACTTCTGCCCAATGTGCCATTACCCACCCACCTGACTTCTTGTGTACCGAACGACAACAATACCTGAACCACCTGCGCCGCCTGCAATTACTCCTTCAGTTGATCCATTATGTGCTGAACCGCCACCACCGCCACCTGTGTTTGCAGAACCAGCACTTCCTGAAGTGCTGCCAGATCTTCCTCCTGCTCCACCACCACCTGAGCCACCCGAAACAGTAGCAGTACTAAAGGAATTACCACCACCACCGCCACCACCATAAGTAGTTCCAAAGTAAGTAGCACCATTACCGCCATTACCTACTTGTGTTGAACTTGCAGTTGTTCCTGCAGATCCAGCACCACCGCCACCACCGCCTCTGTTATTTACCGTCGCAGAACTTGTAGCCCAACCATTACCGCCAGAATTTCCCTGCCCGCTAGTTCCACTTGCACCAGTTCCTGTTACAGCACCACCATTGTTTTGACTCATTGCGCTACCACCACCACCTGAGCCACCCGTTGTTCCATTAAGATTAGGCGTATTAGGATTAGAGTTAGCAGTACCTCCAAAAGCTGCGGTTAGCGCTCCAAGTGAACTGTCGTTTTGAGCAGCACCAATAGTAACGGTTTGATTTGAATTACTAGTTGAACCAGTTGTGTATCTAACACCACCGCCACCACCACCGCCACCACTAATATAAAATGTTACATCTATAGTTGGATTGTAGTAAATATATGAACGGCAACCGTTGCCGCCACCAGCAACAACAACCGAGTCATAAGTTAATGTGCCGCCAGAAATTCCGAGTGTTCCATTAGCGGTAAATGTACGGTAATAATACGTAGAATCTGAGGTTAATGTTCCGCCTGTTACAGTAATAGGAACAACTGGTGTAACGCTATTAGATGCTGAAGAGTAATCTCCATTAACTCCATAAGAAGTCTCTGCTCTTACCTGAAAAGTATATGCAGTTCCATTGGTTAGCCCAGATACAGTAATAGGTGAAGCACCAGTTCCAGTAAATGAACCTGGACTAGACAAAGCACGATATGTTACAGCGCCGCCTTTACCTACATATGTTGGTGCGGTATAGGCAACAGTCGCTGAAGTATTACCAGCGGTTGCTGTGCCGATTGTTGGTGTTCCTGGCTTCTTTCCGCCAGATCCTGGATTGCCTACGATTCTCACGCTGACAAGTCTCCTAACATTAGCCAAGTATCAGTTCCAGTTTTAATAAGAGTTGCGCCAGAAAACTTAGCGCGAAGATTTAAGCCTGGGGTTGCATTGATTGTGACACCAGATCCGCCAACTAGAGTTACTAATCCATCGCCAAGGCCAGCAACGTTGATAACAGTTCCTATTGAAAACGCAACGGATGAGTTAGGTGGCACTGTGGCAGTTACCGCAGATGCGTTGGTAAATGTGACCAACTTATCGGCATCTCCAATAACAAACGTATATGTAGTTCCAGTCTGGGCATTGATGCTTACTCCGCCAGTTGATGTGGGAAGCGCTGCCCATTTGACTCCTAGAGCCTGTGTTGAATCGGCAGTGAGGACATAGCCATTAGTTCCAACTGCAAGATTGTCCACTGCGCCAGAGGCGCTAGCTGCGATAATATCTCCTTTAGCTGTTGATAAAGTAGCTGGAGAAGTGGTATTAAAATAGTTGAGGTCATCGCTAGTAAGTACGTGTTTGACTGTTGCGCCTGAAGAATGTTGCACTCCAGATGAACCTGAGCGTCCTCGTACGATTGTAAAGGTATCACTTGATGATGCAGTGATAAAGACAATTTCTTCATTAACGGTATCGGGATCGATAGCGACTGTGAACTGGTCTACGTTTCCAGCAGCAAGTGTTACTCCACCGAGCAAGGCAGTGCCAGTTCCTAGAGCGACAGTCATTGTGGTAGCGCTATTAGAGATAGTCGACGCTAGTGTCGTCTCAACGCTAGTAGATGAATATAGACGGGTCATTGGCTTTCCTTATCGGGTCATATGGAGTCGGATTGGGAACTGATCTGACAACTTAAGTGCCTCTTCCTGCAAGCGTTGCTGGAATAGTGCAAAGACATATTTAGAAACAGATGAGCCAGCAGATGATGGAATCTTAGTGTCATTCAAGTCTGCTTCTGCACTTGATAGGTTGATACGACCTGCGTCAAGGTATGAAAGCAAGCGGTATGAAGCGCCATAAACGATGACATCCTGTGCTGATTCTGGAAGACCAGTGACATCTACAAAGTCATCTGTTGTGTTATCCATTGTGTCAGGAACCATTGTGTACCAAACCTTGATAGTTCTACCTGGCTGGATATTTTCGTACAAGTTGACAGTCTTCTGGGTATTGAACGTGGCAGTATTGGCAAGCGGGTCAAATCTCCAGCGCTTGATTGGTAGCCATTCTTTAGATGGACCAGTGGTCTGCCAGCTCATATACAAAACTTCACGAGCATCATCAGGTAGTGGGTATGCCACCTGCGATGCGTTAAAGGTAAAGGTAGTTGAATCTACTGCAAAGAGTTTTGGGTAAAGACTGCGGATAGTGTCGTTGATAGCTTTCTTGATAGACACTCGCGGGAAGGTTGGAGCTAAGGTGACCTGAGCATAACGAGCGTGTGGTGAGGCTGTTGTTCCTTGGAACCCTCTGCCAATCGGGTTGGTTGAGGCACCCATCACATTAAGTGTGTTGTTGGTCTTGTTGAAGGAGTCGACCCAGATTAACTCATCGTCAATCTCAATCAAACCTTTAGCAAGGTTTTCAGTTGAGCCAACCTGAATCTCAAGGGTTGTGGTCGTTAGACCAGAGGTATTATTTACATAGGTAATACGATCTTGGCGCAGTGAGTAACCTTGTAGGTTAGTCTTCACCTCGTCGATCAGTTGCTCCAGTGTTGGCATTGTTTCCTTCCGTGTACCAGCCGTCACCCCACAGGGTCAGTAACCTGTTGAAGTATTTCTCGTATTGCTTTGCAATGACATCTACAGAGTAGAGCGATACTGCTCTTTCTCTAATGGCATTGCGGTCTAGATTCTTAACATTCTGTGTTGCCATAATAAATTCTTCTACGCTGCGACATCTATAACCTGTCACGCCTTCGACCACAGTCTCGGTAAATGCACCCCAGTCTGTTGTGATAACTGGAGTTCCGCAGGCTTGTGACTCGATGTTCACATTGCCAAACGGTTCTAGGTATAACGTCGGAACAAATGTAGCGATTGCTCCACCCATTAACTCTGCGCGTTTCTCAGGTCCTACTGGCCCGATATATTCACCATAGTTAGGTATGTGGTCACCTGGTCCTGCTAGGATTAACCTAGCGCCGATAACCTTGCAGATATGCGCTGCGATATCTACACCTTTACGTGCAATCATTCTGCCAATGTAAAGGTAATAATCTCCATCGCCTTTACCTAGCGGGAACATATCAGGCTCTAGATATCCTGGAATAACCGCATCGAAGAACATTCCATCTACGGTTCCTGCGTTCTTGAACTGAGCATAGACCGCGTGCATCCAAGCATAAGATTCAAATACTCTGTAATCGCTAAAGACTCCTGAGTATCCCACTCCGAACTCAACATTGATATGAGACTTGTAAGCATCTGCGATTGGCTTATGACTTGCACCAGCAATTAAGCAGATGAAGTCTTGTGGCTCTAGCCTCTTACGTAACTCTTTGATGACATTGCCATTAAACTTCTGCCAGTGCGGAAGTTTGTAATCAAACGGAGCTTCGACATAGGGCTTATTGCCTACCGCCAAGCGTCGTTGAGTTTCTGTTATACAAGGGATCAGTTCATCTACATTGGCTTCGTTCTCAGTACCAGCGTAGAGGTAGACTGTATGGCCTAATGCCTTCATCATATTGCAGAACCTGCGTACCTTTTCGGTATAAGCGCAGTTAGCAAAATCTTTAGTTGTGTTGGTGTGTGGCAGTGATACGACGTGGAATCTCATACCACAAGTCTATCAGAAATACAAGTAGTTATAGTCGACATCTACCTTCTGAATGTCGCTAAAGCCTGCCTCTTGTGATACTAGGGTAGGTCTGGCTAGGTAGACGTTTAGGTCCTTGTGAAGCGTTGAGTAGGCCACATCTACGTGGCCCTTATGGGCCATAGCAGCCTCTATCAGCCTTGGGATAACCCGTGCTTTGACAGCATAGGCGTGGGTAGATGAGCACTCTATGGACTTGCGCCAGCGCTCATTGACCAAGGTTGTCTGCAGGATGTGTGCTCCGAGATAGACCATATCCCAGTCATCAGGCAGGGCCGCTAGGGACTTATCCAGTTCCTCGTGAAAGTTATCCACAAAGACTGCATCATCTTCAAAGATAAAGATTGAGTCACCACTACACTTCATCAGAGCCGCTATGTGGCTGAGTTTGCAACCTAGCACTGGGTCTGTGGACTCAATGGCTTGGAATCTTTCGTAGTCAATACCTAGGGATTTAGCCTGTTTATCAAAACGCTCCAAACGATCTGGCCTCTTATCGAGGTTTATCAGGATGGATTGCTTGAAGATTGGATTAAGCAGATAAATCTCCTACCGCTACCCAAGTATCAGTCGCCCTCTTGATAAGGGTTGCTGATGACCACTGTGCTCGTAACTTCAAGCCAGGTGTGGCATTGATAGTCACACCACCTGTAGCTACGATAGTTGTCTGTCCAGCACCTGTCTGCAAGATATTGACTTGAGTTCCTACAGGGAAAGCGACGGATGAGTTGAGTGGAACTGTCAGGTTGTTCGCGGAAGCATTGCTGATTTCGACCAACTTAGAAGCATCTGCTAGAACTAAAGTATAAGAAACTGTCTGGGCGTTGATACTAAGAGTTGGGTCACCTTGCGGTCCAGAAGGTCCAGAAGGTCCAGTAGCACCCGCAGGTCCCGTAGGACCAGTAGGCCCTGTTGGACCTGTAGCACCTACTGGTCCTGTGGCTCCAGTTGGTCCTGCATCACCCTGTGGTCCAGTAGGTCCAGTTGCTCCAGTTGGTCCAATGTCTCCAGTTGCTCCAACAGCACCAGCAGGGCCAGTAGCGCCAGCGGGACCAGTAGCACCAGTAGGGCCAATATCACCTGTAACTCCTTGCGCTCCTTGAGGACCAGTCGCTCCGACTGGACCTGTTGCTCCGACAGGACCTGTAGCACCTGTTGGTCCAGGTACTGTTGAGTCAGCACCTGCTGGCCCTGTTGGACCAGTTGCACCAATAGGTCCTGTAGGGCCAGTAACACCTTGAGGACCAGTTGGTCCTGTAGCACCAATAGGACCAGTAGGTCCGATAATTCCAACAGAGACGATTGCTAGAATTAAAGCAGCGTTGTTAGAAAATCCTGTACTTCCAGTACCAGCTGAGGTAATCAGCGTGACTGGCACTTCTACATAGTCATTGGTAATGATTGTGATTGCGCCTGAGACTTCCCACTTCTGATAGTTAGCAGAGTTGGTCTTGTCTTGAATGATAAGAACATCGCCTACGCTTAGTAAGGCAAGGAAGATATCTACGTCAACATTGTCAGCATTGATATGATCGATATTGATTTGAGTCGCTGAAGTCTGAGTTGCGTTATTCCAAAGAAGGAATGTACTTCCTGGTGAACCGCTTGTAGCGGTTGTCTTAGCTACATAGTCGTAGTAGTTAGCAGACTGACCATCTGCTCCTGTCGGTCCAGTTGCACCTGTAGCGCCTACTGGCCCTGTAGCACCTGATGGCCCTGTTGGTCCTGTGGCACCGATTGGTCCTGTTACTCCTGTAGGTCCTTCTATACCTTGTGGTCCAGTGGCTCCTACAGGGCCTGTAGCGCCCGTAGGACCTACATCTCCTGTGGCTCCTACTGGTCCTGTGGGTCCAGTAACACCAATCGGTCCTGTGGCTCCTGTAGGACCCGTAGGCCCTGTGTCGCCTGTTACGCCTTGTGGCCCTGTTGCGCCAACTGGTCCTGTCGGTCCAGTCGCTCCCGTGCTTCCTGTAGCACCAACAGGTCCTGTTGCACCTGTGTCTCCCGTTGGACCCGTAACGCCTGTGGGTCCTGTATCTCCTGTCGGTCCTGTAGCACCGACTGGGCCTGTTGGTCCCGTCGCGCCAGTCGGACCAGTAATTCCAACATCACCTGTAGCTCCTGTTGCACCTGTTGCCCCAGTAGCACCTGTTGCTCCTATTGGGCCAGTAGGTCCTTGTGGTCCTGTGGGACCAGTCGGGCCAGTTATTCCTTGACCGCCTTGCGGTCCCTGATCTGCGGAAAATTCTACCGCGACTTGCGGAGTAGATGATTCAATTACGATAATTGTTTCACTCACGTAGTCACAGCTCCTGTCACGACAAATTTACCTTCAAGAATGCGGGTTACAGTCCCGCCTGAATTAAGAACTAAATCATATGAGTAACGGCCAGGGGCAATAGCGCCTGTCGTTGTAGCATCAATAGTTACGGTCACTCTTCCATTGAAAGCATCAAAGACCATACGACCATTGGTAAGAGTGGCAACGACTGTGGTTGTAGATGCGCCAACAAATGGGCGTACAGTCATCGTGCCTGTGTACCCTGTTAAATTCCAGGGCGTAGAAGTTCCATTGACGTTAGTCTGTACTTGGAACTGAAAATTAAATGTAGTCGCCTGTTCGCAGATGAGGTTATATTTCGCGCTCAAGATGAGATCTTTCTGAGAGCAGCCGCTGCAGCCAAGCCAGAAGTGCCAGCGAGCAAATTACATACGCCGCTAAAATCAAGGTGGGTATTCGCAGAACCCGTAATACCCGCGATATCATTGAGTACTCCTACAGTATCTGTGTGTTTAGTCGTGACTTCTCTGGCAGCAGCCCATTGACGTGCTGCCAGCGCCATATCTACCAGTTGTCCTGAGTTACGATAAGTGCCACCATTGGCAAGGCGATTCAGTTCCTGAACCAGTGTTGTTCCGTCTACTCCTAGTGCCACTTATGTCTCCTTATTTCTTTTTCTTCGCTATTGCGGCGTTATCGATGAGATTTGGATAAGGTCTTCCAGCAGCTTTAGCGCGTTTCTTTGCTGCGCTCTTTTGTGCTGGTGTTAGTTTCTTGGAAGTCTTCTTTGGGTTCTTTGTATCCCAGAATGCTTTCTTCTTCACCATTTAGCCTTATCTGCCCAATATGCGGCGCTCATCTTGCCTTTAGCAATGTTCTTTGAATGACGCGCCTTGAAGGATTTGCGCTTCATCTTCATCTTTTCTGATTCTCCAGCTTTTGGTTTACCAGCAGTCTTTGCGCCTTGTTCGCCAAACCTTATTGTTTTGACTTGGCTTCCTTCTTTGGCGACAACGACGTGACTCTTAGTTGGGTGAGTAGGCGTACGCTTGGGTTTGTTGAAGCCCGTAACGCCAGCACGTGCCAGACGCGGATCACGCTTTGTCTTTCTTTCCATACTCTCCATACTTTCCTAGCACTGCTCTAACTGTGCCATTCTTGTTGAGCCTGACAATCATCCCGTTCTTGATTTGTACGGGGTTGAAGCCTTCACGTCGGCGGTATTGACCCGACGACATTACTTCTTCTTAGCCTTCTTCTTTGACATTCCTGCTGAACTCAAAGCGATAGCGATAGCCTGCTTGCGGTTCTTAACAACAGGTGCCTTCTTGGGACCTTTAGGATCCTTGCCTGAGTGAAGGGTTCCACTCTTGAACTCGCGCATTACCTTGGCGACTTTGGCTTTTTTAGCGGCCTTCTTCATTATTTCTTTACAATCTTCTTTGGCGGTGACTTCTTCTTTGGTTGGGTGTATCCCATACCAGGAATAATGACATCGTAGTCTGGTGGAAGTTTTGGCTTCTTGCCCTTGATTACTGGCTTCTTTGCTGCTGGCATTATTTTTTCTTCGCTTTCTTAGAAGTCATTTTCTTTGCCGCTATCTTTTTAGCGGCTGCTTTCTTGCCGTACTCCTTGACCATTTCCTTCTTGGATTCGGTCATCTCGTGCTTCTTGCCATAGTGTTTAGGCATAATTACTTACCCTGCTTTGGTGCTGGCTTACCCATTGCACCCTGTGATAGAGCTTCGTATGTCATAAAAGGCTTATCGTTTGAATCTGACGGATAAGGCTGATAGAACTCTGGACGCTCTGAAGCCTTGTACTTATTCTTGTATTGTTCTGGATCTGAGATTGGCATTGTTACCCCTTAAAGGTCATAGTGTTTCCATCGAATGCCTTGCCAGCATCGTTGGATAATCTGACTGCTGCGTCTATATCTTTTTGCTTGGTTGATATTGGCTCTACTCCCTGCCTTACAGCCGAGTAATAGGATTCCAATTCTTTATTGTCTTGCTTTTCTTTTGTCTTATCCCAGCCTTGCCGAGTAGGGAAGCACCCTGCAAATGCAAAGTTTGCTGCTTGAAGACAATCTGAGTATGAGTCGTGGTCTTGGGTCTTGCACCCAGAGCGACAGTTTTTATTTGTAGTCATAGTTATACAATCGGTGTTAGGTAGTCGGAGTAACCTGCGTCAATCAAGATTTGTGCTTCTGCTTGGGTAAGAATATACTCGTGTCCACCCATATAGCAGGCATCCGCATCTTCAATGTCGTTCTGATATGGAGTCTGAATCTCAGTCACAGTAGTCCCATTGACGAGCAATGAATAGCCTCGTGGAATGTCAGTTAGGAAAGGATTGATAGTTCCACTCTGTGTGCCGCCGTCAATTCTTCTGGCAGCAAGACGTGAATACTTATCAAAGACACCGTATTGAGCGCCCCAAGTTTCCCAGCGCCAAGGAGTATTGAGTCTGTAATTCATTGCTTCCTTTCATAGTGAACTTACCATTAGGCAGGATTGCTCCTGCCCAACAGTCAATCAACTAAGAGATTGATGCTGCAGTCTCGATGCGGTATAGAGCCGCTTCACGGAGACGTGCGAAACCACCGAAGTAGTACCAACCGATGGTGCGGAAACGACGGAGTGCGTCGATTTCTGGACCAATGACGGTTGAGATATCGGCTGCCATTGCTTCAGCAAGGGCTTCACGACCAGCAACGACTGCCTTGTAGAGAGTCACTGCAGGAGATGCACCGTTAGATGCTGAGAGAACACGAGGTGTCTCGACAACGTATGCGCCTTCGATAACGCCGACTGAGCCAGCGACGAATGGTGTGCGCTCTACGTACTTGGTGAGTTCCTGGAATCCACCAGTTCCCGCTTCAGCGCGGAGATCCGCAGACTGACGTGGGTGTAGGTATGCAGCGTAGAGTTCGCCGATACGAGGAACTGCCTTGTTGGTGCGGAGTTGTGTGACAGCCTCGCGGATGTCTGCAACTGCCATTGTGCCAGAGGCTGTTACGCCTGATGCACCTGTTGCTGTACCACCGTAGATTACGTTGGTTCCGCCAGTGAGAACGTTAGCTACAACTACGTCGATAGAATCGGCTGCGTTGTAAGCGATAACGTCTGCAAGAGCAGCGTCAACGTCGTTGAACGATGTGAGGTTCAACTTCTTGGTGGTTGTTACAGCGTTTCCGTACTCATTGAGAGTTACTGAAACCTGTGTTGGGTTACCAAATGCAATCGAGGAAACGTCATTGGATTCGTTCAATGTACCAGTCTGTGTTGCAAGATCTGAGTAGATGGAGAATACAACTGACGATCCTGGCATAGCCTGTTGCACTGGCTTTACGTCTGCCAACGCACGCATCACAGGGATGGAGCGAAGGGCCATACGTACATACTGGTCATATGCTGTTCTTACGAGATTCGAAATATCCGAAGTCGTAGTCAGCGTACCCGTAGGAATTGCCACTTTAGTGCCTTTCGTTTAGGATCGGATTAGAGTCCAGACTGCCTAATGACTTCATCCAGTTCTTCCTTGCTGTTAGCATTCATCAAACGACGCATTACATCTGCCTGAAGTTCAGGAGTATTTCCTGCTTCAACAGCGTTGGTCATTCTCTGATAAGCCTTAGCTTGGGCTGGGTCAACATTAGGTGTAGC
>Ga0315904_10009853_pt1 | contig 12432 bp, 13 predicted proteins | sample LakEriMetagenome_6_FD_203529 | JGI IMG/M metagenome (GOLD analysis project Ga0315904, IMG submission 203529) | Freshwater fungal communities from buoy surface, Lake Erie, Ohio, United States - Buoy 12 MA120 | ecosystem: Environmental > Aquatic > Freshwater > Lake | place: USA: Lake Erie, Ohio...
CGAGGCCGCGGGAAATTCGGTCGGGCTCGGCCCGCTTCGCCGAAGGCGGCCTAGGCGGGGACTTTCAGGCCCCGCCTCCCGCCAGCCACCCTCGGAGCGTCGCCAAGTCCCAGCAGTTGAGCACATCGCCCGCCTCCAGCCCCGCCCGGCGGGCGATACACAGCCCCCACGAGAGATTCCCGAGGCTCTTGACCGAGTGGGCATCGCAGTTGATCGCAATCTTCACGCCCGCCGCCTTCGCCTTCTTCACGTGCTCGTCGCACAGGTCCATGCGCTCGGGCGACGAGTTAATCTCCAGCGCTTTGCCGTACTTCGCCGCCGTCGCAATCACGGCGTCAATATCCAGCGCATAGCCCTCGCGCTGGCCCATGATCCGCCCGGTCGGGTGCCCCAGAATGTCCACGTGCGGGCTGGCAAGCGCCGCGCAGATGCGCTGCGTCATCGCCGCCTCGTCCTCTTTGTAGCGCATGTGGACACTCGCCACGACAATATCCAGCTTCGCTAAGACCGCGTCGTCCATGTCCAGCGTCCCATCTTTGAGGATGTCCACCTCCAGCCCGGAAAGAATCGCCAGACCTCGCGCCGCAAACTCCGGGCGTAGCGCCTCGATCTCGTCGAGCTGCGCCAAAACGCGCTCCCGGCTCAGGCCATTGGCAATCGCCAGCAGCGGCGAGTGGTCGGTGATGGCGAGATACGCATAGCCCCGCTCCAGCGCCGCCTCCGCCATCTCCCGCACCGACGCCGTCCCATCCGACCAGGTCGTGTGCTCGTGAAGCTGGCCCTTAAAATCCGCCTCCGTAATCAGCTTGGGCAGCTTGCCCGCCTTGGCAAGTTCAATCACACCCGGCCAGTCCCGAAGCTCCGGCTCAATAAAGGGCAAATCAAGGGATTCATAAACGGCAGCCTCATTTTCCCCAGTAGGGAACCACCCAGAACCAAACCGTTCAGTTCCCAGCAATACAAGCTCAACAAAATGGTTTGTATCAGATTGCAGATGTACAACTCCCCACTCACTTGCAGACGTAGACCTTGTGAATGCACTCAAGCCTGATGCCCTTAATGACTCATGCCACGAAGTCAAGTCAAGTTCATTTGTAGCCTGAATCAGAAAACGCGTCCCTGGCATCGTGTCAAAATTCGTCCGTTGGGTGATTGAATCTTTCCCAGATCGTAGCTCTCCCGCAATCTCGACGCGCTCGACGCCTTCGATCTTTCGCAACTCAGCCACCAGCTTTTCGGCGAGTGGCAATGCCCAACGTCTTGGCATCTTCTCGTTCAGGCGCTTCCAGGCTTCGATCTTCTCCAGCAGTTTTGTCTCCTTGGCCGCGCCGAAACCGGCGACGGCTCGGACGCGTTGCTCGCGGCAGGCGGCTTCGAGCGCCTCGACACTTGTGACCTCCAGCGCCTCCCAGAGCGCTTTGGCAGTGCGCGGGCCGACGCCGGGGACACTCGCCATTTTTACGACGCCCGCTGGCACCGAGTCCTTGATGCGCTCCCAGATCGCGGTCGTTCCAGAAGCCAGAAAATCGGCGGTCTTGCTGGCGATGGCCTCGCCAAAGCCGGGAAGCTCGCGGAGCTTGCCACGCTCGTGGACGGTCACGAGGTCGTCTTCGAGGTCGTCAATGGTCTCGGCGGCGACACGGTAGGCGCGCACTTTGAAGACATTCTCGCCCTGGATCTCCAAAATATCCGCGATGGCCTCAAAGCGCCGCGCGATCTCGTAGTTGGTCATGGGGGGATTGTACCCGTAACCAAATGCCACCCTCATCCGTTAAAATGACACGGGATGCAAGGCTTTTTCACGAATCGTTTGCCGCCCCGTGAACGGGGCGTCTCGGTGGCGCAAGCGCCGCAAAGCCCGTGCCGGGCTACCGAAGGCATCCCCAGCCCAGAACGGGCTTTCCAGCCGAAGGCTACTCAGACGCCCCGTTCACGGGGCGGCAAACGATTCGTGCTCTGGTGGCCAGGAAAGCGAGACATGACACAGCAACAACAACGAGAGAAACCAACAAGCCAAGCACCGCGCCGCAGCAGTGTTTTAGAGATCGTGCTGGGCACTCTCCACTTATTGTTAGGGGGAGGCTTTATGGCACTGCTGCTAATCGCCCTCCGAACTGGGGAAATAGATACCGCCTGGTACTACAGGCTCAGTTACGCCACGGCTATCCTCACAGGGCTTTGCACGGGACTCGCAGGGCTTTTACTTCTCTGCCGTCAGCGCCGTGTGGCTGTATGGTTTCAGTGGATAAGCACACTTGCTGCACTCATCATGTCAACCATCATTCTCTCTATGAACTGGCAAGCCATAAAACATCCCCTTTCCACCTACGACTGGATTCTACTAGGGATATTTTGTGCAATCCCTCTGTGGATGGCATGGTTCGCGTGGTTTCTCAAGAGGCAGGAGAGTGAGGAGTAGCGGGAACTTTGGCAGAGCTGCCATCGGTAAGAGAGCTTGTGCCAGGAGACGCAGGGTATCTGTCACCGACTGCCCTGCTAACGACAACAACCTGGCGGTAGGTGACAGATACCAGGGAGTACCTTGAAGGTACCTTTCGGTATCCTTAAGGTACTAGGCAGTACCTTGAAGATACCCTCTGGTCGGCGAAAGGTACCCCAAGGTACACGACACATCCACGAAAGGATACGATGATGGCAAAGAAGTTGATTGTAGGAAACATACTCGCAGAGAGCATCAAGATCAAGCAGATGTGGACGCAGAACCCGACGTTCGCCGTTCCGGATCTGACCGCAGCCGAGCACGCGGCACAGGAGAGCGCACTAGCGGCCAAAGAAAACGCGGTTGAGGCGCTCCGGGCGCAGCTGGCTGGTCTGATTGAGGAGCGCGACGGTATCGCACGAGAGCTGAACGGCTGGAACGTGCGGATTCGGCGCGGCGTCGGCTTCACGTTTGGTTTGGAGTCTCCCCAGTACAAGATGGTCGGTGGAACGCCCCCGTCGGAGCGCAAGCCCACCACCCGCAAGCCCAAAGCCCCAGCACCGTAGTGCAGGCGCAGAAGCAACAAGAAAAACCAACGGCTCGCCCACGGCCCAAACGCACCGTGGGCGAGCTCGTTGCCGCCTGGCTCCTCCTGCTTTGGGGAGCGGGAACCCTCTGGCTGTTTTTCTCAAGTGGGATAAGCCCCCTGTTCTTAAAGTACCTAGTCAATGCACACAGCCTTTTTTGCCTCCTCGGAGGGCTGGTCTCCCTCGCGCGGCAGCGTCGCCTTGCGCAATTACTAGTTTCTCTAGCAGCATTAGTACTCCTGGGCATCTCTGGCTGTTTCCTCTACTACTCGCAAAGCGATTATGGCATGGGCTTACCATGGATCGCCTCGTTTCTGATAGCAGCCTTGGGCTTTTTCTGGCTAGGCCGCTTTTTCGGACAGCAGGAAGACTCCCAGGACTAACTGGAAGGAACTCCCCTAAGCCATGCCGAAGAGTAGCCCATGCTGATCGAGACACAGCGCGCCACGCTGGCCGCTTTTGCCGATGTGATTATCCCGCCCGACGATGCGCCGGGCGGTGCGGAGGCGGGAGCCGTGGCGTTTGTGGAGGACTTGCTCCAGCGCGAGCTGGCTCCTCGCGCTGCCGAGTACGCTGCGTTTCTCGATGCGCTAGCGGCAAGTGGGCTGGAGCTTTCTCCCGAGCAAACCGCCACCCCGATCTTCAAGCTCGCCGCCGAGACCATCCATGAGGCCTACTGGACCAGCACGGCGGGCAAGCAAGCGGTGGGCTTTACCGAAAAAGATTGACAGAGGCAATAAAGCGCGGTATGCTGTTCAGGTTGTCTGGCGCAGGTGAGGCCGTCGTCAGACAGGACAAGATTTTGTGCCGCAGAGGCGGAGGAGGATTGGAGTCGGCAAGACGAAGCAAGCGCTAGTTTTTCATCGAACCCCTTCCCTGCCCTGCGTGTGACGATTCCGTCCAAACCGCGGGGTTTTTGTTTGCCCCAGAATAAAGCATTCCCCTGCTGTCTTTAAGGCAGTAGTGAAAGAAAATCAGGAGCTTAAAGGCCGTTTATGCCAACCATCAGTCAGCTAGTGCGCAAGGGACGAAAGCGCGTTATTAAGAAGAGCAAGTCGCCCGCCATGAAGGGAAACCCGCAGAAGCGCGGCGTTTGTGTCGTCGTCCGTACGATGACCCCTAAGAAACCTAACTCTGCCCTTCGCAAGATCGCCCGTGTGCGTCTCAGCAACGGAATCGAAGTCACGGCCTACGTGCCGGGCATCGGACATAACTTACAAGAGCACTCCGTCGTCATGATCCGCGGCGGTCGTGTCAAAGACCTACCCGGTGTGCGCTACCATATTCTGCGCGGTACTCTGGATACACAGGGCACCAAGGACCGCAAGTCCAGCCGCAGCAAGTACGGCACCAAGCGGCCTAAACCAGGCGCAGCAGCGGCTCCGGCGAAAGGAAAGAAATAAATGCCACGTAAAGGCTCTATCCCCCCCCGCCGTATCGCGCCGGATCCCATCTACCACCAGGTAATGGTCTCCCGCTTTATCAACCGACTCATGCTCGATGGCAAGAAGTCGGTCGCAGAGAAGATCTTCTACTCTGCACTGGAAAAAGTCGAGGCCCGCGCCGGTCGTCCCGGTATCGAGGTCTTCAACGACGCTCTGCGCAACGTCATGCCTGTCGTCGAGGTCAAGCCTCGTCGTGTCGGTGGTGCTACCTACCAGGTGCCTATCGAGGTCAAGTCGCCGCGTAAAGAGGCCGTGGGCATCCGCTGGATGATCACGTTCGCTCGCCGCCGTAATGGCCGCAGCATGGTGGACAAGCTCTCTGCGGAGATCTTAGACGCTGCCAACAAGCAGGGCGGCGCGGTTCGTCGGCGTGAAGAAGGCTTTAAGATGGCTGAGGCCAACAAGGCATTCTCACACTATCGGTTCTAGGTGGCTTAACAAAGCCCTCGCCGCCTGGACCGAAAAGGCCAGGCGGCGTTTCGCTGTCTGGTAGATTTCAGGGTCGAAGTAGGGCAGACATCGGAAGGAAACAGGAAAAATGGCAAGAGACTACTCTCTCGAAAATACGCGAAATATCGGCATTGCTGCACACATTGATGCAGGAAAGACCACGACCACAGAGCGTGTCCTGCTCTACACCGGAGTCAACTACAAGATCGGTGAAGTCCACGACGGCACCGCCACCATGGACTGGATGGAGCAAGAGCGCGAGCGCGGTATCACGATTACCTCCGCTGCGACCACTTGTTTCTGGGGTCTGGACGGCTACGACGAAAAAGAGGACAAGAAGAAGTTCGATGACGGCGCACGTAAGAACACGCACCGCATCAACATCATTGACACCCCTGGCCACGTCGACTTTACCGTTGAAGTAGAGCGCTCGATGCGCGTCTTAGACGGTGCGGTCGCGGTGTTCTGCGCCGTCGGTGGTGTGCAGCCGCAGTCCGAGACCGTCTGGCGCCAGGCCAATAAGTATAAAGTGCCCCGCGTTGCGTTCGTCAACAAGATGGACCGCGCCGGTGCTGACTTCTTAACGGTCGTTCGCCAAGTCAAAGAGCGCCTCGGCGCCAAGCCCGTGCCACTTCAGCTCCCGATTGGTGCTGAGGCAGACTTCAAGGGCATCGTGGATCTGATCACGATGAAGGCCTTCAACTACTCCGATGACTTCGGCAAGAAGCCGCTGGAAGTTCCGATCCCTGCCGAGATGCGCGACCAGGTGGACGAGTACCGTGCGCTCTTAGTCGAAGAAGCCGCCAGCATTGACGAGACCCTGATGGAGAAGTACTTGGAAGGCGAAGAGCTGACCATTGACGAGATCCGTATGGCGATCCGCAAGGGCACTCTCTCCATGGAGATCACCCCGATGATCTGTGGCTCCGCGTTCAAGAACAAGGGCGTCCAGTCCATGCTCGATGCCGTGATCTACTACCTGCCCTCGCCGGTAGACGTAGACGCGGTGCCGGGGGTCAACCCAGACACCGAGGAGGCCGACGAGCGCAAGCCGGGCGACAACGAGCCGTTCTCTGCGCTTGCCTTCAAGCTCATGAACGACCCGCACGTCGGAAACCTGACGTTCTTCCGTGTGTACTCGGGCACCCTCACCAAGGGCAGCTATGTCTACAACGCCACCAAGGGCAAAAAAGAGCGCGTCAGCCGCATCCTCCAGATGCACGCCAACAAGCGTGAGGAGATTGATGTGGTGTACTCGGGCGATATTGCCGCCGCTGTGGGTCTTTCCGACACCACGACGGGCGATACGCTGGCCGATGAGAAGAAGCCGATCATCCTGGAGTCCATGAGCTTCCCGGAGCCGGTTATCGAGATGAGCATCGAGCCCAAGACCAAGGCCGACCAGGACAAGATGGGTGTCGCCCTCCAGCGACTCTCCGCCGAGGACCCGACCTTCCGTACGTTCACCGACCAGGAGACCGGCCAGACCATTATCCGTGGAATGGGCGAGCTTCACCTGGAGATTCTGGTGGACCGCATGAAGCGTGAGTTCAAGGTCGAGGCCAACCAGGGCACACCCCAGGTTGCCTACCGTGAGACGATCAAGACCAGCGCGACCGAGCGCGGTTTGTTCAAGAAGCAGACCGGTGGTAAGGGTAAGTTCGGCGACTGTACGCTGATTGTCGAGGCCAACGAGCAGGGCAAGGGCTTCGAGTTCATCAATAAGGTGGTCGGTGGTGCGATTCCGCGCGAGTTTATCCCCGCTGTCCAGAAGGGCTGCGAGGCGACGCTTCTGCACGGCGTTCTCGCAGGCTACCCGGTGGTGGATGTCAAGGCGACGGTCATTGACGGTTCCTACCACGATGTTGACTCGGACGAGATCTCGTTCCGTGAGGCAGGCCGCATGGCGATGCGTGCCGGTATGCGCAAAGCACAGCCGGTGATTCTGGAGCCCATCATGGCCGTCGAAGTGGTCACACCCGACCAGTTCCTCGGGGACGTGATCGGTGACCTGAACCGCCGCCGTGGAATGATCGAGTCGCAGGAAACCCAGATGGGTGGAATTCGCGCCGTCAAGGCCAAGATTCCGCTCTCGGAGATGTTTGGCTACATCAGCGACCTGCGCTCGATGACCCAAGGCCGCGCCTCCTCGACGATGGAGCCTTCGCACTACGAAGAGGTTCCTCGCAACGTCGGTGAGGAGATCATGGCCAAGTCCGGTCGCAAGCTCAAGGGCGACGACGAGTAGGCTCATCCTGCCTCACTCAAAAAAGTCCCAGGAATTTTCCTGGGACTTTTTTGTCCAAACCTTGCAAATATTCCAGGTATACGATATATTCCAAACATCGGGGACTCAGAGACATCGGGGCCTCAGAAGGTAACACTGTAATGAAAAACCGATTAATGTTTCGAACGCTAGTAACAGCCATTTCTTTGATTTTCCCGTTATCTCTAGGTATTTATCAAATAACTTCCCAAAAGGTTTACGCAAAATCTCTTTTGATACCTATATCTTCTCCGAAATATCAAGATTCTGTCCTCAGTGCTTCGGAAGTTCAGATCATCGAACAGGCAACTCCAAATACAGCGACTAATGAGATAGCATGGACCCAAGCAGAGTTAGATAAAATGACTAAGGCTGTTCTTATTATGGCTGGCAAAACAATTCAATTCCATCATACTAATGGCCAACAAATTACAATGTCTGGTACATGGCAAGCAAATTGGGGGACTATTACTACGAGTGGTGAATATACGGCTCCAGTCTTCATGCCTCCTTTCGGTGTTGATGTAATTACATATACAAACTCTTCAGGCTTTTCAGAAACCATTACTCTACGAATATTGCCTAACCCAGATCTGACTGATTCTGAAAAAACGCCAATCAAACGCGTGTCTTGGCGTTCTGATGACCAATACAGACCTGAAGTTTTTACAAACGCAGCTGATAATATCCCTGGCATCCATGATCCATTACCTGCAAACGAAAGAGTAGTAGCTTTAGCCACAGATGAGTCATTACCACTATTAGATTCCTATATGGGCCAACAGAACTTACCTGCAAAAATTATATCAAATCAAAGCTACAATATTGTACCTGTTTATGGTCAACAACTTTCAAATTCTCCAATTATTGTGAGTAATGAGAATAATGTATCACTCGCTTTAGTATCTTTGGTTCCACAAGTTTCTCAAACAATAGCGGCTAATCGTGCTGCTCCTATCGTTGATCCTGATCCATGTCTAGGTTGTACTGCAGGTGAAATTAAGTATGATGAACAACAACCGTCAGGACCTACCATCACAGGACCAACCGCTATAATATTGGGGACAGCGACCAGATCTGATCAGGGAAATATAAATGGGAAGATAGGTGAATTATTAGGTGGGGCGTATACAATTACCATTACAATTGCTATATCGCTTGTAGACCAACAGACATTTTATGATTACTCACAAAAACGACACAAATATCAATGTCGAAATAAAAAATGGATATGTATTGGCACTGAAGTACGAAAACGTCGGGATATTCACCATAAATATTCGCCATGGTGGGCATGGATTTCGGATTGGGTTCCTGGAAGGCCAGTAGGTGGTTTGAAGGGAACCTATGTTGAAAAAGGTGACTATTCTGAGTGGGGTGGAGCTTAATTTCCCCCCTCGAATACCTCCCCCGCAATTCTGCGGGGGAGGTTTTTCTTTTTGAGCCCCGACAATCTCGGTATGAAAGTTACCAATCAGCTCTCAGCAACGGGTGTTTTAATTGCCTTTATCGAGCGCGACGCCGCGCTCTATGCTCGTGTCCGTTTTGCAACGCACCGAGGCCAGCCCGTGGAGTTCGTCTCCTCAACACCCGTCCTCACCGAGAGCCAGTTTGTCGGGGATTATGTGGGAGTGAGCTACCGCCCCGAGCAGCCCGAGGGAGCGTGGATTTCGTAGCGCACTCTCTGCCTTTTATCCGGTAGAGTCAGGTAAAATAGCTGCCATGACCACACTTGCTGATGTCACCCTTCATACCGTTCCCGTTGTTGATCCTCAGAGCAGCCTCGCTGAGGCCATTGAGCTACTAAAAGCCGACCCGCTCCAGACCGTGGTGCTGGTGGGCGATGAGATGTACATGGGCATTCTCAACGCCGTGATGCTGGAGTCCTCGCTGATTCCCACGGGCGTGGATCTTGCGACCCTCCAAGTCGGCCCCTACGTGCGCCCTACTCGTCCCCTTCACCCCGACACCACTATTGACGAAGCGCGAGCTGCGCTGGAGCGCAAGGGCGTTCTGGCGCTTCCCGTCGTGGCGGGCAATGTCTACCAAGGCGTCGTCACCCGCGCCGAGCTGGGCTAGAACAAACTCATCTGCTGCTGGCCGGGCGGTGTGGGTAGCGAGAGGCTGAGGCGTTTTCGTAGCTCGAAAAGCGTGGCGGGGGCGTGGCCTTCGTAGTAGTTCCGGACATGGACATAGACTGGGCCGGTGGCGTTTTTGAGCTGCTCGGCCCAGTGATCTAGCTCAGTGTCTTTGAGGATCACGCGCTGGTCGAAGCGCTCGACGCTGTTTTCTTCTCCTAAAAGCCGTAGGTAGGTGAGCGGTGCTCCCAGCACGGCGACGCGATCCGTAGTGGCAAGCTGCATCCCACGCTCCGTGAGTTGGGAAGCGATCTCCGTCTGCTGCCAGCCGCTCTCGCGCAGCTCGACCGTTAAGGGGAAGGCGTGCTCTGCGAGCCCATCCGCAAAAATAAGTAAGTTGCGCAGCTCGCCGGGGCCAAAGTCGGGCGGGAGCTGGAGCACGAGCCGCCCCAGTTTCTCGCCGAGTCCCGCGTGCATAAGTGTCGCAAAGTCCCGCGTCTCTTTCACCGACGCGGGCCCGACCAAGCGCCGCTCGTGCGTGACCCGCTTGGGGACTTTGGCGGAGAACTTAAAGCCTGTTGGGGTCTGCCGATCCCACTGCGCAAGAGTGGTCTCTTTGGGGGGCGCGTAGAAAGTGGTGTCCAGCTCAATCGCATCGAAGACCGTCGCATACTCAGCCAGCAGGCGCGTGTCGGGCGTTCCGAGAGCATAGAACGACCCACGCCAGTCCGGGTAGCTCCAGCCCATCGTCCCAAAGTAAAGCTTCAAGATTACGCCTCTGCCAGAATCTCTTTGAGAGTGAAGCGAGCGAGCGTGAGGGTCTCGTACGCGCCTTTCTCGCCGCACTCATAAAGGCACGCAAGGGTGTTGCGCTTCAGCACCGCTAGATCCGAGTAGGCGCTCGGGCCGCTGTGCAGGGTTAGCCGCCGCTCCCAAGTCTTGCCGTCGTCGCTGCTGGCACGCACCGTGAGGTTTTTGCGCCCCTCACGGCTGGCGGGATTGGAGAAGAGAATCGTCTTCTTATCGGCGCGGCGGACACTCGCCTGGCAGATGGGCTCGATGAGGGAGAAATCGGGTCGCTGCTCGCTCCAGGTCAGTCCGCCATCTTTACTGACCGCGACCTGCCGCGCCCGTGAGGCTGGATCGTAGCTGCGCATGTTGAGCAAGAGGCTGCCGTCGGTGCGCTCGACCACCTGGCACTCATTGACCTGATCGCGGGGCGTGGTTCCACCTAGCTTCCAGCTTGCTCCACGGTCGTCGCTGTAGATAATATGCGAAAAATAGCGCTTGGTCTTGGCCTCGATATGGTCGCAGGGGATCACCAAGCGCCCGCTTTTCTGCAGTTGAATCCCCGCCCCTGGCCCTGTGGCATACCACGTCCACGCGGGGAGCTTGACATCCACCGTGATCTCTTTGGGAGTCGCCCAGGTCAGGCCCTCATCCACAGACGAGGTGACAAAAACGCGGCGCGTGTCTTTACTCGTCTGGGCGATAATCTGCGGCTCCTTATCGTCGCCCCGGTTCCAGGTCAGCAGCAGCCAGATCGTCCCCGTTTGTAGATCCACTACCGGCGCGGGGTTGCCACAGGTGTTGCCTGCATCGGCCCAGACCACCTGCTGCTCGCTCCAGCTGACGCCATTGTCGGTGGAGCGACGCAGGAGAATCTCAATGGCTCCGCTGTCGCCTGCCCCGGCACGCCGCCCCTCACAGAATGCCAGAACGGTACCTTTTTTCGTCACTGCCAGCGCCGGAATCCGGTAGGACTTGTAGCCACCCTGGCCACTTTTCCATAAAACCTCTTGAGTCATGGCACATTCATCCTTAGCTCTTCTAACCATAATGTCGCTTCCGAGTCCGAGGGGGCACGCCAGTCGCCTCTTGGGGAGAGGCTACCGCCACTGCCAACTTTGGGGCCGTTGGGGACACACGTGCGCTTGAACTGGCTGGTCTTGAAGAAGCGCCACAGAAAGACTTCGAGCCACTTTTTAATGGTCGGCAGGTTGTAGGCATCCCCGACCGACGCCGACAGATAGGCGACTTTACTCGGGGTGAAGCCAAAGCGCGTGATGTAGTAGAGGTTGAAGTCTTGGAGTGCGTATGGCCCGATCTTCTCCTCGGTCTTTTGCGCAGGCTGACTATTATTATCGCCGCCGGGGATGAGCTCAGGGGAGATCTCGGTGTCGGCGATGCTGATGAGAATGCGGCTGGCCTCCTCGCCAAAGAGATTTTTCGCGGCCACCCAGCGAATGAGATACTGGATAAGCGTTTTCGGCACCGAGGCGTTCACGTTGTAGTGGCTCATGTGATCCCCGACGCCGTAGGTACACCAGCCGAGTGCTAGTTCGGACAGATCGCCGGTTCCCAGGACAATGCCGTTATGAAAATTGGCGAGGCGGAAGAGATGGCTGGTGCGCTCGCCTGCTTGCACGTTCTCAAACGTAATATCGTAGACCGACTCGCCGCCATGAAACGGGTGGCCCAGATCCTTGAGCATCTGAAGGCACGACGGGCGAATGTCCAGCTCCGTCGCCGTGACCCCCAGCGCTTGCATCAAAGCATGGGCATTGCTTTTTGTGTGGTCGCTCGTGGCAAAGCCGGGCATGGTGTAGGCGAGGATATTGGTGCGGGGCAGGCCCAGCTTGTCCATGGTATTGCAGGCGACAATCAGGGCGTGGGTCGAGTCTAGGCCGCCGCTCACTCCAATCACAATTTTTTCTATTTTTGCACTCTGAAGTCGCTTATGCAGGCCGTGCACCTGAATGTTATAGGCTTCGTAGCAGTGGGCATCGCGGACGGCGGCGTTATCTGGCACAAAGGGAAAGCGCTCGATGTGGCGCAAGATCTTAGTCTCGCTTGCAGGCGGCTCAAAGGAAAACGGGATACGGCGCATGGCCGCGAGTTTCTCGCGCTGGTCGTGCACTGAGTCGGCAAAGCTGGTCTGGCGCAGGCGCTCTTGCACGAGGCGCTCTAGGTCAATATCCGCAAGAATTAAGTCCTCGTCATCGGAGAAGCGCTCGGACTCGGCCAGCTTCTCGCCGTTTTCGTAGATCAGCGCGTGGCCGTCCCAGGCGAGATCGTTGGTGCTCTCCCCCGGCCCCGCCGCCGAGTAGAGATAGGCCGACAGGCAGCGCGAGGACTGGCCCGCCGCCAGCGCTTTTCGGTACTC
>Ga0315904_10009857_pt1 | contig 12431 bp, 10 predicted proteins | sample LakEriMetagenome_6_FD_203529 | JGI IMG/M metagenome (GOLD analysis project Ga0315904, IMG submission 203529) | Freshwater fungal communities from buoy surface, Lake Erie, Ohio, United States - Buoy 12 MA120 | ecosystem: Environmental > Aquatic > Freshwater > Lake | place: USA: Lake Erie, Ohio...
TAGTACACAAGCACCCAGTCACCCGGCCTCGCTTGCTGAAGAAATTTTGGAAATTCACGACGCACCACGCCAATGGTTGCCTTGCTGTCCTGTAGGTACATGATCTGCGAAGCGGGAACTCCTTTATCCTGCAGGACCCGCACAAGGCGAGCATCGCGCCGATGATCTTTGGGAAAAGGATCGAAATTATTACTGTCCTCCCACTCAAGAATGCCGACTACAAACGCCCAGGTCTTTGAGGGCCGCCAGCCTGCGTCTGTAAGCCCCTGCTTTTTTGATACTATCTCGGCTTTAGCACCAGAGGCATGCATGAGTGAAGCAACGCATAGCAAGAGCAGAGGAAGCACTCTGTTAAAAGTCGGAATCACCATCATATTGACAGGCTTAAAGATCAAGCAATCGTCAGAGCGTACTAACAAGTGCTCTCATTCGCAAAGGAAATACTCTGTAAGAGCGGCTATATCGAGCGCTCCCCATTCTCTCTCAATACACGATGACCTCGTCACATAAACCCAGCCTCATTCATTTTTGAAAAAAATGAATGAGGCTGGGCTTAAATCTAGCCGCTCACAAGAGCTACGCGGGCCGCTCCAAGTATACTAGCCACCACAAATCAGCCACTTATCAGGAGCGATTCATCTTTATACTAATGACCGATCCTTCTCATAGGTCTTAGTGTGAGGTTTTTTCCAAGCTTCCTAAGCTTGTTTTTGCAGCCTTTTCTATCTTTATGTGGGTAGTGTAGAACTAAAAGATGTAAGCAGTGTTTCCTCAATACCTCGCTACACCGCGGAAATCTGGCTACTTTTGTGGCTTCTTCTTGACTGGCTTCTATGGAGATCCTTAGGACGATTATGACACTCCAAGACGCCGATATTCTAAATCTGCCAGAGGCCCCAGATTTTATCTCAAAACCACCGATATATCCCCTGCCTGAGTTTATAGCCTTATGCGAAAAACTCCTTCCTTACTGGAACAAGCAGAGATTCGCAGCTCCGCCGCCACTTCACATCGGAGAGGCCTTTAAGCTGGTGGATGCTGGATCTGCTGCAAAGAAGTAAAGAGGGAATCGATTGAGGGCAGCTAAAAAACCGATTTTCAGGGCTTCAATCGTATCGAGATGCCTTCCGCTCTGAAAATCGGTTTTTGAACCGAAAAAGCGTCGTTATCGGCGCTCGCAGCAGCTGGCTTCATGAAAAATGCGGGTTAGGCTTTTTCAAGAAAGACCCTCACTAGTTTGTCACCCTGAGATCGTGGCATTTCGATTCGTTTCTCTGTCAATCGCTATACAAGCCAGCACAAAGGCGCCATCTTTTCGCTTGGAAAACTCAGGAGCCCGCGGTATCATCCCTGTGGTAGTGATAAATCTTCCCCATGTCGCAATCTCTCTGGAATAAACTTGGCCTCTCGTCAGCTGTTCAGTTTCAACTAGGACTGCTCTCCTCGCCCCAAACCGAGGAGCGAGCGCGGCGCCTTGGGCCGCAAACCTTGCCAGAACTTCTCGCGAAAACAGGAGCTGCGGGATTTGAGGATTTGGCCGAGAGACGCGAGCAGTCTAAACCCGTGGCGTTAAGCAAAGTCGATGAATACGGAGCTTTAAACGTACATAACGTACGGCGCTACGAAACGATCAGGAATTTTTTCACGCCGCATAGCTTTCAAAAAGATGGTGGACATCACGAGCGATTCGCTCAATTGACTGACTCCTCGCTTGATGTCAGACCACTTGGGGGATACCTATTTGGACGAGATGGTGAGGCCCTTGAATTTTATTCTTGCAGGTGCGAACTACATCACTCTCAGGCGCCAAAACGCAGCAGCCTAGCCTTTGACTCATTGCTATACGAAGAGCCTCCCCAAGTTGCGATCCCCTCATCGCCAAGCACAAGCCCGCTTGAGTCTTTTAGCATGATAAACCCCTTGCGGATGAGCTCCATGGAGTTTGTCGGTCAGGATGCAGGCGCAATCTTCTGCTTCTCGCCGAGCACATTCGGCTGTATCGCGCGATTGTACTGGTCAGAGCAGGCGTTTATGGAATCACTTAATCGGGTTCAGACGATCGGCACGTCTCTGATCCGAATGCAGGCCGATACGTACGCAGCCGAAAAGGGCGAAGGCATCCTACGTTTTAACGGCGGCTCTGCTCTACTTGCGCAGCTATACGAGAGCGTTGCCGTGCTTGGCCAGTCAAGCGATCCGCTCTTTATTACGCATGGGATCTGGGGCGTTGCCGTTATCCCCCAGACTCACGGCTATTTTCTGTGTCAGCTTGGAATCGTGGCATTGGGTGTTGATCTACTAAAGCCGCGTGGCGAAGCCGATCCTTTCACACTTGTGACACCAGATCCTGCGAAAAAGCGCTTTGTTGTGGCTAACTTTATCGTCTCAAGAGATCAGTTTGGGTTTGTTGATATCCTCCCAGAGAAGTGCGAGGCATACCCAGTTGAACCTCTACCGTGGTACAGCTCGCTCCCCTCGCTATAGCGTATACTCTAAGACAAAATCTGCGCGTCACGTGCATTAACTAAAGGATGCCCTACGAACCGCGCGCCCTCACCAGCACCACAGCAGACAGCAACATAAACGCCGAGCAAACCCAGCTTAAGCTTTGCAGTGATACGTACTGCAGCGCAAAGAAGCCAATAGTTGGAGCTATCACACCGCGCACACCTGTGAAAAACACATGCACCGCCATGTAATCAGGAACCCGCTCGGGCGGGGCAAACTTAGTAACCCACAAACTCCACGCCACATCTCCCCCAGCTGTCACAAACCCAAGCACAACTGCCGAAAGAAGCAACACAGACCAAGAGCCAGATGCAAAAAACGCCAGTGTCCCAACGGCGAAGGCGATATTGAGCACGATCCGCAACGAGAAAAAATTCATCAGATCGAAAGCACGTCCCCACACCGTGGTACCAAAGAGCCGCGCGATATTCGGAACCGTCGAGATCAGCAAAGCAATCTCAATCTCACTCAGACGTAGTCCGTATTGCTCGCTAGCCAGATACTCAATACGCAGAGGAACCATCATTAGATTCCCAAATCCCATCAGAAACCAGGCTACCGTAGTATCGCGCAAAATCGCGTCGGTTTTGAGGTACGTGAAGCACTCAAGCAGTGGTCTCACTACTGGTTGGGCACTTGGCACGGGTAAGCGCATGACCAAGATCGCTGCTCCAAAAAGTGCGAGTGCGTAGATAATAAGTAGCCAGGTGTAATGCTCAATCCGCCCCGAAAGAGCCCATCCAGCAGCGGTTGCAAATGCGATGCTCGTTGCGATGCGAATCCCACTATACTGGGCATAATATCGACCTCTGACGGTAGCGGGAATGTTACTTGAGTATACGCTTGTGACAAGCGGGGCGACCGATGTCTGACTGACGATCGATATAGTAGATAATACAATAAACCAGACCTTATTCGTCGTCAGCGCTGCTCCAAGCATTCCAAGCCCAGCTATGAGAAAAAGGGCCGCGATCGCCCGCGGTGCAGACATCCTAAGCTTGCGCTCGATAAAGATTACAAGTGGAGCGACAAGTAGCCCACCATTTACACCAGCAGCGATGATTGACTTATCTGCCGGTGAGCCTTGAAACCAGCGCACGACAATCAGCAGTAGAAAGATCGCCGGAGCGCTCTCGTAGATCCCCATCAACACCGCTCTCCAGCGCTCAAGCGAGAGCGTACGCTTTGCAACTTCAGAAGATGGAGATGTCACCGTAAAGCCCCCCTAGCTTTGACAGCGCTGGGAGCTACTTTGAGGAAATACTGCTGTGCTTGAATCATACTTATCACGCCCGACTAAAATAACCCAAGCTACTGAGTTTACTATATAATTTAGCCTTATGCTACGACCTATCCTGCGCTCTAAAAAGTAGCCTAAGCCACCACTTCGCCAAAGACGACCATAACCTTATGTGATAAGGTGGCGAAAGCACGTATGTCAGAGCGGACCCTTACTCATAATCAAAGTAATACTGCTGTGGATGGGCAAGAGACCCTTGAGTCTCTCTCTGCCTCAAAAGATCTGCACAAGCAGGCACGCTCTGCTGTCGACAAAGACCCAGCGAACCAATCAGACCTAAGCAGCGCTTCGATCTCCTCAGCTGATGTGCTGCGAGCGTCGCCCCGCACTGAGATGCGCCAGGGTGTTCTGATACAAACCTCTACCAGCGCTGTCGAGACGACACGCGCTAAAGGTCGCTCTCGGAGCAGCACAGGAAACAAAGAGGTCGGGCTCTTTAAAAATCCGCATTGGGAATACAGTGGCGGGATAGTTTCAAAATTTATCACTTTCTTGGCTAATCTCTTTAAGGTGCTTGAGCGCTTAATTTTAAAGCTGCTGGGTGGTGGAGACGTTGCACCCTTGCCAAAGCAAGGACCGATGTCTAAAACTCCGAAAGAGGCCCCTTCAAGCAAAGAGCCTGAACAGGAGCGCAAAGAGCGCGAGAAGAATTCGCGCTCGATGCATACCCACAGAAGTTAGTCTGAGTCGCTTTGGTTAGCGGAGACTTTTCTGCGTGCCGTTTTGTGCGCGCCGCGCACCTTCTTGACCTCTAATCTTTTGCGCTGACTTGAGCGAGTTTTTTTTGTTGGCACGCGAGTGCGCGGCTTATAGAGCGCTACCTGTAGCAGCTCATGCAGCTTTTTAACTGCGGCCTCTTTATTGAGGGCTTGGGTACGGTGTTGCTGAGACGAGACAGCAAGAGCGCCGGAGCTATCAAGCCGACTCTGGATTATCTTACTCTGTCCAATTCGACCTTTCTGCTCCCACGACAAGGCATTTGAGCGCATGAAATCAAAAGTAACCGTGACCTTTGTCTCAACTTTATTGACGTTTTGCCCACCGGGTCCCCCCGCTCGTGAGAACGAGAACTCAAGCTCTACTTCAGGAATAGACGGGGAATTTTTTGAGCTCATACACAAAGAAGTACCACACAGCGCTTGCCAAAGGCACCAGCTCCTTTCCGCTAGCGGCATCAGCTGCTGGCGGCTGCTACCCCAAGTGCTCAAAATCATCCCCATTTTAAGTGGAAAATTACCCTCAAGATACTGAAACTCTTGCGATCAGAGCACAGGAAGGGATACTCTTTCCCGGCTTACTCTGAGACGATTTCTGGAGCGTACAGGATTATGGCTAATCAATCTCGCGATCTTATCATTCTTGGTTCAGGACCTGGCGGCTATGTTGCCGCAATTAGAGCATCTCAGCTAGGTCGTCAGGTGACGATTGTTGAGCGCGAAGCGCTCGGAGGAGTGTGCCTTAACTGGGGGTGCATCCCGTCAAAGGCTCTGCTGCGCTCGGCTCAGCTCTACAACGACATGAAACACGCCAGCTCTTTTGGCTTTGAAACCGGCAAACTCACCTTTGATTTTCCCAAGATTATCGATCGCTCGCGCGACGTCGCAAATAAACTCTCAGGCGGCGTCAGCTATCTCATGCGCAAGAACAAGATCGAAGTTCTGATGGGTGACGGAGTGCTCGACAAGGGTAACAGCTTGGTCGTAACCGACTCCTCAAAGAAGACCACTACCTACAACTTTAAAGATATTATTATCGCCACAGGCGCTCGCCCTCGGCCGCTCCCGAACATAGATGTGGATGGAGAGTACATTCACACTTCGCGTACAATCCTTGAGTGTAAGCGTATCCCGCAGAAGCTGCTTGTTATCGGTGCTGGCGCGATCGGAATTGAGTTCGCCTACTTCTTTAGCTCAATGGGCGTACAGGTCACTGTAGTTGAGATGGTCGACCAGATCCTACCAGTAGAGGATACCGAAGTAGCTCAGACCCTTGAGAAGATCTTCACCAAGAACGGTATGACGATTAAGACCGGTACTGGCGTTGAGAACCTCAAGCGCAGCGGTAAAGCCGTCACAGCAACTCTCAAGGGCAAGAACGGCTCTGAGGAATGGAGCGGTGATGCATGCCTGATCGCGATCGGAATTATGCCGAACACTGAGAATATAGGACTTGATAAGGTAGGAATTGAAACTAACCGCGGCTTTATCAAAGTCAACGAATTTATGCAGACCAACATCGCTCACCACTACGCTATTGGTGATGTCGCGGGCGGTCCAGCGCTGGCCCACAAAGCCAGCCACGAAGGAATTGTCGCTGCAGAGGTTGCCGCAGGAAAATCAAAGCACCCCATGCGCTACGACAACATCCCAGGTTGTACCTACTGCCAGCCACAGGTAGCCTCTGTCGGTTTAACCGAGCGCGCCGCCAAGGAACGTGGTATAAAGTACCGAGTAGGCAAGATCCCGTTCTCAGCGATCGGCAAAGCAATCGCCATCGGAGAGCAGGACGGCTTTATAAAAGTAATCATTGATGATCAGGTCGGTGAGGTGTTGGGAGTTCATATTATCCACGCTGAAGCTACCGAGCTCATCTCTGAGGCTGCTGTAATCAGATCTCACGAGGGAATCGCGGCGAGCGTCGTGGATACTGTGCACCCGCACCCGACCCTCTCGGAGTCTGTCATGGAGGCGATGGCGCTTGCTCTTGGAAGACCAATCAACTTCTAGTGCCGAACAGTCTGAGCGTGGCCTGCTTGAGATCTACGACCTTGGGCGGATTGATTTCTTCAAGGCCTTGGAGCTGCAACGCCAGTATCACCAGAAAGTAATTCAGGGCACACAAGGAGACCTGCTACTGGCATGCTCCCACGACCCTGTATTTACCTGTGGTACCTCAACCGTTGATGACCACCTGTATTCGAGCGCGGAAGAGCTCGCCATGCAGGGCACCCCGGTTGTAAAGGTGGAGCGCGGAGGAAGCGTCACGTATCACGGCCCCGAACAGGCGATCCTCTACCCAATTATTAACCTTCATCACCACAAGACTGACGTTGGATGGTACATGCGCTCGCTAGAGGAAGTGGCACTGCGTACGCTACAGGAGTTTGGGATCGCAGGAGTACGAATCCCCGGCAAAACCGGCGTTTGGATCGATGACAACACTAAGATCGCTTTTAGCGGAGTAAGGATTTCTCGTTGGTGTACGCTACACGGGCTATCCCTTAATGTACTGGATTGCTCGCGTGCCTTTAGCTCGATCAATCCGTGTGGTCTTGGTCCGATAGCAGTTACATCGATCGCCCAACTGACGCACACCATCCCAGTCGTACAGGATGTTATGGCGCGATTGATGCACCACTTTATCGCAGTTTTTGAGTACGAAAACTGAAAGCTTTCAAGCTCTTCCTAGCCCTGTTGAATATACCTCCGGAATGAAGCAGACTTAACCAAAAATAGTGGCGCCGGACCACCCATTATGGCAACGTAAGGGGCGCCCCTGGCGGTGATGAGGAAAAGCATGAGTCGCAAAAAGAAAATGGCAGCGAACCCAAAGACCAAAAAGACCCAGAAGAAAGTCACTAAGACCACAAGTCGTGCAAAGTATGACAGCGAGGTTGCACTGTGGGCATACAAATCGATGCTGCTTTCGCGGCTAATCGATGAGAAGACCATCACCCTCTACAAGCAGAACAAGTGCCACTTCCAGATTAGCTGCGCAGGTCATGAAGCTGTTCAGGTCGCCGCGGCCCACGTCTTTAGACCGGGTCAGGATTGGTTCTATCCTTACTATCGTGAGATGGGGTTGATGGTAGGGCTCGGAATGACTGCCGAGGAGCTGCTCATGAACGCCATGAATAAAGCAGACGACCCGAACTCGCACGGGCGGATGATGCCGATGCATTACGGAAGCACCAAGCTGCATGTGCCACAACAAAGCTCACCTACGGGCAGCCAATTTCTACAGGCTGTGGGTTGTGCGATGGCTAGCCGCTTTAGGAAATTAGATGAAGTCACATACGTATCAGCTGGTGAAGGTACGTGTGCGCAGGGAGATCTTCACGAGGCTCTTAACTGGGCATGCAGAGATAAGCTGCCAGTGGTGTTTGTGATCCAAAACAACAATTACGCCATCTCAGTCCATATCTCAGAGCAACTTGCGGGCCCAAGCATCGCAACGATCACGCAAAACTACGCCAACATCGAAACCGTGCAGGTCGATGGGTCAGACTTTTTTGCCTGTACTGAAGTTCTTCAACGCGCCCACGAACGTGCGCGTCGTGGAGACGGCCCCACACTGATTGAGGCGCATGTACCTCGACTGCAAAGCCACTCGATCTCTGACAACCATTTAAAGTATCGCTCTAAGGAAGATATTGAAGCAGAGCACAAGCGCTGCCCGATCACCAGGACTCGTGAGCTATTAGCCAAGCAGCGACTCTCTACCGAGAAAGAGCTTGAGTCGCTCAACGCGCTCTTAAAGCAGATCGTTGATGACGCTGCGGAAGCTGCCGAACGCACCCCTGATCCTGACCCAGCCCAGGCCACCGAACACACCTTTAAGAACCCAACCCCGTGGGAAGGGATCCATGAGGATGTTGCAACAGGTGCCGACATATTTATGGTTGATGCCATAAATCATGCGCTCGACGAGGAGCTAGAGAGGAATCCAGAGATGTGCATCTTTGGAGAGGATGTGGCGCACGGCAAGGGCGGAGTATTTACCGTCACTGCAGGACTCACTGCTAAGCACGGCGAACACCGTGTATTTAACAGCCAGCTCGCTGAAAGCTCGATCATCGGCACAGCCGTGGGTCTTGCAACTCGCGGGTTGAAGCCTGTGGTTGAGATCCAGTTTGGAGATTACGTATGGACCGGCGTTAACCAGATTCGCAACGAACTTGCGATGATGCTTTATCGTTCAGGCGGCGATTTCTCGTGCCCTGCCGTTGTGCGCATTCCGGTCGGAGGCTACATCCGTGGTGGTGTCTACCACTCACAGAATATAGAGGCCACATTTGCGCACTTCCCTGGGTTGTACGTTGTGTATCCGTCAAACGCAACAGACGCCAAAGGGCTGTTAAAGGCTGCCATTCGCGGTGACGATCCTGTTCTTTTCTTAGAGCACAAAGGACTCTACCGGCAGGTGTACGCAAAGGGCCCTGAGGGAGATGCCAATCATCTTATCCCCCTCGGAAAAGCTCGAACAGTGCGCCAAGGTTCTCACGCTACAATAGTAACCTGGGGTGCTCTGGTGCATAAGAGCACCCTAGCTGCTCAGCAGCTTGAGGCAGAGGGATACTCGGTGGAAGTGATCGATATCCGTTCGATTGTACCGCTTGATCGCGAGCACATCTTTGAGAGCGTTCGCAAGACAGGCCGAGTTCTTGTTGCGCACGAGGACGTTGTCTTTGGTGGCTTTGGCAGCGAGATAGTTGCACAGATTGCAGACGATTGCTTCCCGCATCTTGATGCACCGATCAAGCGAGTCGGCATGAAGTATGCAGCTGCAGTTCCGCATGCTCCGGTCCTTGAAGATGCGATCTTACCTCAGCAAGAAGATATTGCTCAGGCGCTGCGCGAGCTGGTGAGTTTCTAGAAACTCGAAACGCTTATCCACCCACGAAGTCTAGTCACGCGGCAGTAGTCGACGGGTGAAATACGTCCCCGCCACCACCCATGGTAGTAGCGGGGATGTATATCAGTTATTTGGCACTGGTTGCGGCGCAGTCTGAGTCGATGCGCTAACAATTGCCGGCCGAGTCTTAAGATTCTCTAGGTGGTTGGAGGTTACTGGCTGTGTTGAACCAAGAGCCAATGCGCTGGCATCTTGATTTATCGTGCCTCCTGGCACGGCCACCGGAGGCCTCCCTACTTCCATAACACCTGGTCGATTATACACGGGCTGTACCTGAGCCTGCAGCTTTGCTAGCCGCTGCTCAAGGAACTTCAACCTGTTTGTCAGGTGCCGAGGAGCCTGTTGGCCTGTTGCCTCATACCTGCGGATCTCATTTCTCACATCCCGAATATCACTCCGTACCTGCCTAATCTGCTGACGAAGCTGTCGCTGTTGTCCGGGTATTCCCGGCAATCCAACAACTGGAGGCATCGGATAAGGGAGTGGTTGTGGCCTTGGCTGGGTCCATCCTCCTAGCAATTTGGACAACATGTTCATAATCTGCTGAAGCATCTGCTGGATCTGTTGGGATCCAGGAAAGGGTGGAAGATACGGCATCGGTACAGGCATCGGTAATGGCTTCGGTAACCACGGCGCAGGCATCGGCGGGTTACAACCAGGAACGAAGCAGGCCAGATGCGGATGCTTTTTCAAGATGTAATCTAGCCTTGAAGTCCTCTCCCCAGTCCCCCCGTTAAAGAGAGGTGTGCCTCCTAGATAAACAGCATTCATCGGATCGCCGTACCTATTGAGACCCTGCTCAGCGAGGTATTTATCGATCGCTGGCGGCACAAAATCATTGAAGCCCGGATATATCTGCGGGAGTCCGAGGTTGATGCCTTTTGGGTCCTCTGAGACTGGGAGTCTGTTCGTCCCAACCTGATGCGCTGGAGTGAAAGCACCCAGCTGTATATTAGATTGCACAGCAGCGTTTGCGGCACTTGTAGCCACCTGGGAGGCTACAGCAGCACCCTCAGAGTTTGTGTTGGTTGTTGTACTAGGTATGGTGGAGCCAGGAATCTGCATATAGTGTCCATGATTTAAAACTAGTCGTTACAAAACCGCCCTGCTCAACCCTTACTACTCCGCGCAAGCAGATGGTTCATACTCTATATTCGGATTTTTTTTGGTAAAGTTGCGTCGACCGAGCGCTTCACCATGCAGCACAAGGCACACGATTCAGAATGGGATTCAGCTGCTGAAGAGGCAAGGAGTTACCCAAGCCGAAGCCAGGGTAACTTAGAGCCAGATTATCTCAGATTTTACTGTTAGCTATGTGGAGTAGTACAAGCGTCAATCCTGAATCCATTTTCTCCGCGCCACCTCTGCGGCGAAACGGACACATAGCGGCGTATGTTCATCCTGGACTATCTGTTCTAAGTGATGAAGGTCCTGGGGATTACCCCTTACCTGTGCCAACTTCTCAAGAGCCACTCGCCGTACAAATAGATCCTGTTCGGCGTCACCCGCGACTATCAAAAGATGTAACCTAAGGGCGCTACATTCTGCAGTATCTTGGTCTTCGCCCCCGAGATTAATCTTCTGCAGGCCCAGCTTGCGCTCTACTGCGATCTCCTGCTTCCTCAAAAAAACCCTGCCTAAAGAGTCGCCAGGGTCGTTGTAGTTCTGCTCAAAGATTACCTCTCCCTGGGCTTGGAGGCTTAACTCGCGGGCCAACTCACCAGAACTGGAAAGCACTCCGATTCGACGCTCTTCATTGCGGTCTTCGATCTCACATCCGTGCAGCCGTTTAAAGTCGGTGTACGCCCCAGTGCCCAATTGCTCCACTAGCTGTGCTATATCTGTAGCACTCGCTGCGACCACCCGCTCTTGCAGCCGCCCCGCGATCCAAGCCATGTCTTTGAGTAATTTAGAATCTCCGGTCTGCTCTGCAGCTCTAGTGTGCTTGACCCTACATCCAATCCATAGCTGCTGATCTGCGATCGCTTTCAAGCGCTCCGCCACAGATAGCTCTTGGCCCGCTTGGGGCTCCGCTTTCTGTAAAAGCCCTTGGTCGAAGGCGTACACTGCAACTCGCAGCGCATCCGTAGGCGTTGGATTAACCATGTACCACGCCTTGTAGTTGCGCTGTACCGCAGCGATCACCGACGCAGCTGTTGCACAAACCGCATCAACGTCAAAGATCGTGTGCCTCTCACCCGGAATATATCTCTCTATAAAATCCCTAATCTCGTTTGGAGATGGGTAGCCATCCAACTCTTTGCCTTCACCGCATGACCCAAGGCGATATGTAACCAACTCGGCTAAAATCTGGAGTTTATCCTGGGTCTCTTTGGGAGAATTTAAAGTACTAAATCCCCTGTCAGCATCTACTGAATAAAAGATCCGCTCTTGCCCAGTTTTGGAGTTCAACATACGCATTCAGGTTTGATTAAGCCGTTATTACACAAACACTTAAAAATATTAATTTATGGGCTAAAGATCAACTCAGAAGCGCTTAGCCTCTATCCTCAATCTCAATATGTAGGTTCTGACCGTTTCGTACACATTCGCACACCCCTGCTCACGCGATTAGGATGCTAACGACTTGACGCGAATGTTACGGCGCTCTTAATTCACGGCAAGCGCAATCAGGCGAGTGGCTGGAATATCACCCGCTGGCATGCTCGCTGCGGCTTACTTCTGATTAAACTTAAGCTCAATGCGGCGATTCTTGGCGAGAGCCTCCTCGCTGACGCCATTTTCAAGCGGCTGATGCTCGCCGTACCCAGTGGCAGCCAACCTCTCCGCTGGGATTCCGTTCTCAATCAGGTGCTTCACAACTGAGAGAGCGCGTGCTGTTGACAGCTCCCAGTTTGATGGGAACTGCGGTGTGCTGATCGGACGCTTATCGGTATGCCCGATAACAGTCACAATCCAGTTGACCTCTTTCGGTATCGACTGAGACATCTCTTTTAAAGTCTCAGCCATCTTAGTGAGCTGCTGCTTA
>Ga0315904_10009862_pt1 | contig 12427 bp, 6 predicted proteins | sample LakEriMetagenome_6_FD_203529 | JGI IMG/M metagenome (GOLD analysis project Ga0315904, IMG submission 203529) | Freshwater fungal communities from buoy surface, Lake Erie, Ohio, United States - Buoy 12 MA120 | ecosystem: Environmental > Aquatic > Freshwater > Lake | place: USA: Lake Erie, Ohio...
TCGCGGGCCTGGCCGAGCGGTTCCCCATCGAGGACAGCCACTGGTTCACCCCGTCACTGATCGAGGCCCGCTCGCAGCGCGGTTCCCCGGCCCGCCTGATGGACGACCAGTCCGCGCTCTTTTCCGGAGCCGCCCCCGACACCGACACCCTGACGCTGGTGGTCACCACCAAGGAATCCTCCATCGACCGGCTGCGCTTGGACACGCTGCTGGACGAAGCGCTGCCCCGGAAGGGCCCCGGGCGCGTGGCTCACGGGAACTTCGTCCTGAGCGAATTGCGGATCACGGCCGCGCCCTTGGACACTCCGGATCGGAAGACCCCGGTGCCCCTCCAACGGGCCGAGGCCGATGTGGAGCAGTCGGGATTCCCGGCCGCCCAGGCCATCGATGGCCAACTTCAGACCGGCTGGGCGGTGGATGTCGGCGGCGACCGACTCAACCGGGAGCACCAGCTCACCGTGCACTTCAAGAACGAGGTCACGTTCCCGGCCGGCATCCGGTTCGAGATCACCCTCGACCACCAGCAGGCGGCCCAGCACCTCATCGGCCGACCCCGGATCCGTCTGGGCCGTCCCACTCCCGACCCCCGCCCCCTGGCCGAACGTCGCAAGGCCGCCGCCGAGGCCGCCTTCCAACGGTGGCTGGAGCGCACCCGTGCAACGGCCGTCCGCTGGACGCCGCTGCGTCCGACGAGCGCGACCTCCAACCTGCCCCTGCTGACCGTCCAGGGCGACGACTCGGTGCTCGCCAGCGGTGACATCAGCAAGAGCGACACCTATCGACTCACCTTCCGGGCTTCCGCGGCATCGATCACCGCCGTGCGCCTCGAGGCGCTGCCCGATCCGAGTCTGCCCAAGCACGGACCGGGTCTGGCCTACTACGAAGGACCCAAGGGCGATTTCTTCCTCGGCGATCTGCAACTGTCCGCCGGAGGGCAACCGGTCCGCTGGAAATCGGCGACCCAAAGCTACGGCAAGAACGCCTTCGGAGCCGAGGCCACCGCCGCCCTGGCCATCGACGCCGATCCCCAGACCGGCTGGTCCACCGCGGGCCGCGAGGGTCAACGGCATGAGGCGGTCTTCATCCCGCAAACCCCCATCGCCCCGGGATCGGAGCTGAACCTGACCCTGTCGTTCGGCCGGCATTATGCCTGTTCGCTCGGGCGGTTCCGGATCTCCGTGACCTCCCGGCCCGAGGGAGCCGTGGCCCGGGATCTGCCGGCAGAACTGGAACCGCTGCTGACCCTCCCTGAGACAGCCCTGACCGCGGAACAGCGGGATCGCTTGCGCCGCCACTTCCTGCTGACCACCCCCGAACTCTCGGAACCCCAGAAACGGATCGCCCAACTGCGCCAGCGGCCCGCTGCCAAGACGACGCTGGTCCTGCGGGAGCGTCCGACCGACAACCCCCGCCCCACCTTCCTGCATCGGCGCGGTGAATTCCTGCAACCGGCCGAGCGGGTCGAACCGGGCGTGATCGCGGCGATCGCCCCCTTCCCGGCCGACCTGCCCAAGAACCGTCTGGGTCTGGCACGCTGGCTGGTGTCCACCAACCATCCGCTCACCGCGCGCGTCACGGTGAACCGCCAGTGGCAGGCCTTCTTCGGCAAGGGGTTGGTGAAGACCACCGAGGACTTCGGCTACCAGGGTGAGAGCCCCAGCCACCCGGAACTGCTCGACTGGCTGGCCGTCGACTTCATGCAGCACGGTTGGTCGCTCAAGCGCCTGCACCGTCAGATCGTCCTGAGCGCCACCTACCGGCAATCCTCGCGGATCCGGCCGGAACACCTCGAACGGGACTCCGACAATCGTTGGCTCTCCCGGGGGCCCTCGGTGCGGTTGGAGGCCGAGGTCATCCGCGATGCGGCACTGCGGGCCGGTGGGCTCCTGTCCGACACCATGGGCGGGCCGGGCGTCTATCCGCCGCAGCCGTCCGGGGTGACCGAGGTCGCCTATGGCGGCGCGGCGTGGCCGACCAGCCAGGGCCAGGACCGCTACCGTCGCAGCCTCTACACCTTCACCAAACGCACGGCGCCCTTCGCCATGTTCAACACCTTCGACGCGCCGACCGGCGAGTCGTGCCTGGCCCGTCGCGACACCTCCAACACGCCGCTGCAGGCGCTCACGCTGCTCAACGACGTCTTCTTCATCGAAGTCTCCCAGGCGATGGGCCGGGACCTCGCCCGGCAATCGGGATCGGTCTCGGAGCGCATCCGAACAGCCTTCCAGCGCTGCCTGACCCGCCCCCCGACGCCGGCCGAACTCGCGGCCCTGGAATCCTTCTGGCAGAACCAGAGAGCCCGCTTCCAAAGCAAGACCCTCGATGCGAACGCGGTGGCCGGCCCGGCGAATGCGCCCGGGGAGGCCTCCGTCGAGGATCGCGCGGCCTGGTCGGCCTTGGCCCGCGCCCTGTTGAACCTGGATGAAATGATCACCAAGGGCTGAACCCCTTCTCCGCGATGAATCCCCCCTCCCCCTTCCCGAACCTCATCGGCCGACGGCACTTCCTGCGCGACTGCGGTGTCGGCCTGGGCAAGATCGCCCTCGCCGGCCTGCTGACCGACCGTTGGAACGCGAGACTGTCGGCCGCTCCACCGTCGGGTGGGCCAGCGCTGGCCCCGAAGTCTCCCCACTTCAACGGACGGGCCAAACGGGTGATCCACCTGTTCATGGGTGGTGCCCCGAGCCAGTTGGAGCTCTTCGACTCCAAGCCCGAGTTGGCCAAACTCGAGGGTCGCCCCCTGCCCCCGTCGGTCATCGGTGGTCAGCGCTACGCCTTCATCCGCCCCGACGCGGCCGTGATGGGCCCCCGCTTCAAGTTCGCCCGCCACGGCCAATCGGGCACCGAGATCTCCGAGGTGTTGCCCCATCTGGCCAAGATCGTGGACGACATCTGCCTGGTCCGATCGGTGCGCACCGATCAATTCAACCACGCCCCGGCCCAGATCTTCTTCAACACGGGTTTCTCGCAACCCGGACGCCCCAGCCTCGGTTCCTGGGTGCTCTACGGTCTCGGGTCCGAATCCCAGAACCTCCCCGCCTTCGTGGTGATGAGCACCGGGGGCGGCCTCAGCGGCGGGGCTGCGCTCTGGTCCAGCGGGTTCCTGCCCACCGTCCATACCGGGGTGCGCCTGCGCAATCAGGGCCCGCCCATCCTGAACGTGGACTACCCGGCCGGCATCGACCCCCGGCTCCAGCGCGACACGCTCGACCTGGTCGCGGACCTGAACCGCCAACGACTGGGGGCCGTGGGCGACCCCGAGATCGCCACCCGCATCGCGTCCTACGAGATGGCCTTCCGGCTCCAGACCTCGGCCCCGGAACTCATGGACCTGCGGAGCGAGTCGCCGGAGACCCTCCGGATGTACGGCTGCGATCCCGACAAGCCCTCGTTCGCGCGGGCCTGCCTGCTGGCGCGACGGATGATCGAGCGCGGCGTCCGGTTCGTGAACCTCTACCACGAGGGCTGGGATGCCCACTCCGACGTGGTGGGCAACGTGCGCGGCAATGCCGCGACCACCGACCGGGCCAGCGCCGCGTTGGTGCTCGACCTGAAGCAACGGGGCTTGCTCGATGACACGCTGGTGATCTGGGGTGGCGAGTTCGGGCGCACCCCGATGGTGGAATCGAACGCCGCTCTCGGGCGCAGCCAAGGCCGTGACCATCACCCGCAGGCCTACAGTCTCTGGATGGCCGGCGGCGGCATCCGCGGCGGCATGACCTACGGAGCCACCGACGACCTGGGATTCCACGTGGTGGAGAACCCGGTCCACGTGCACGACCTCCAGGCCACGATCCTGCACTGCCTCGGGTTCGACCACGAGAAGCTCACCTTCCACCACGCCGGGCGGGACTACCGCCTCACCGACGTGCACGGGCAGGTGGTGCGCAACATTTTGGCCTGATTCACTGGCTTGATTCTCCGGCCTGAGGCCCGAGACCCAAACAGGCCTCTCGGGATCAGCGGGCCTGACGGAACACCGCGGGCTCGGCTCCCAGGGTGCCCACCAGTTCGGCCAACCGGGCATCGGAACGGCTCCGTTCGAGCATCACCCGGGCATATGCCCTGCGTTCGTGCAGCCCCAACCGCTCCGCCTCGCGCGAGTATTCGGGCCGACCGAGCATCCGCTCCAGATAGGTCGCGAGGGTGTTCCAGTGCCGCACCTCCAACTCGCGACGCACCTCGAGCCGGGTCCGATACCAGGGGCTGGCCAAGACGCTGTCGCGGGAGAACAGCGCCCGGAACGCGGTGTCCTCCAGACGCAGTCCTTCATACACGCCGTCGCGCATGATGTGGAGGAGCGCCTTCAGCGGCGGAACGGCCTGCTCGATGGACCCGTCGTCGAAATAGTGCTGGGCCACCCGACGATGGGTCGCGGCGATGTTGTCCACCGAGTCGGCATACTGCGCGGGATCCTGCTTCTCGGGCCGCAGCATGCTTTCGACCAGAACGGCGTGAGGATGGTTGAAGACCCGGCCCAGGAAATCGTTCGCGAACTTCGGTGTGACGCGCCACCCCAACCGGCTGGCCGGCACGGTCCGACCATCATGGGTGAAGTCCGCCACACGCTCGAGGTAGCCGTTGGCGATGAGGAAGGCCGGATCGCGTTCGGCGACCCCCATCCGGCACCACACCTCGGGGACCAGCAGGCTGATGTCGTGGTCGACCCGGGTCTTCGGGCCGAGATACCCGGCGCTGGTGAGGAACACGGGATTTTCGGAAACGGCCAGGCTCACGAACGCGGCGTTGAGATCGTAGATCGGCGGCAGGGCGTTGAACGGGCTCTTGGTGAGGGCCCCCTCGCTGCCCGCGCCGGTCGTGGAGGGCGACTTGCCGGTCATGCTGGAGATGAACTCCATGAACGCCTCGGGCAACTCCATGTGGTGGATCGGCCCGTAGCAGGCCAGCGGTCGCACCCCCGGTTCCGCGGGATTGTTCCGCCGCCCCGCCAGGACGGCATGCACCGGCGTGTGGATCGGACGATCGAGCGGCAGGCGACGGGCCAACCGGGCCGACATGTCGGTCAGGTACCGGCCGAGATCGTCGAGGAGGTCGGGCCGGATCTGGAGGTAGCGGGGATTCTTGGAGGGCTTGCCATCCACCAGGCGGGGGTGGGAGGTGATGACGATCCATCCGGGCGACCCGTCGCCGGGCTTCGAGGCGGCGGCGGCCTCGATCAGGGCCCGCATCGGAGGGGTGTACTGGTTGAGGGCGATGGCATCGTCCACGATCTCGCGCGCCTGCTCGCGGGAGATCGGCTCGTAGTTGCTGAAGAAGCATCCTCCGGCGGCGAAATCGGCCTCGGAGGCCTTGTCGTACCCGCGGTGGATGGCGTCGTCCGGCCTCTGGAACAGGCGGAACTCGGTGTTCTGGACGAATTTCAGCGAGGGATACACGCTCTGTGCATCGAGTCCCGCGAGTTGGGAACGCGGCACGGTGACGCTGGCCGTGATGTCGTCCTCCATCTGGAGCTTGAAGGCCGGAATGTAGTCCTTGCGGAGCCCGAAGGTGCGCCAGGCACCGTCGTCGTCGTAGCCGACGCGGAGGAACTGGGTGACCAGGCGCTTGCGCCCGAGTCGCAGCTCGTTGGCGGGAGTCCCGTTGATCACGTCGACGCTGAAGCGCGAGCGCCACTCGGCACCCCAGGAGGGCTGCCAGAATCGCTTCACCACCAGCACCAGTTCCCGGATGTGCGGCGGCACCGAGCCGATCCAGGCGTTGTGCTCGTCGGAGAAATCGTCGCTGGGGGTGAGGAGCTTGATGACCGAACCGAGAGTCCGGCCGGGGCTGAGGATCGGGCGCTGGTCCCGGCCGTTGCGGGAGGCATCCCGGAAGCGGTTGGAGAAGTCGCGGCCCAGCACCTCGGCCACCCGGTCGAAATCCCGGTTCAGGTCGGCCACGAAGACGGAACCGAACAGGATGGCGTCGGTGATCGGCTTGGAGATCTCGCTCTTGCCCCCGCCCGAGACCGTGCAGGGCTTGTGGCACAGGGTGCCCTCGGGCCGGGTGCCCACCAGGCGCCAGGCGCGGCCGGCCATGGCCGGGGGCTCCAGGTTCACCCGGAAACCACTCGGCAACAGGTAGTGGTGATCCCGTCGAAGCCGGATCGATCGGGCCTCGCCGGCGTCGTCCCACCGCACCGAGAGCGACTCGATGTCGAAGCAGGCGTTCTCGGGCACATACACGACCCTCGGAAAGCGCCGGTCGATCGCGTGCCCCTCGGGCTGGAGATCGATGGCCCCGGGGATCAGGCGAACGACCTCGGAGAAGCTGTACGGGAAATCGGCCCGATGCTGCTGGGCGTCGTACTCGCTGCCCAGGTCGTGGCGCGCGAAGACGAGGGCTCCGCCGGCGTGCTCCTCCTCGACGAGCCCCAGCAGGTTGGCCGCGAAGCTGATCTGGGTTTTGACCTCCTTCTTGCAGTAGCCGAAGTAGTTGTCGGAGATGAGGGTGACGATGACACCCGAGGCGTCGCGGGCGGTGAGCTTGAAGGCGTTGCCATCGTTGTAGAGCTCACGCGGGTCGGACCAGCACATCCCGTCGCGGATCTGCCGAGCGGTCGCCTCGTCGCGGTGGGGCAGGCCCAGCTCCTTCTTGGTGAGGCCGTTGAGGTGCGGGGCGAGGATCACGCAGCCGGTGTGTCCGCTCCAGTGCTCGGCATCGAGGGCCGCATCGTTCTCCGGCAGCATGGGATCGCCGGCGTTGCCGAAGATGCTCTCGACGAAGTCCAGATTCGCCACCAGCGAACCCGGCACGAAGAACCGGACCTCCATGCTCTTGGCCGGCGTCACGCCGGGCACCTCGGGGCACACCACCGGTCGGATCAGCAACGACACCAGGCACGATGCCGGCTCCATTCCGGAGGCGGTGAACGGCAGACGCCTCAGCTCGTCGGGAGGCTGGAGCGCTCGGGCCAGCAACTCGGCGAACACGGTCTTGGGAACCCCCTTCTTGTCGTCGGGGATCGGAAGCCCGCCCTCGGTCACATGGAAGATGCCCGCCGTGGTCCGCCGGTCCGACTTCGGGTTGTGGAGGATGCCGTTGCGCAGGCGGTAGCTGCGGAGCATCGGCGAGGCCACCTCGTCGCGGTCGGGCGGGAGCGACAGCATCCGGGCGAGGCCGTACTGGTCGAGGACGAAGGTGTTGCGCGGCAACTCGCGGGGCACCGCCGTGTCGGAGAGATAGTCGTGCAGGAAGTTGTTGATGCGGCGGTCGACCGGTGCTGCGTAGCGGGCCAGCAGACGATCCTTCTCGCGGCCCTGGGCGATGAAGCTCTCCAGGAGCGGGTCCAGGGCACGACCCTCCCCGGGCAGCACCACCCCGCAGAGACCGAGTTCGGCGAGCTTCAGGTTGATGTGCCGGTGGAGTTCCGTGGGGTTCGGAGGCTGGAGTCCAATGGAATGGGTCATGGCCGTGGGGAGCTGGCGTTTGGGATCTGCGCCATCTGGAGCATCCACCCGGAACGATCGGTCTTCAAGTCCGCCGGTTCGCCCGTTCGCCAGTTCGGGGGTGTCCGGGCGGTTCGCGGGGACCGCGGGCATCGTCAGCCATCCCGGCGGAATCCATCGGCACCCGCGTCATCCTCTCGCCGGGACCGCGACGAGGCCTCGAGTTCCAGGAAATGGGCGCTGGCCTCGCCGGGATCGAGGCTCCATCGGCGGGCCAGAAGCGCCACCCGATCGGTGTTCTGTTGCTCGGCGGCACCGCCACGCAGCCCCTCCTCGTCGGCCGTCTCCCCGTACTCGCGGCAGAACAGCCCGAGCAGTCTCTCATCGAGAGTGCGCTCGCCCTGGTTCCACAGCGCTCCTCCGGCCCAGGCGTAGGCGCGCACCACCCTACCGTCCCTCAGCCAGGCCCAGGCATGATGGTTGAGCACACGATCGGCGGCGAAAAACTGCACCTCGCCCATCTCCCGGCTGAGGTGCGAGAGGAAACGGTACAGCCGGTCGATGTCGGCATCGGGATCCGGCAGGGCCGCCCCGATGACCAGGGTCCATCCCTGCCACGGGGGCGACACGAAGACCCTCCGTTCCCGCGCCCGGGCCAAGGCCTCGGACCACGGAGCCGTTCCGGTCTGGCCGAGCTGCAGGATCTCCCTCAGGTAGGGCGTGTTGGAGGTCTTCACAGCCATCCAGCGCACGGGCATCGGAAGAGCAACGGCCATCCGCCCTCCACCGACCAGAGGGCCCAGCGGGTCGACCCAGCGCTGGGATCGGCGCAACAACCGGAGATGCCGGCGATACAGGGTGGCGAAGACGATGGCGATGCCCACGACCATCCCGAAGCTGACCAGCAGCCCGAGCGCCAGACCGTGCATGACCGTGGGATTCATGGATGGACCTCCACCGTGTTACGACACAGGAAACACCCTCGCCCGCCATTGGCAAACCACTTCTGGCATCAACCCCGCCGACGGCGGCGGCGCGCACCCGCCAGCGCCTCGAGCGCCAACGGAACACGCCATCCCGAGGCCTCCAGGGCGGCCCGTATGTCCGCATCGCCCGCGCCGGTCAATTCCCGCACGATACGGCAGGCCCGGTCCCGCAGTTTCACATTCGAAGGGTTGAGGTCGACCATCAGGTTTTCCTTCACCTTGCCCAGGCGCACCATCGTGAGGGTGCTCAGGATGTTCAGCACCAGTTTGGTGGCTGTGCCGGCCTTCAGGCGTGTGGATCCGGTCAGCACCTCCGGCCCCACGTCGATCGCCAGCACCACCTCGGGCTTCGATCCACGGGTGAATCGCAGGTGGGGATTGAAGCAGAGCAGCGCCGTGTGCGCCCCCGCCTCGCGGGCGGCCGCCAACGCCCCCCACACGAAGGGGGTGCGTCCCGAGGCGGCGATGCCCAGCACGACGTCCGACGACGAGACCCCACGAAGCCGGAGCGCCCGACGACCCGCCTCCGGATCGTCCTCGGCCCCCTCCACCGAGGTGTGCAGGGCCTTCTCTCCGCCAGCCATCACCCCTTGGATCCATTCCGGGGGTGTGCGGAAGGTCGGCGGGCACTCGCTGGCGTCCAGCACCCCGAGACGACCGCTGGTTCCGGCACCCACGTAGAACACGCGACCGCCGTTCCGCAGGGCCGACGTGCTCCACCGGACGAGCCTGGCCAGCGCGGGGCCATGAGGGGCGATCGCGGCGGGGATGCCCGCATCTTCTGAAAGCATCAACCCGATGGCCTCCGGCACCGGCATCCGGTCGAGCCTCGTGGAGCGAGGGTTCCGCTGCTCGGTCGGCGATATGCCGGTGGCCTCAGGTCGCGGGACCGGCTCGGGCGCCGGGTCCGAGGAGAGGGCCGGCGCGGACGGGGCGGGCACCTCGGCCAGAGCCAGGGCCCGCTCGGCGAGCACCACCGCCCCCCAGGCAGACTCCCTGCCCAGAGGCCGGGCCCCGGACCGCGGACGCTCGGCCTGAAGGCGGGTGCGGATCCACGGCAACCATCGGGGTTGACGCAGAAAGACGCTGCCCGCGAGCACGAATTCCACCCGTCCGTCTCCCTTCGGGTCCAGCCGTCGCGCGCAGACCAGGGCCAGCTCGAGCAACTCACCGAGACAACGCTCCAGCACCGATCGTGCATCGTCGTCGCCACGGGCGGCGGCCGAGAACACCTCCGGTGCCAGCGCCGCCACCTCCCGCTTGGAGGCCTGCTGCATCCACCCCACCCAGGCCTCGGGGTCTGCCAGACCGGTCGCCCGGAGAAGGCGGCGCCCCAGGAGTCCGAGCCGACCCGTCCGTTCCAACCGCGCGATGGCCTCGCGCAGGCCCGCATGCCCGATGGCGTGGCCGCTGCCTTGGTCCCCCAGCTGGTGTCCCCAGCCCCCCGCCTTGGCGGTGACCCCTCGGCGGTTCCTCCCGAAGCAGCAGGAACCGGTGCCGCTCAGCAGGATGACGCGCGCGTCCACCGGATCGGGATCGCCGGAGTCGAGCGCAGCGGCCTCGAGCGCGCTCACCAGGTCGTGGTCGACCCGGATCGGCACCGAGGGCCAGACCCGGGCCGCGCAGGCGCGCAGCCGTCGCCGATCCTCCTCGGTGCGCACCCCGGCCATGCCGATGCCGACGGCCGCCGGCTCGGGCAACCGCGACCGCAGGTCGTTGAAATGGACCTCGAGGTCGTGGTCCGAGACCAGCCGCAGGTTGGCCGGCCCGGCCTCGACCCGCGCCAGCGGTCGACGCCCTTCCAATGCGGCCGCGATGGCCACGGTCCGCGTGCCTCCGCATTCGATGCCGATGACCGCCTGGGTGCCCTGGGCTTGCATGCGCTGGATTGGAAGGCCGCAAGGCCCGGGGAAAAAGCGCAAATCGACGTCCATTCGCTCACCCGGGGGGTCCGGGTACCGGAGGCCTCCGCTCCGCAGTTGGCATTCCCACGGCGTCGGAACAGCTTTCACCCATGAAGAAGAGCCCGCGCGAACTGCCCATGTCCCGTCCGCCCTTGGAGCGGATGATGCGGATCCACAACGCCATCGCGTCGGGCGATCATCCGAACGCCTCGTCGTTGGCCCGCGAGTTCGAGGTGAGCACCAAGACCATCCAGAGGGACATCGACTTCATGCGCGACCGCATGGGGCTGCCCATCGAGTATTGCGCGCGTCGCTACGGCTTCCACTACACCGAGCCGGTCGATGCGTTCCCGACCCTGCAGATCACCGAGGGCGAGCTCTTCGCGCTGGTCGTGGCCGAGAAGGCGCTGCAGCAGTACCGGGGCAGTCCCTTCGAGAAACGCCTCCTGACCGCCTTCAAGAAACTGGAGCGGTCCCTGCCGGACACCGTCTCGCTGAACCTTGCGGAATGGACCCAGAGCATCTCGTTCCGGACCACCGCCGAACCCAACGTGGACCTGGGCATCGTCGATCGACTTGCCCAGGCGGCCGCGGCGGGCCAGACGCTCCGCTTGACCTACCGGAAGCCCGGCGCGGCCACCGAGGAGCGCACCGTCGATCCCTACCACATCGGCAACGTCAACGGCGATTGGTACCTCTTCGCCCACGACCACCTCCGCAAGGCCATCCGCACCTTCGCCCCGTCCCGCATCGTGGAGGCCGTGCCCACGGGAAAGACCTTCCAGAGACCCGCCAAGTTCGCGCTCGAGAAACACCTGCGGGACAGCTTCGGCGTGTACTCGCGCCAGGGGGACTACGAGGTGCGCATCCGCTTCAGCCGGGCCGTCGCCGACTACATCCGCGAGAAGCGCTGGCACCCCTCGCAGGCCCTGGTCGAACTGCCCGACCAGGGGGTGGAGCTGCAGATGCGCCTGGGCAGCCTCGAGGAGATCAGCCGGTGGATCCTCGGCTGGGGTGCCCAGGCCACGGTGCTCCACCCGCCGGAGCTGGCGACCCTCATCCGGGAGACGGCCGCGGCCCTGTTGAAGAACTACCCGGAAAATTGACCCTGGAGACGCGGCGCCGGTTCGTCAGGCCTTCGGGAGACGGGCTGCGGCCTTCGCGGCATCGGCGGCCCTCCAGAGGTACCAAGCCGCCGTGGTGCGGAACGGACGCCAACGCTCCCCGAACGCCAGCAGTTCCCGCGGCCGGGGCTGGGTCTCATGCCCATAGGTCACGCGGAAGCCCTCGCGCACCCCGAAGTCGTCGACCGGCAGGACATCGGGCCGGCCCAGCTTGAAGATGAGGAGCATCTCGACGGTCCATCGCCCCACGCCGCGGCAGGCGCTCAGTCGGGCGATGATCTCCTCGTCGGGCAGCCCGCGGATGCCCCGCGAGGACGGGATCGTGCCGTCGAGGGCCTTGGCCGCGATGTCGCGCAGGGCGGCCGTCTTGGACGCGGAGAATCCGAAGCCCCGCAATTCCGCGTCGGTGATGTCCTCCAGGTCCGAGGGCTTGGGAAAACGTCGGCCCGGGAACCGGGCCAGGAATCGGCCCAGGATCGTCTCGGCCGCCCGCCCGTGGAGCTGCTGATGGGCCACGGCCCGGACCAGCGACTCGAAGGGGGTCCGCCGGGGCTCCGGCTCCAGGGTGCAGGGGCCGATGGCGCGGATGAGCCGGCCCATCACGGGATCGGCCTCGGAAAGGTGTCGAAGGGCTTCAGACGTCATGGGGATGGTCTGCCGGACGACGACTCAGCGCTTCGATCCCAGTCGCTGGACCTCGTTGGACACGGCGACGACCTTCGCGGGATCGCGCATCTCCCGCGCGAACTGCAGTTGGCGGATGCGCAGTTCCTGGACATCGACGTCCGGAGGCGCGGTCGCGATGAGTGTCTCCAGACATCGGAAGGCTTCGGCCGGCTGTCCGAGCACCCGGTGGGCTTCGACACTGTCGAGCAGCAGGCGACGGCGCTGCATGGGGGTGGCGTTGGTCAGCGCCAGCGCCGTGTCGTACCACTCCACGGCCTTGCGGACCCGGATCCCCGTCCAGTACATCCGGCCGATCTTCTCCGCCACGGCGGCATGGTTGGTGGCCCAGCGCTGAGCCT
>Ga0315904_10009864_pt1 | contig 12427 bp, 8 predicted proteins | sample LakEriMetagenome_6_FD_203529 | JGI IMG/M metagenome (GOLD analysis project Ga0315904, IMG submission 203529) | Freshwater fungal communities from buoy surface, Lake Erie, Ohio, United States - Buoy 12 MA120 | ecosystem: Environmental > Aquatic > Freshwater > Lake | place: USA: Lake Erie, Ohio...
GTTGTGAATATTTGACAATCAATAAATCGTTAACTTGAGATAGATTGATTTGTTTTTATTAACCCTCTTCATCGTTTCTGTTTAAAAAATTCTTTGAGCAAAATTGAGCAATCGTGCTCCAATACGCCTTTTACCACCTGAGTTTTAGGATGAAACACCGGGCTTTTCATCACGGTGTATCCCGCTTTTTCATCACTAGCACCATATACTACGGTGCCTACTCGCGCCCAACGCATGGCCGCAGCGCACATCAAACAAGGCTCGAGGGTGACGTATAATGTACAATCATCAAGAAACTTGCTGCCCAAATAACTCGCTGCTGCAGTGATAGCCAGCATTTCAGCATGAGCAGTCACGTCTTTCAATTTTTCTGTTTGGTTATACCCTTTACCAATCACTCGATTGTTCACCACTACCAAAGCACCCACAGGCACCTCATCTTCTTCATAAGCATAAGTAGCTTCTTGCAATGCTTGTCGCATAAAATAATCGTGGTTAAACTGCATCTAAGTTTGTTTTAAGAGTTGAAATTTATGTCGCCAAATAAAAAAATAACCTACCAAAGCCGGGATAACCAAGTTAATCATCCACACTAAAGTGACAGCCAAAAACACTGCAATTGTATTTTTTGTTTGCGGCTCAAAGATAAACACGGCAACGCTGCCACGATACGTAAAATCTAAATAAGGCATCAAAGGCGAAAAGGTTTGAAGTAACAAAACCAATGCATTGTTGACATACAATTTCCACGCGCTAAGGTCTATGCCAACCGCCATCATCAACAATACGTACTGAGATAGATAAACGAAGTAACGCAGCGCAGAAAGCAGTAACACTTCAAATAAAGTAGCTAGGCTAGGCAAATCTGCCTGCTGCATCACCAAATCTCGATTGGCTAAAAATGGCATCGTAGCCAACAAACTATTCAATAAATCAAATCTAAAATAGAACAGCAAAAACACAGCGGTGGTGCCGATTGCCAAACCTGCTATGAATGGTTGATAGAAATGTGACAATGAAAACATTATACTGCCAGCGACCAACGTAACGGCAGTTTGTGCTAAACCTCCAACCAAACTCAAAAAGAAAACATTCACTTTATTGACATCTTCAATATAGAACGTGCGACCGATAAACTCGCCCGCACGACCGGGCGTGATAAATCCAAATGTAACACCCGCACTTACCCCTTTGATTAACTGATTGAAGCTCGTTCTATTTTTAAGCAACACTTTCCACTTCCATGTTTCCAACAACCAGTTGAAGGGCATCAACAGAGTGGCAATAATCAAAAACGGAAGTTTGTTCCATTGCCAAGTTGATTGAAAGTGCAACCAGAGTGGACCAAACTCTCGTTCTACAAAAAAATGATGATACAACACATAAGCCAACAACCAGAACAACAAAACTTTTCCCCAAAAAATAACTTGGCTATTACTCATCTACCTGCGAAAATAAACATTGTCTACTAGCAGAAACCATAATCCTGTTTAGATTTACTGCTGCATGGCCGACAAAAAAATTATTTTAGGAATTGACCCCGGCACCATAGTGTTGGGTTATGGCATCATACAAATAGAGAAGCAAAAAATCACTTTGCTGAGCATGGGTGTTATTCAACTTTCAAAATATGAAGACCATCTGCAAAAACTGAAAATTATATATGAAAAATTGCATGGTTTGATTGATAGCTATCAACCTACAATTTGTGCCATTGAAGCACCTTTTTTTGGTAAAAATGTGCAGAGCATGCTAAAGCTCGGTCGCGCTCAAGGTGTAGCTATTGCTGCTGCACTCACAAAAGATTTGGAAGTGTTTGAATATTCTCCAAAAAAGATAAAACAGTCTATCACCGGAAACGGTAATGCCTCAAAAGAGCAAGTGGCGGCCATGTTGCAAAGTCAAATCAACTTCAAAATGCAGCCAAAATTTTTGGATGCGACAGATGGTTTAGCTGCTGCGGTGTGTCATCACTATCAAAACCGATTGGGCGAAAGCAAAGATACTAAAGTGAGCGGCTGGGGTGCTTTTGTAAAAAGCAATCCGGATAGAATTAAATAAAGGCAGAACTAATTTTCTGCGCAATGTCAGCTAACTCTTCTTTAGGCAAAGTGAGTTTAGGTTGCGTGAAGTTAATATCGTTAACTGAATTGAGCGGCACCAAGTGAATATGCGCATGAGGCACTTCTAAGCCAATCACCGCTACGCCCACACGCTCACATTCGATAACTTGGTCTATTGCTTTAGCCACACGTTTCGCAAAAATCATCATATCACCCAATGTGTTGTCGTCTAGTTCAAAAATATAATCTACTTCAGTTTTCGGCACTACCAACACATGACCTTTCGCTAAAGGAAAAATGTCTAAAAACGCAAAGAAGCATTCGTCCTCTGCAATCTTGTAACTCGGAATTTCTCCGGCAATAATTTTTGAAAAAATGCTACTCATCGCTTACAAGCTAATATTCGTGATTTGAAACTCCACTGCACCTGCAGGTGTTTGTGCCATCACCTTATCGCCTTTCGCTTTTCCAAACAGCGCTTTACCAATGGGTGATGAAATCGACAATTTCCCCTCTTTCAAATTGGCTTCCGCTTCGCTCACCAATGTAAAGGTCATTGCTTTGTTCATTTTGGTGTTCAACACTTCCACTTTACAAAGTAAACCTGCTTTCGAAATATCAATTTTTGTTTCGTCCATCACTCGCGCATTCGCCAACTTATTTTCCATTTCAACAATCTTGGCCTCCAAATGGCTTTGCTCTTCTTTAGCCGCGTGATACTCTGCATTCTCGCTCAAGTCACCTTTTTCTCGAGCTTCTGCAATAGCTTTAGCTACTTCTTTTCTGCGCACATTTCTCAGATAACGTACTTCTTCTTGCAATTTATCCATTCCATCTTTGGTAATATAAAACACTGACATATATAAATTATTTAATGATTGGTTAATGAATTCGCTTAAAAACTAAAGACGCTCCAACAGAGCGTCTTTAAAATTATGTGTTGCTAAAAGTAATTATTACAAAGTAAATCTCAATCCCATTCCGTGGGTTCCGCTGAAAGGTTGAGTAGCTCTAAAAGAGTAATCAATGGCAATTCTTGGTCCGGCTCCGTTTTCGGCATTTTTCTTCAATGGTGCTTCAAAGCTCATACCTGCTGACAATCCGTTGTATACATTGTAGCGAGTATCTTTTTTGAAAATTCCGTTTTCCATGCGGTATGCAGCACGTATCATTAGCATTTCTCTCCAACCAAACTCTAAGCCCGCTCCGTAGTGGTCGCTACCAAATGCATTAGATGTAAAGTTGGCTAAAGCGGTTAAGCGAAAATCTTGCTTAAAAACTTTTGGTTGAACTTCTTTCTTTTTACCCATCCAAATGTCATAAGCGATACCAATATTCAACTGAGTAGGCAATTCAAATTTGTTTGACTTATTTTCTACACTTAATTGGTAAGTCGTACTTGAAATGACTTGAACTTGATTAGCCAATGCATCGCCTCTAAATTTTAGTGGTGTGCCCACGTTGCGAAGCGCAACACCAAAATGAATATTGTCTTTAGGGCCGGTTACATATTGCAAACCTGCGTCTACAGCAAAACCTGTAGCGTTTAAGTTTCCAATCCCTTGATTGATGATACGAGCCGTTACACCTCCGCGAATACTATTTGTAAAAGCTTTGGCATAAGAAACACCAATGTTCAAAAACGTAGGTCGATACGTACCTAATCCGCCTTCCGGACTTGCTGTGGTGGTTCTTTCAATTGTACCTAAGTTGAGCGCCTGGAAAGTCAAGGCAATGGTGTTTGTCTCTTTAAATGTTTGAGCAAACCCAACGTGAGCCAAACCTACGCCAGAGCCTTGCATCCATAGTGTGTAAGAAGCAGCAATCTCTGTTCTCTTCACATGGCTTAAACCGGCTACGTTTATTCGCTCCGATTCTACCCCTCTAACATTAGCTGAGTTTAAACTCCAAAATCCGGATGAGCGTGCCCATCCATTCATCAACAGTTCGTAAGCACCTGCCTCTCCTCTTCTGTCCGGATTACCGGCAAAAGTATCTTGGCTAATCAATGCCACACCTAAAAACAATACTAGAATTTTCTTCATATCTGTTGCTTTAATAATTTATTAGAAGTTAGAAGTATCAGCAGGACGAACTGCGCCAAACCATTTCAAAGTTTTCTCGCCAATACCCGGTGCTGCCACGTGGAATAAATAAATACCACTTCCTATTACAATACCCTTGTCGTTTTTCAAGTCCCATTCCAACGAGTTGTCGAGATTGATTTGATTTACATCGCCTCCGTTGGTTACCTCAATCTTTTTGTTGCTCACAGGGTCTACACCAATAGCACGATTCAACCTTCTGATGATAGTTCCGTCTAAAGCAAAGATAGTAATAGTACAAGTGTTAGGTAAGTTAGTCACTTTTACACGGTTACTGTTCTGATCAGTTTCGTAAGCTGAGTAAGCTAAATAAGGATTTGGTACCACGCGAATTTGATCCAATGCATTTTCAGCAACGTCAGCTTGTTCTTCGGATAATCCCATTCCTTTAGTGCTAAACTGATAGCGCGGCAATGAGTCTACACCTTCGTACGCATTAGTCAACAATCTATTGAACGGTTTTTCGACTCTCAACTTAATGTTTAACTCAGCTGGTGGTATAAATCCGTCAACTAGTTGGTAGCCCGGAGTCAACATCGGAATGGAAGTCCACATCAAAGTACGGTACAAAGGTGCCAAAGCCTGGTTAATGTTAAATAATGGTGGACCGGTTATATTGGTGTAATTATCTAACAACAAACGTTGAGCGGCCGCACACTCATCATACTTAGTATCCATAACATAAACAAAGTGTTTCCCTCCAAAGTATGGTAATCTGTCCACAATTTGACCTGGGATTGAAATTGGCGCATATACTTTATCAGTTGGATTCCAAAGCATGTCACGACCGTTTTGATCGCCTTGATCAGAACTTTCACCAAAACAGATATTCAAACGCTCACCGGTTTCTACATTGATAGCATAACCCGGGAAGTATGAACGACCAGTATCAGCCGCTAATGGATTGATATCAAAATTAGGGTCGTCAATCAAATTGCCATTATTATCAAACACTTTAGAAACAGCCATTCTAATCTGCCCTTTTCTGGCATTTCTAGCATTTGGTGCAATATTCGCCCCTTGGTTTACCCCTTCGTCTTCACCTGTTTCAAAAACAATACATCTACTCCACTTTGATTTATCCGGAGTGATAACGATGTCAACACTAGCCAATCTATCTAGTGTGTTTTGAGGAGGAGTTTGAGAACTTGTGGAAGCGGCATTAGCATAGTTTCTCCACTTAAAACCAGGGCCATAAACGTATGGTGGCACATCTGCCGCAGAGTTTCTGTTTGAATAGTTAGCCGTTAAACAGTATGGTGCCCATGTACCTCCCAAAATATTTTCATAATTCTGATCAGGGTCGGAGAAAGTAAAGTTAGGGAAAGTAGAAGGTGTATTACCGGAATACCACCAGTTATCATCAAACACAGCTCCGAGTACATTTTGTCCACCACCTTGAGCAATTTTACCGCTTCTGATCCAATTCGTAACGCTGTTTGATTCTCCATCTTGCAAGAAAGTCAACCATTTCTCTACCGGATTAGCAAACTCTATCGAAGACTGTCCATTATGTCCATATACATCACGAGCGGCAGACGTATTATTAGGATAGCCAGCCGGCAAACTACCGATTGGAGTTGGTGTTCCCAAAGAAATTGAAAAACCATAATCATTTTCACCATCCATAATTTGTTGAGTATATGGACGATCTAGCGTTCTGTCAGATGAAATGTTTACCCCATTTGTCAAATCGCGTAATACCCATTTTGTAGTTTTGCCCACTTCATTGGTTATAGTGTCAACAAAACGCAATTCAAAGTCTGCTTCTTTCAAAGCTACAGGGTCGTTTACCTTAAATCCAATTGGATCAAACCCTTTGACATAGACTAATGTGTCTGAAAAATAAGCGTTACTTCCACTCAAAATGCGTTCTATAGTTTCTGCCGACAATTGGAGGTTATTGCCACCGTTTCCACGGCCTTCAATTCTCTTCACCACAGTTCCTTCTCCCCATGCAGCATTTAATACAGTACCTTCATTGCGTGAGTCGATTATATGAGGTATAGCAGAATAGATTTTAAAATTACTTCTACCTTGCAAATATGGTGTCAGCTGTGCATCCGGATTAGGATTAACCTGATTGTAGGGGAAATAATCATTGTGAGCATACGCAACAGCCGTATAGTAATAAGTCTTGTGGTTGGTTAATACTTTATTTGTTCCAGTAGCAAACAAATCTTCATTAATGACAAATGAGTTTTTAATACCACCGTTGGCGCCTTCCACTTTAAGTACAGGAACTAAAAGACCACCCAATGAATTCTCTTTTGCGATATTAATGATGTTACTTACATTATTTTTAACGTCTACTTGAGCTACAAGAAGCGCCTTGGTAGGATCATCCAAATCAGTAGCTGATACTTTAGGATTAGATACTTGATACAATTTGTAACCTTCAAAGGTGTAAGTAGAGTCTCCATTTCCACCAAATTTACTTTGGATGGTCTGTGCAATTGCACCGTCTACTTGATCATAGCTTTCACCGAAGTTATTGTCACCAGGGAAATATTTAAAGTTGATGATGAGTTGTTTATCTAACTCACGTATACTTAGTGTAGGTGCTTTAGGACCATCTACTAATTTGAAGCAAGTATTGAACAAAGCTTGTGCTTTATCATCGGCTGGTGCAATAGTTGTAAGGAAGTTTGGTGGAACAGATACGCCTCCAGCAGGTCTAACAAACACTACTCCGATGGTCACATATTGACGTATGCCCGGTAGCAATGTGAAAGGACCGGAAGTTTGTACCATACGTCTATCTCCGGGAGCTTGTCCGCTGTTATAATCACTCCAAGCAGCAGGGTCAATTGGGTTGCCTGGGAAAAGGAAATCTGTAGGTGCTCCGGTGTTGTAACCATTTCCTCCTTCTGTAAACGGTGTTCCGTCATTCCAAAAGCCGGTCATGTAGTTGCGGTATTGTGCTGCAGTAGATGGATCTGATTGTGCAAATGATGCACCGTTGGTGAAGTAAACAAAAGACGATAATCCAAGTTGTTGACCACTGTCACTCAATGGGCCTTCAAAAAAGTCAATTCCAATCAATGGTAACTGGCTACCATAGCCTGCCACACCACCGTTATCTGCATCGGGTGTAGTTGAGTTATAAACGATTCCCAAACTTCTTGTTGTATCACAACCCACAGCATCGTTGCTGAAATTACCTAAATCCGGATCTGACCATTGTGAAATATAGGTTTGAAACAATGGAGTAGGTGATTTATTAATAATCTCATACTTATAGAAAGTCATGTTATTGATATCATCTGTAGTTTGGAAAGCAAAAGCCAAACAGTTTACTTGAACTCCGATTGCCTGTCCATTAGTTTCTGTATGTTGATTACCTACATCATTAATTACCCAAAAAATCATTTGGTCAGCATATGCTTCCCCCTCATCTCCACGACATGGGATATATGGATAATCACCTTTAACAGGATCATAAATTCCATCATTATCTACATCTTTGAATGGAGCTAAATTATCGTTGATAATAAAAGTTTCTCCGATTAGAGATGGATCAGTAGAAAGATACGGATTGCCTTTCCCCGGCCATGCTTGTACACCTTTAGGTATGTCACCAAGAGTGGTACCACTCCCCTTCAACAAGTAAGCAGATTGTGCTTTTTCAATATCTGCTCCAAACACGTTGAAGAAACGGTCGTATTTATTACAAGTAGCTTTATCTACTAATCCGGCATTATTCAAAGGACCCGGCCAATAGTCATCACCACCTGCGCGATAACGTTGAGCCGCCACTTTTAAGTTTCCACCAGCGTCAAAACCGGAGATCCAAATAGCTCCAGCAAAAATCGCATTTAGCGTTATCCCTGTTCCGGAACCCTTTGGCACTTCATAACGTGCTTCAGATAGGTTCCACCATAGGTCACCACCGGTTAAGAGACGGGCACGTACGTTATTAATCTCCAAATCAAATTGAGATTGTGGAGACACACAATCACCGGCCTCTGTTTTAAACGATGTTTTTCCTTTTGGGTTTGGAAATCGAACATCCTCTCTAGCTACAGCTAGTGTTGCGATAAGCCCAAAGGCTACACACAAGATAGGTTGGATAAGGCTACGTTTCATAATCGATACTTTATATTATTTCAAAATACTTTTCAATAGCTGCTTAGAAGCTAATTATCGCTCCTAAGAAAATTCTTCTCGGTAAGGCAAAATTGTTCGGGGTGTTGATGAACGCACGATATTGGTCGGCATAAGCTTGCGGGTTCAACGCTGAATTGATAGCTGTTAAACTTGAAGGATCGCTCAAATATCCATCATCATCGGGAGTGCCGGTGTAACGATAAACCGCTACAGGATTTTTAGCATTCAACAAGTTTTGAATCTGTAAGTAAACTTGGAAAGCCACTTCACGCTTATCTTCAGCTTTTTGATCTTTTTTGCCAATCTTGAAAGTAAAATCTTTCCAAACGCGCATATTCAAGCGGAAATACCAAGGCAAACGAGCTCCATTGATTGACCCTTTGGTGATAGGACGACCGGGTTGACCTTCAATACCTTCCGGTGTAGCAAATTGCTGTTCGGTATAAGGGGTTCCTGAGCGAGCTGACACTTGGAAGTTGGCGCCTGCGTTTGATAAAATTTGTTTGTTCTTAATAGTCGGGCCATTGTATTCCTTACCTTCTCCAAAACTATAATTCAAGTTCAAGTTAATAATGTGACGTGAGTCATAGTTCAAAGCGTTGATAGCTCTAAAGTTTGGCTGGTTAGAGTTCACCAAATTTAATTGAGAGCGGTCGTCTGAGCCCGTACCTTCAGCAAACTGCATGGTGTAATTGGCTTTCATGCTGAAGTTACCGGTTCTACGCATATCAAAGTCTAATGATATACCTTTTGTAGTTCCAAAGTCAATGTTTCCATAGGTAATATAATCTTTAGGGTAAGCATTAATAATTCTGCGAATTTGAATTTGGTCGCGGAACTCACGATAGAAAGCAGAAATAGTAAATGCTGAAGTGTTACTTACTTTTTGTTTGAATCCTAATTCAAAGTCAATCGTTCTTTCTGGTCTTAAATTTGGATTATTGAGGGCACCGCCAATGTTGTCTTGGAAGAACAAATAATCAGTAGGATCCAAAATTGCTCTTGATTGTGGACGTTGTGATAAGATGTCATAGTGGGCAAAAAATAATGCTTTGTCAGTCAAGTTAAAAGAGAACTGTAAACGCGGCATAACAATGATAGATGGTTTGTAATCTGTAAATGTTCCATTCGGATCAAAACGGTCGCCATCTTTAATGTTGATTGTAGGGTCTTGAATGTATGGTTGAATAGTGCCGGTAGCCGATGAACTTGCTACAGCTTGACCACTCGCTAACTCATTACCAAATCGATCATACCAAATATTATTATTTCTGTAACCTACGATAGCCGTTGGTGAGTTAGTGTTATCTACATAAACTTTATAGTCGCCACCAATACTTCCGGGGTGAGTAACCGAATTGTTCCCTAAAGTTTTCACTTCATCCGCTGTAAGAATTGGATAAATCGAAAACTCATCTCTCAACACCGGTTGGTTCGCATCAAAACGGTCGATACGTACGCCAACGTTAAATGTCAAATCTTTAAAGTAGAAACGATCTGAAATATAAGCTGCAGTGTAAATTGGACGGAAAGCAGGAATATTTCTTTCATACTCACCGGCTGCATTTTTCTTTTTAAAGAAATCGGCAAAAGATGGTTGTTTTGTTAGCACATTTCCGTAAACATCATAACCACGGTTAGACACTAATGCAGAACCGTCAGCATACAACTCATCAGCAGAAAACATATTGATGTTTAACTGACTAGGGTCTAAGGCATCTACATTTACGAAGTCAGTACTGTTTTCTGCAAGACCTAGTGATTTTCTTAACGATTTGTCAAAGTAAGATTGTTTGTCTGCATTATAGAAACGAGCAAACTGAATAGTATCTAACAAATAAAATTGAAGATTAGGGTCGTTAGTTAATTGGTCATAAGTGTAGTCTTGACCGTTTATTCTAAAGATAGGATTGTTTCTATCTAAATCAGTAAGGTGTTGGTTGGCTAACAAACGAGCTCTTTGCCATAAACCTAGTGGAGATACAGTATATGCTCTTTCAATACGTTGCTCAAACTCCACACCAAATTCGATAGAATGTTTATTTCTGCTTGGTGAACCTGGTTTTAAGATATCAAATGCACCTTCGAGACGAACACGGAATTGGTCATTGTTTGCTGAAGTACCGTACCCGTTAAATTGACGTCCAGTATTGAACCATATATTATAGTTCAAGTTGGAACGTTGTCCATTCACCAAAGCTTGATTACTTTGAATTTGATCAATAGTTGAGGTAAACTGGTCGTTGTCTTCGCCAAAAACTTGGTAGGCACCTTCGCTGTTTTTAACCCCACCCAACAACTCGTAATATTGTTGTGTAAAACGTGTGCCAAATGGATTTAACTCTCCTGGGGTAAACAATACTGCTGTGTCAGTAAAACCTAGTTGCTCAAAGCCGGTAAACACTTGATTGCCTATTCCAAAAGTGTCATAACCAAAAATTGGGGCTTGACGAACATCATATTTACCTATGTATCCATAGTTGAAAGGATTACTGCCATGCGATTCATCAGCATAAGAACGAGTATATTTCTCGTAGTCAAACTGAACCGAGTAGAAGGCATTTTGGAAAGCTGAAGATTTCTTCTTTTTATCTTCATCATCGTTTTGCTTCGTTTGAATATTGTGCGTAAAGCGACCAAAAACACGCCAGTTTAATTCTTTGTATTGTGGGTTGTTTTCTGAATTGAAAAGTGTGTACTTCTCAATCCAATCATTCCAAGAACGGTAAACAGCTGAACCACCCATAGTTAATGTAAAGTTATCTGCCGGACGAATATCGATACGACCAGTTCCACGGAAGTTATTATCAACCGTATTTGGCTTAACTTTCTGCTTGTACATATCTTTGTACGTGATATTTTCCGAGCGAAGATCAAATCCTTTAGCTGTTTCTTTCTTTAACAATGGAAACTGTTGCAAAGAGTCCAACACATTGGCGCGTATTTGCCATACTCCATTTGCTGCCGGATCCCAATCTTGCTGGCGCAAGTATTCAAATGCTGCAAAGAAACCAATAACTGTCTTTTTGGTTTTTTTATTAGTCCAAACTGGTCCTGTCACGTTTCCGTTAATCAAATTGTAGCCATAAGCATCCAAAAATTGAGAAGTTTGCACCTCAACGCCTCCGTTAAACTGAGAAGCCGGACCTTTGGTGGTAATGTTTACTACACCACCCGTAACGTCACCATATTTTGCAGGAATACCTCCGGTGATGACTTGCAATTGCTCAATGGCTGTGGCCGGTAAGGTAGGCACACCTGTCACTTTCACCCCGTCAATATAGTACTCGGTACCTTCTTCACGACCCCCCTTTACGTTGATACCACCACCTTGGTCACTTTGAAAAGCACCGGCTGTAGTTGCTGCGATGTCGGATATGTTACGCGTAGGCATGTTGGCGATTTCCTCTGCGGTTACTACGTTTTGAGATGAGGTCTTACCCGGATCAATTAAAGGGTTCTTAAATTCTGTAACAACAATCTCTGCCAATTCCTTAGAAGATGGCTTTAATTTTATATCAATAAAAGTTGACTTATCTGCACTTACAACAATACCTTGTTTCACCTCTGAAGCATAACCCACATAAGAGAACATCACGTTGTATCGTCCCGGGGTTAGTGGCTTTAGGGAGTAGTTGCCATCATAATCGGCCACCACACCACGACCAGTAGATACACCTTTTGCATCAACAATTACAACATTGGCCAACGGCACACCTTCACCGTTTTCATCTATTACTTTTCCGGAGATGTCACCATTTTGAGCTTTCATCGCGAAAGCGACTGCTAAGAAGGCAAATAGGGTAATTAATTTCTTCATACTTATCATGTATAGTGTTAAACAAAAGCCGTCAAAAATATAATTTTTACCAAAACGAAGATAAATCTTGTTAATCAATTTATAACCCCTTGATAATCATTATTACACAAATATGACAAAACTCGCCAAACCGTGTATTTGAAAACGAACATACAATATGGGCAGATTATTGCAAGTTTTTTTTGGTAAAAGTTTTGTCATGTAATAAAATGTTACAAAGTCATGACAAAGGTGGGTGTGTAGGTTAAAATGATAAGTCCAAAATTTTGCGAAGAAGTACCTCACCTATTTTACGTTTACTCTCGTGCGTCCATCCAGCAATGTGCGGT
>Ga0315904_10009866_pt1 | contig 12425 bp, 9 predicted proteins | sample LakEriMetagenome_6_FD_203529 | JGI IMG/M metagenome (GOLD analysis project Ga0315904, IMG submission 203529) | Freshwater fungal communities from buoy surface, Lake Erie, Ohio, United States - Buoy 12 MA120 | ecosystem: Environmental > Aquatic > Freshwater > Lake | place: USA: Lake Erie, Ohio...
GATGAGATCTCGCGCTTCAGACCCGGATCTATGTGGTTTTATACAGGGCTTAGACCTGCTGTTCCTGAGAAAGTGAGAAAGTATGACCGTCTTATCTTCGATCTGACCTATAGTGACTGGATGGGAGATCTCGAACCGCTGAAGAATGACTGGCGTTCCATCGGACTTAATACAAATCTGATGTTTGACATTCCGATCACCAAGGGAAATACAGTCTCCTTCGGAACTGGGCTAGCGCATTCTCTCTTCAGGATCAGTAGTCCGGGTCATATCTTCAGTGCAGATTCCACCGGGAGTTATACAACGGTTAGTCACGTGTTGGATCAAAACAATCCTGACATCAAACGCTACCTCGGTGGGCAGTCGGTGAGTATACCTTTCGAATTCAGATTCAGATCCAGAGGCTGGAAACATGTTAAACTTCACCTCGGAGGAAAGATCGGTTACCAGTTTACTCAATATGCGATGGTGGTGACAAAAAACGATAACGGACGATTCATCACGAAGGATCATAGCCTTCCTGACCCATCCGGATTGATCTACAGCGCTCACGTGCGCTTTGGAATACGGAATTGGTCACTTTACGCATCCTACAATCTAAACAAACTGTTCACCGAATCATCCAGTCCGCAGCTTAACCTGATCCAGGCCGGACTGAGTATTTCTTTGTTCTGACATGTTGTTGGTCGACACGCATACGCATTTATTCCTCGAACAATTTGACCAGGATCGAAACGAGGTTGTTGAGCGTGCCCTTGAAAATGACGTGAGATACCTTTTGTTACCCAACGTTGACATGTCGACAATTGAACCAATGATGGCACTTACGGCTGCCTATCCCCACAATTGTTTTCCCATGATGGGGCTGCATCCCGGATCGGTAGATCAGAACTGGGAAACAGAACTTGATATCATCCGAAAACATCTCTTCAAGAATGAACAGTTCATCGCAGTCGGAGAGATCGGAATGGACCTGTATTGGGATAAGACATATCTAGAACAGCAGCGGATCGTTTTTAGAAAACAAGTTGAATGGGCCAAGGAATTGGGTTTACCGATTGTCATACATGCTCGCGAAGCCTTCGAAGAGATATTTGCGATCATCGATGAACTCAACGGACCTGACCTGAAGGGAATATTTCATTGCTTCACCGGGAACGTTAATCAGGCCCATCATATTCTATCCTACGGTGGATTTAAACTGGGAATAGGCGGTGTCCTTACCTATAAAAAATCAGGTTTGGATGAAGTTCTGTCACAGCTTTCTCCAGAGCACCTCGTCCTTGAAACCGATTCGCCATACTTACCGCCTGTTCCACACAGAGGTCATCGCAACGAAAGTTCTTATGTGAGGATCGTCGCCCAAAAGGTGTCCGAGATCTATAATTTATCCATCGCCGAAGTCGCAAGTATTACAACAATGAATGCGCTGAACCTTTTCGATCGGCTCCCTTCAGTCAATGAGGGGCACCATTTAATAAAAGGAAGGACCTGACAACAGGAGAATGTAAAATCAATTCGATAATATTGATGAGCAATAAACCCAGTGTACTGATCATTTATACCGGAGGAACCATTGGAATGATCAATGATCTCCGAACCGGTGAGTTGAAGAGTTTTGACTTTGAGCACATTTACGATAATGTGCCGGAACTGAAACGACTCAACATCGAGTTGTCTTCAGTGAGTTTTGAGAACCCTGTTGACTCTTCGGAAATGGATCCGTTACTCTGGAGAGAAATGGCACGAACGGTCTTTGACAATTATGCACTTTACGATGGCTTTGTGATCCTTCACGGTTCCGACACTATGGCTTTTTCAGCTTCGGCACTGAGCTTCATGTTGCAGGGATTGAAAAAACCGGTGATTTTTACAGGATCACAGCTTCCAATCGGAACCATTCGAACTGACGGCAAGGAAAACCTGATCACGGCGATCGAGATCGCTGCTGCGCAGGATGCAAATGGTTATCCGATCGTTCAGGAAGTAGCGGTTTACTTTGAGTACTCTTTGTACAGAGGAAACCGAAGTTCGAAGATCTCTGCCAATCAGTTTGAGGCATTTGATTCGCCGAACTATCCCCGACTTGCAGTTGCAGGTGTGAATATTGAATATCGCACGGACAGATTGTTCAGATCGTCAAAGGAACTTACTTTCCTCCCTGAAATGAACAACCGGATAGGGCTTTTAAAGATCTTCCCGGGTTTCAATCCTCACGTATTCTCTTCCCTGTTCGATCGTTCGAAAACCGATGCGATCATCCTGGAAACTTTTGGTTCAGGTAATGCTCCTTCTAATGAAGCGTTTCGGAAAATGATATCGGACTATATCGGGCAGGGCGGAATCATTTTGAATGTTACCCAATGTGGTTCAGGGTCTGTTCAGCAAGGTAAGTACCAGACCAGTTCATTCTTTCAACACGCCGGAGTCGTCAGTGGTGGTGACATGACTACTGAGGCAGCATTGACCAAGTTGATGCACTTGCTCGGGAACGAGAAAGATACCCTCATCATCGTGGATCGGCTTCAGTTGGACGTGGTTGGTGAACGGTCAATCTTAAGAAATCATTAAAAAAAGTACAGACTAAATTTTTTTGTACTTTAGTCGCCCGGTTTGAGCAACGGCTTAAACCTACCTCAGGAGAGGTGTCCGAGTGGTTGAAGGAGCACGCCTGGAAAGTGTGTATACGTCTAAAGCGTATCGAGGGTTCGAATCCCTCTCTCTCCGCAGGGGCCATAATTGGTCCTTTAATACTTAAAGCAGTTAGAAGGAAGAAATTCCATTCCTGCTGAAGTGTTATGATTTTTTTTATTTTTGGCTAAATTTAAACGAAAAGAGTACGACTTAAATTAATCTTTTGAACATGAAAAAAGTATTTAGTTCTTTAGCGATCGCAGCGTTTTTGACATTTGGATTCAACAATGTCACTGCACAGGAAGGAGATTCAGCAGCAGCTGCTGCGCCTGCTCAGACTGAGGTGAGTGATGCTGCAAAAGATGGTGCAACATCTGAGGCTGCAACCGAAGAAGAGGCTCCTGAATTGGATTTTGTGCAGACCATGAAGCAGAAATTCATCGAAGGTGACCCGCTTTGGATGACACCGGTATTGATCTGTATGGTGATCGGGATGGCATTGGCTATCGAGCGTGTGGTTTACCTTAACCTTGCTACGATCAACACGAAGCGTTTCCTTGACGATGTAGAAAGCGCTCTTAAGTCAGGTGGTGTTGATGCTGCTAAAGAACTTTGCCGTAATACACGTGGTCCTATCGCATCCATCTTCTATCAGGGATTGGATCGTGCACACGAAGGAATCGAAATGGTTGAGAAGTCAGTTGTTTCTTACGGAGGTGTTCAGATGGGTCTTTTGGAAAAAGGACTTTCATGGATCTCTCTCTTCATCGCACTTTCTCCAATGCTTGGGTTCCTTGGAACGGTAATCGGTATGATCCAGGCCTTCGATAAGATCGTTGAAGATGGTCAGGTATCTCCAACAACGGTTGCAGATGGTATCAAGGTGGCTCTCTTGACAACGGTATTCGGTCTTATTGCTGCGATGGTACTTCAGGTATTCTATAACTACATCCTTTCTAAGATCGATGGTCTAGTAAACGAAATGGAAGATGCTTCCATCTCATTGGTAGACATGCTTCTTAAGCACAAGGCTGCTTAATTCGGAATTCGATTTTACAATCCAATTAATAAGGAAATTATGAGTACTAAAAGACTCGATCTGTTGATGAACATCCTCAAGATAGGTTTGGGTGGACTAGGTGTGATCCTTTGCATCATGCTGTTCAACGCCCCTAATGTATCAGCGGGAAAAGAAGCCGTTGAAGCGTATCGCGATGGTTCTCAAATGAGCGCTGCGATCTGGTTCACATTCTTTTTGATGTTCGCTCTGATGGCTGTTGTGGTGGTTTTCTTTCTTCTACAGCTTATCACAGATACAAGAAAAACGGTGATCGCCATTTTGGGGATCCTGATCTCAACTGTTATCTATCTGATCTTCCTTGGTATCGGGACATCGGACACTACAGACACCCTACAGCTTAAAAACCCTGTTTCCCAGGCCGTTGTAAGCAACACCACTGCTGGTATTTATACTATATTTATCGGTATGGCTGTGGGCGCGTTGGTGATTATTTTAGGTCCTTTCATGGGACGATTGAGAAAATAAGAAACTATGGCTAAAAGAGAGATACAGGAAATTAACGCAGGGTCAATGGCGGATATCGCCTTCCTGCTCCTGATCTTCTTTCTGGTAACTACAACGATGGACCGTGATCAAGCCTACATCCGTAGTATACCAAAAAAGATCGAGATTAAAACTGACCCTGTAAAGGTCGAGGAGCGAAATATCCTCGCGATCAAGGCTAACAGCTCCAATCAGTTGATGGTGAGGGGTGAGGTTTTTTCTGACCCTGATAAGATCTCTGATTTCGTATTGAAGTTCTATGAAACGAACGCTAAGAAAGCCGGCCAATATGTTGAAAATAACTTTCCACTCTATTCAGTGGTAAGCATGTCACAAATTGAAGGCAACATTGATCAGATCCTGGACGAGATAGACGCTATGGAAGCGGCAGGCTCTCCCAACGAAATGATCATGTTCAAGACGAATCAGTTGACGGAGTGGGAGAAGAAGAAGCGTGCATTGAAACTTTACGGTGGGAGTGTACTCCCAGAGATCCACTTCCAGGCTAACATCCGTATCGAGGTAATGCAAGCAACCCAGTATGGCATCTTCGCGAAAATCCAGACTGAGATCGAAGAAGCTGTTTATGAAGTGCGCGACAAGGAAGCTCAGCGACTTTGGGGCGTTTCATATGGTACCTTGAAAAGAAAGGAAGCCAACGAGAACGACAAGAGCAAAGTGAAGGATGAGGTTGCAAAGATAGAATTACTTGATATCCTTTATCCTGCCAGAATTATTGAGGTAACACCGAAGAACTAATTTGAGAACTTATGTCAAAGTTTAAAAAAGAGGGAAGAGGGGCAATGCCCGGAGTTAACACCTCATCACTTCCCGATATCGTCTTCATGCTTCTCTTCTTCTTCATGGTGGCAACGACCACAAAAGAAGTTGACCCTACCGTAAAGGTTGAGTCACCTACGGGAACCAAGACAATGGACCTTACTCCATTCAAGCAGCGTTCAGAAGTTGACTTCATCTACATGGGACAACCACGTAACCCTGCTAGAATCTCTGCATTTAAAATGGGATATGCGCTGTCTCTTGACAATGTTGTACAGCCAACTGCTGACGGTCTTTACAACACTAATGCCGTTGGACAGTGGAAGAAGGACAAGTTTGATCAGAAACCTGCGAGAATGACTGCTCCTATCGAACAAGTAATTACCTGCGTTAAGGCAGACAAAGGAGCTCCTTCAGGTATGATCTTCGACATTAGAAAAGAGTTGCAGAATGTGAATGCCCTTACTATCGCATACGCAGTTAAGGACAACAGTAATATTTAATCAAATTCAAAGAAAAAGGCCCCGTTTCGATCTCGATCCGGGGCTTTTTCGTTTAATGCCCGCACTATGGAAAATTTTGAGCTTTACAACCCTACGCGCATCCTATTCGGTAAAGATCAGTTCATTCGACTTCCCGAATTATTGAAGGAACACATCACCGGTGGGAAGATCATGATTGCTTACGGCGGTGGTTCTGTGTTACAAAACGGAATCCTTAACCGGGTAAAATCACATCTGAACGGTCATCCGTTTGTAGCATTCGGAGGCATTGAGCCCAACCCACAGTACACAACACTCATGAAAGGGGTTGAACTGGCCCGAGAAGAAGGTGTCACCTTCATCCTTGCTGTTGGAGGAGGATCTGTGATCGACGGTGTGAAATTCATGGCAGGAGCTTTCTTTTATCAAGGTGAAGCATGGGATGTACTCGCACGCAAAGAAGGTTGTGTTTTCAATCAAGCACTTCCTTTTGGTTGCGTTCTGACGCTTCCTGCCACCGGTTCAGAGGCTAACTCCGGTGCAGTGATCAGCCGCAATGAGATCGGATCGAAAAGAACAATGGGTGGTCCTCAGTTCTTTCCCAAATTCTCATTATGTGATCCAACCGTGGTGGCTACCCTACCCAAAAGACAGATAGCGAATGGGATCATTGATGCTTTTACACACACGATGGAACAGTATATCACCTTTCCTACGCAGAATCACCTGCAAGAACGACAAGCCGAAGCAATACTGTCTGTACTTATTGAGATCGCACCTGTTGTCCTGAACGATCCGTCAGATTACAGCTCAGCGGCTAACCTGATGTGGTGTGCTACAAATGCGCTCACGGGTCAGTTGAGATGTGGTGTGCCCACTGACTGGGCAACTCACATGATCGGACACGAACTAACAGCACTTTACGGCATCGATCATGCAAGAACCCTGGCTATCATTGCTCCCCGACTATATGAAAACCAATTTGAGAACAAGAAAGAAAAACTGGCTCAATATGGGAAACGAATCTGGGGACTTGCAGGAAATGACAACCAAATTGGATTGGAAGCCATCCGAAAGACTGAAGAATTCTTCCATTCACTACATGTACCAACCAAACTTTCTGAGTATACCTCTGATACAGATCATGCGGCAGAGATCATCCGGAATCGTTTCATTGAAAGAGGTTGGATCGCTATAGGTGAACGTCAGGCGATCACTCCTGACGACGTATTTGCTATCGTAGAAAACTCGATCTGACATGCAACGAGACCTGATCAAGTTTCGCGAGTACGCAACACCGGAGATCATCGAGCTGCTGGACAATATTGAGTACGGTACAAACGGAGCTATTTACAAGCACCTTGACACACGGGATCGGATCGCCGAAATAGATACCCCTCTTTTTTTATCGCTCGAACAGGGAGCACGCATCATGGCCAACCTGACCTTTTGCCGAAGGGATCAGGGCTGGTATATCCGCTTCTTCGGATTTACCAAAGGACTAAGAGCTGGTAAGCATACTACAAGGGCAAATTCGTCCTCGCTGTTGCGTAAGGAACTGAAAAAGGTGTTTAACGACCTTCTGGAGCAAGACAGGGATGGTTATTCAACTGAGGTTCTGTACGCTTATATCGATCCACAAAACGACCGAAGTCAACTGATCAGCAAGGATTTTGGTTTTGAACGACATACAACACTAATCACACAAACCTTCAGCCGCGTCTATCCAAAAAAATCCACAAGACTCGTGCGGATCGAAGATTACAATGAAGTGAAAGAACTGTTTCTTTCAAGATATGCGGATCAGCACTTCTTTCATGATCATCACATCAAACAGGGACCTTTCCACGGTCTAAGGGATCGAAATGGCAAGATCCTTGCCTTCATCCATACAACGGAGGTACACTGGATCATTCGCCAGCTTCCCGGGAAATTTGGAAAGCCCTTAGTAAAATTGGTGCCGTTCATACCGTTCATCAATCGGCTGCTAAAACCCTCACAGCACACCTTCCTGGCGGCAGATGCGTTATGGATAAAAGACAATGACCCTAAATTGCTTGAAGAACTCTTCAGCGCTATCCTTGCGGAACGCAAACTCAATATGATCATCTGGTGGTCCGATGAAAAAGATCCTGCCTCTTCTTCCCTCCGAAACAAGGTAAAGTGGGGATTATTGGATAAACTCGTAGGAAGGACGCCTGTTGATGTTGTGGTACGTGCCAAAGAAGGCCATGCTCCGGACAAGAATAAACCTGTTTTTGTTTCTGCGTTTGACATGGTGTAGAAACAATTGTCAATTGACAATTGACAATTGACAATTGGGGTCTATATTTGCGCCATGAAATACCTCATCGTTGGTCTTGGAAATCCGGGTGACAAGTACGCTGAAACACGTCACAATATCGGATTTAAGGTAGTGGAAGCCCTTGCCAAGGAAATGGGTGAAGGTTTCGCACTCAACCGTGGAGCAGCAGAGACTTGCGAGGTTAAATACAAAGGTCGTACGCTCGTTTTAATCAAACCGGTGACCTACATGAACCTATCCGGAAAGGCAGTAAACTACTGGCTACAAGCCGAGAAGATCCCAAAAGAGAATTTGCTGGTGATCACTGATGATATCGCTTTGCCCTTTGGTGTTCTGCGCATGAAAGGAAAAGGCAGCGACGGTGGTCATAACGGACTGAAGGATATTCAGACTGTGCTCAACTCTCAGGAATATGCACGCCTTCGGTTTGGAGTTGGAAACGATTTCCGTAAAGGCCAGCAGGCAGATTACGTGCTTGGGGAATGGAAACCTGAAGAGCGTTTACTGCTCGCCGAACGAATCACACAGGCTACCGAATTCATCAAGAGTTTTGCTACTATCGGACTCAATATGACGATGACGAATCTGAATAATAAATGATTCCTATTTTGGGAGTTATTTTCTCTTTTTAAGAATAAATACCTATCTGTAACATAGAATAATAATTGATTTTCAATCACATAAAATTCTAGAATGAATCTTGTACATAGAATCCCTTTTTTTTGTGTCCATTACAACGGCTTATGAAAACTATTTTACCTTTTCTCAACTTTCACTTTATTCTCGGCATTTTTTTAACATTGATCAACGGTAGCTCCTATGGACAAACTCCCGGAATGATCGTTGAACCAGCAACCGGACTGTCTTCAATCGTTCTTGACCCGAATGCTGACGGTTATGTTTCACTTTCCACTGCAGGATTTCTGGGCAATGATCAAACAAATAATGAACTACCTTGGCAAACACTTATTCCTGCCGGTTCGGAGCCTAATTCGGATGTTCAAAATGGTCCAAACTGCGGTTTCACAGATTTTGTGGAATCAACCGTAGGTGGGATCGATCCGGTATTTCATTTGTCAAATGGTACACAATGGCTATTCCGATTTCGAATGGCGAGCATTGCCCCCAATGCCAAGTCATACTCTGTTTTAGTAGACATCGACAATTTGATAGGGCCAAGTGATGACTGTTACATACCAGGTGTTAACCCCGGTTTTGAAATGGAAATCGTGCTGGCAACAAAATTTGGGGTGAGGATCTATGATCATCGTTTACCGTGCGGATCGAATCTTGTTGCAACGTATGGTCCAGAGAGAATACAGAAATCAATAGCAGCATCAACAGTTTGTTCATCAATAAATTTCTTTTTAGAGACATACGTGGATTGGGCTGACATAACTGCTCAATTTGGTGTTGATGAAGATGACGCTATGCGCTACGCGATAGTTGATAACATGGCTGCTGACAAATCGACTATTTGCAACCCTGCGTCGGCTTCCGATATAGGTGGTGTTGATGACTCAGCATGCGGTAATCTTGAATCTTGCTTCACCGAAATTGTTCTACTCCAACCGGGATGTGCTCCTTCAGCTCCTTCAGCATGTACCTTTTCTGATTGCCCTACAATTAATGGATTACCCTTGGCTGTCGGGGCAAATACAGTAAGTTTGACAACAACAGAAACGAATGGAGTTCTGAGAGTTTATGTCAATAACAGTCTTGTCGGTACACAGACAATAACTAGCGGGGCCGGAACATATTCTGTTTCAGTCACTCCTGCTTTAGCGGCGAACAGTATTGTTACCGCAACAGCTCAAGCCACAGGTGAAGTGGAATCGGGCACAAATTGTAACAATGCCCAAGTTGCCGGAGCTACCTGCACAGATCCTCCAACAAATATCAATCAATGTACTGCCGGTAAGGCATTCAGTGGAACAGCACCCAACGGCGCAATCGTTCGATTGTACAATGCCAATGGTGTGCTCCAGATTCCATCATCCGGAACATTATTTACAGCGGGTACTGGTGGTAACCCCAATACCATAACAGCAAATGGTGTTGGCTTGGTAGCTCCTGAAAATTTCCTTTGGAGATGCGTTGGTTCAGGCGAGACTTCGAGTTGCACCGCAGGAGGAGCACCATGTATTGTAGACGGTAACTATTACATCACAGCACAGGTCCCTGGTCAATGTGAATCCTCCCCGGTTTGGTTTTGTTTGGGTCTTACGGGTTCAACCAGTGTTCCGAGTATTAATACATCCATTACAAGCGCTACTCTCACTGTTTCAGGCAATTTGGCAGGTAACATTGCAGAGAACAATGGGGTTAGTATATACTTTTATCTGAATGGCGACCAAATTTCAACAACAACGACAACCGACAATACCGGTAGTTGGTCAATTACATTTCCTTCAGAAACATTCAGTCCTTGTGATGAGGTATACGTTGTAGCCGCTAGAAACATTGCCACTCAGCGATGCCCTTCACAAAGTGCGGTAGTAACTGTTTCAGGTGGACAGAGTGTTGCGCCTGTTATCAGCACTCCACTTTGTGGAACAACAACCGTAGTAAACGGAACCTCTTCAGAGGCAAATGGAACAACAATTACCTTGTACCAAGGAGCCGGAACCGGCACTGTTTTAGGAACGACTACTGTATCTGGGGGCTCCTGGACAATAGAGGGATTGAGTATCGCGCCAGGTACCGTTATCTCAGCCCGAGCCACCAATACAGACATGTGCGAGAGTCAAAGTGGCGCATCCTCAAGTGTTACAATAGGAGCTCTATACCCTAATACCGCAGCCATTACTCCAAACCCGGTGATAGAAAGTGACCTTAGTATTTCTGGTACAGGTACTCCGGGAGATATTATTACTCTATACAACGACAACTGGCCCGTTTACCTGGATTTTGCAGAAACATCCCCCGCGGTAACCACAGTAACCGGATCAGGCAACTGGACAATAACATTAATTGATGCGGGAATATTTTATGCAGGTGGGACATTGACCGTTACAACCAGCAGTGGCTCCGGTTGTGCTTCGCTGCCTCAGGACCCGACTCCAATTGTCTGCGCACCTCCGAATATTGGATTGGTTGTTAACCCGGATGCTGCATCGATCTGCACGGGAAGCGCCGCAACGAACATTCAAATTGTCAACTCACAATCAGGCGTCATATATCAATTGTATAACAACGGCCTTGGCCAGAATACCGGAAACTCAGTCTTGGGTAATGGCAGTACATTATCGATGTCAACTTCCGTTTTAAGTGCTTCGACAACGATATCTGTTATCGCAATCAAATCTCCGTACAATGGTAGTTGTAATGGCACGTTAACTGAAACTGTCACTGTAACTGTTCTTAGTGCGCCTACTATTTCGCTCGGTACAGTAGCGAATCCTTCAACTTGCGGAGGTTCGGATGGAACTATTCAAATAACAGGGCTATTCAATAACACAACCTATACTGTAAATTACACTTTCAATGGCACACCTTTCAGTGGATCATTTACCACAAACAGCAGTGGTCAATTGATTATCACTGGTTTGGCTGTTGGTTCCTACACAAATATTTCCGCGTCTTCTTCAGGATGTAGTTCCGCAAATTCAATAAGTGGCCCTATTGTGCTAACCGATCCTGCTGCTCCAACAGCACCCGTCGTTTCATCAATTACACAACCAACTTGTGCAATTACAACTGGAAGCGTTTCTCTTAGTGGACTGCCTTCAGGCAGCTGGATAATGAACCCGGGAGCTATTTCAGGATCAGGTAGTACAACAACCATTGCAAATCTTATTGCGGGTACAACATACAACTTTACAGTCACTGATCAATTTAGCGGTTGTGTTTCATCAGCTTCTGTCAATGTAGTTATTAGTCCCGTTCCGGGCGCTCCTGTAGCTCCAACAGCTTCAGTTACCTCTCAACCAACTTGTGCCGTTCCAACAGGAATCATCACTGTGACCGCTCCTATTGGTGTAACGATCGAATACAGCATCAACGGATCAACCTATCAGGTAAGTGGAACCTTCTCAGGTGTCGCACCGGGTGCATACAGCGTAACTGCTCGCGACAATGCAACGGGATGTATCTCTTCCGCAACTTCTGTAACGGTGGATCCTGTTCCGGGCGCTCCTGCAGCTCCAACAGCTTCTGTTACCTCTCAACCAACTTGTGCCGTTCCAACAGGAATCATCACTGTGATCGCTCCTATTGGTGCAACGATAGAATACAGCATCAACGGATCAACCTATCAGGTAAGTGGAACCTTCTCAGGTGTCGCACCGGGTGCATACAGCGTAACTGCTCGCGACAATGCAACGGGATGTATCTCTTCCGCAACTTCTGTAACGGTGGATCCCAAACCTAATTGTCCTCCGGTTGTAGACAACGACGTAAATACCATCAACGAAGACGCTGGTCCTGCTACGGGTGACATCACCGACGCCGGAGACATCGATCCGGACGGAACTTCACTTACTGTAAATACTACTCCGGTTTCAGGTCCTTCAAATGGTAACATTACCATCAACGCCGACGGAACATACAGCTATACACCAAACGCCAACTTCAATGGCACAGATGTCATCACTGTCGAAGTTTGTGATAACGGCACACCGCTTCCGGCACAGTGTGTGACACAGACGATCACAATTAC
>Ga0315904_10009867_pt1 | contig 12425 bp, 11 predicted proteins | sample LakEriMetagenome_6_FD_203529 | JGI IMG/M metagenome (GOLD analysis project Ga0315904, IMG submission 203529) | Freshwater fungal communities from buoy surface, Lake Erie, Ohio, United States - Buoy 12 MA120 | ecosystem: Environmental > Aquatic > Freshwater > Lake | place: USA: Lake Erie, Ohio...
GTTCGTGCCGCCGAACAGCGCCGCGACGCTCTTCTGCATGAACGAGAAGGTCACCGCCTCGACCAGCCCAAGCCCGGCCAGCGCGCGGCGCGCATCGCGCACGCGACGCTGGGCGGGCGTCAGCGCTGGCGCGGGCAGCGCCGAGTCGCGCGGCATGGAAACCGCGGCGATCCGGTCGTAGCCCCAGATGCGCCCGACCTCCTCGACGAGGTCGGCTTCGCCATGGACGTCCTGGCGCCAGGACGGCGGCGCGACCTCGAAGGCGTCGCCGCGCTCCTCGACCGCGAAGCCCAACGCCTCGAGGATGCGTCGTTGCTCGGCCGGCGGGACGTCTACGCCGCCCAGCGTGGCCGCCCGCTCCTTGCGCAAGCGGTAGCTCCGCCGCCATTCGGGCGCCTTGCCGGCGACGACGAGTTCGCTCGCCTCGCCGCCGCACAGGTCCAGGATCATCCGGGTCGCGGCTTCCATGCCGTCGATCACCGCCTCGGGGTCGATGCCGCGCTCGAAGCGATAGCGCGCATCCGAGAGGATCTGATGCGCGCGGCCGGTCTGCGCCGTGCGGATCGGGTCGAACAGGGCGGCCTCGACGAAGACGTCCGTCGTCGCCTCGGTGCAGCCCGACTCCTCGCCGCCGATCACTCCGCCCAGACCGTCGGCAGCGCCGCCCTCGTCCGAGATCACGGTCTCGCTGCCGGACAGCGTATAGGTCTTGCCGTTGAGCGCGGCGATCGTCTCGCCCGGTCGCGCGAGGCGCACGACGATTCCGCGCTCGACCTTGGCGGCGTCGAAGACGTGCAGCGGCCGGCAGATGTCGAAGGTCATGAAGTTGGTGATGTCGACCAGCGCCGAGATCGGACGCAGGCCGATCGCGGTCAGCCGATCCTGCAGCCAGCGCGGGCTGGGGCCGTTCCGGACGCCGCGCAGCATCCTGCCGACGAAATAGGGACAGGCGTTCGCCGCATCTGCCGGCAGGTCGAAGCGCACGGAAAGCGGGCTCGCGAAGCGTCCCGGCACCGGCTCGACGCGGCGCGGCTTCAGCCGGCCGATGCCCTTGGCGGCGAGGTCGCGCGCGATGCCGCGAACGCCCAGGCAGTCCTGGCGGTTGGGCGTGATCGCGACGTCGATCACGGGATCGTCGAGGCCCAGCGCCTTCGCGAAGGGTTCGCCGACCGGCGCGTCCGCGGGCAGGTCGATGATGCCGTCGTGCTCGTCGGACAGACCCATCTCGCGCGCGGAGCAGAGCATGCCGTTGGAGGCCTGCCCGCGGATCGTGCCGGCCTTCAGCAGCAGACCCGTGCCCGGGATGGTCAGGCCGGCGCGCGCGAACACGCCCTTCATGCCGGTGCGCGCGTTGGGCGCGCCGCACACGACCTGAACCTGCTCCTTGCCGGTGTCGACGATGCACACGCGCAGACGGTCGGCGTCGGGATGCTTGCGCGCCTCGACCACGTAGCCGACGACGAAGGGCGTCAGCGTAGCCGCGCGGTCGTCGACCGATTCCAGTTCCAGCCCGATCGCGGTGACCGCCTCGCAGATCTCGGCGAGGCTGGCGTCGGTCTCGAGATGCTCCTTGAGCCAGGACAGCGTGAACTTCATCGCGCCAGTCCTCCGGTCATCGACGGCACGTCGAGCGGCATGAAACCGTAATGGCGCAGCCAGCGCAGGTCGGCCTCGTAGAAGGGCCGCAGGTCGGGAACGCCGTACTTGAGCATCGCGATGCGCTCGATCCCCATCCCGAAGGCGAAGCCCTGCCACTCCTCCGGGTCGAGGCCGCAATTGGCGATCACCTTCGGGTGCACCATCCCGCAACCGAGGATCTCGAGCCAGTCGCCATGGTTGCCGAGCTTGAGTTCGCCGCCGGCGCGCGAGCAGCCGATATCGACTTCGGCGGAGGGCTCGGTGAAGGGAAAATGCGACGGGCGGAAACGCAGCGGCAGATCGCCGACCTCGAAATAGGCGCGGCAGAATTCCTGCAGGCAGCCCTTCAGATGGCCCATATGGATCGCCTTGTCGATCACGAGCCCCTCGACCTGGTGGAAGTTCGGCGAGTGGGTCGCGTCGTGGTCGGAGCGGTACGTGCGCCCGGGAATGATCACGCGGATCGGCGGCTTGACGCTCTTCATGGTGCGGATCTGCACCGGGCTGGTATGCGTGCGCAGCACCTTGGGCGGCGCGCCGGCCTCGCCCCCGCTGCGCAGGTAGAACGTGTCCATCATCTGCCGCGAGGGATGCTCGGGCGGGATGTTGAGCGCGGTGAAGTTGTGCCAGTCGTCCTCGATGTCCGGCCCCTCGGCGACCGAGAAACCCATCTCGCCGAAGATCGCGGTCAACTCGTCGATGGTCTGGCTGATCGGGTGCACGCGGCCATCGGGCAGCGGGCGCGGAGGCAACGTGACGTCGATGCGCTCGCGCGCCAGCCGCGCATCCAGCTCGGCCTCGGCAAGGCCGGCGCCCCGCGCCTCGATCAGCCCGGCGATCTCGTCCTTGGCCAGATTGAGCGCCGCGCCGCGGGCCTTGCGCTGGTCGGCCTCGATCGCGCCCAGCGTTTTCATCAACTCGGTGACGCGGCCCTTCTTGCCCAGCCACTCGACGCGCAGCGCCTCCAGCGCCGCACCGTCGGCGGCGGCGGCGACCCTTGTCCTGGCATCCGCGAGCAGGGCGGCGATGTCGTCCGTCATGTCGGTTCTCGCTGTCTCTTGGCGGGGGTGGGCGGGAAGAAGCTGGAGCGCGAAACGAAAAAGGCCCGGCTTGCCGGCCAGGCCCTTCCCGTGCGCGACGACGTCCCGTCGGATCAGCCCAGGGCGGCCTTGGCCTGCTGGACGAGCGCGCCGAAGCCGTCCGGATCGGTGACGGCGAGGTCCGCGAGGACCTTGCGATCGACCGCGATGCCGGCCTTCTTGATGCCGTCCATCAGGCGCGAATAGGTGAGGCCGTGCAGTCGCGCGCCGGCGTTGATGCGCTGGATCCACAGGCCGCGGAAGTCGCGCTTGCGGTTGCGCCGGTCGCGATAGGCGTACTGCATCGCCTTCTCGAGACGCTCGAGCGCCGGGCGGAAGCTGGTGCCGGAACGGCCGACATAGCCCTTAGCCGCCTTGATGACTTCCTTGTGACGGGCGCGGCCGGTAACGCCGCGCTTGACGCGTGCCATGATCTATCTCCCCCGGGTCAGTCGTGGAGCCACTGCTTGACGACCTTGGCCGCATGGCCAGGGCTCAGCTGCTTGGTGCCGCGCGCCTGCCGCAGCATCCGGTTCGGACGCTTGCGCATGTTGTGGCGCTTGTTCGCGACGCCGACGAACACCTTGCCTGTGGCGCTGACCTTGAAGCGCTTTCGCGCCGAGGACTTCGTCTTCATCTTGGGCATTTTCCATGTCTCCTTCGGTGCTGGGCGGTTGGGCATGCCCTGGAACGCAGGCGCGGTATTGCGCCCGTTCCGGCCGTGGCCGCCGTCGGAAGTCGCGCGTTATAGGCGCTCATGGGCCGGTCGGGCAAGAGCCGCGGGCGGCCGCGACCGCACCGGCTGCCTGCCGGGACCGGCCGCCCCTGCCGGCCCGGAACCGAGCGGTCCCGGGCATCGGCGAGGAGCGGGGGTCATTTCGGGGCGATCACCATGGTCATCTGCCGCCCTTCCATCTTCGGCGACTGCTCGACCTTGATGGCCTCGGCCATGTCGGTGCGCACGCGCTCGAGCACCTTCGCGCCCAGGTCCTGGTGGACCATCTCGCGGCCGCGGAAGCGCAGGGTCAGCTTGACCTTGTCGCCTTCGGCGATGAAGCGCTGCATCGCGCGCAGCTTGACGTCGTAGTCATGGTCGTCGATGCCCGGGCGCATCTTGATCTCCTTGATCTCGATGACCTTTTGCTTCTTGCGGGCCTCGTTTTCCTTTTTCTGCAGCTCGTATTTGTACTTGCCGAAGTCGAGCACCTTGCAGACCGGCGGAGCGGCGTTGGGGGATATCTCGACCAGGTCGAGTCCCGCTTCGTCGGCGATCGCCAGCGCCTGGTACAGGGAAACGATCCCGAGCATTTCGCCGCGGGCATCGATGAGGCGCACCTGGGCGGCCTCGATCTGGTCGTTGACGCGCGGGCCGCCCTTGGCCGGCGCTTCCGTCATCGGACGTGCGATGGAGAGTCTCCTTGGTTGCGACCTGCCCCTGTCGCCCGGACGCCGCCACCGTGGTGGCGGTCGTCCGCGCGGTCCCTGCGGGGTGGCCTACGAGATCAGGCGCCGGGGACCTTCGCCTCTTCCAGCAATTTAACGATGGCGTCATCAAGCGCAAGCGTGCGCTGGTCCTCGCCGCCCAGCCGACGGATGGCGACGCTGCCCTGCTCGGCCTCGCGCCGCCCGAGCGCCCAGAGCCAGGGCGTCTTGGCCAGCGTGTGCTCCCGCACCTTGTACCCGATCTTCTCGTTGCGCAGGTCCAGCTCGGCCCGGATCCCCAGCCCCTCCAGCCGCGCGGCGATGTCGCGCGCATAGGCGTCGGCATCGGACACGATGGTGGCGATCACCACCTGGGTCGGCGCCATCCAGAGGGGGAAACGACCCGCGTAGTTCTCGATCAGGATCCCGATGAAGCGCTCGAACGAGCCCAGGATCGCGCGGTGGAGCATCACCGGTCGGTGCTTCTGGCCGTCCTCGCCGACATAGGACGCGTCCAGCCGCTCGGGCAGGACGAAATCCACCTGCAGCGTGCCGCATTGCCAGTCGCGGCCGATCGCGTCGCGCAGGACGAATTCCAGCTTCGGGCCATAGAACGCGCCCTCGCCCGGGTTGCGCTGGGTTTCCAGCCCGGCGGCCGTCGCCGCCGCCTCGAGCGCCGCCTCGGCCTTGTCCCAGATCGCGTCGTCGCCGGCCCGCGTGTCCGGACGATCCGAGAACTTGATGCGGATGTCCTGGAATCCCATGTCGGCGTAGATCGACCGCAGCAGGGTGCAGAACTTCACGGACTCCGCGGTGATCTGGTCCTCGGTGCAGAAGATATGCGCGTCGTCCTGTGTGAAGGCGCGCACGCGCATTATGCCGTGCAACGCCCCCGACGGCTCGAAACGATGGCAGGCGCCGAACTCGGCGACGCGCAGCGGCAGGTCGCGGTAGCTCTTCAGCCCCTGGCGGAAGACCTGGACATGGCCGGGGCAGTTCATCGGCTTGAGCGCGTAGAGCCGGTCCTCCTCGGCGTTCTCGTTGCGCGGCTTGGCCGCGAACATCGCGTCCTTGTACTTGTCCCAGTGGCCGGAACGTTCCCACAGAACGCGGTCGAGGACCTGGGGCGTCTTGACCTCGACATAGCCGTCGCGCTCCAGACGGCCGCGCATGTAGCGCTCCAGGGTCCGGTAGAGCGTCCAGCCCTTCGGGTGCCAGAACACCGAGCCGACCGCTTCCTCCTGTATGTGGAACAGCTCCATCTCGCGGCCGATGCGCCGATGGTCGCGCTTCTCCGCCTCCTCGAGCTGGCGCAGATACGCCTCCAGCCCTTCCTTGGTCGGGAAGACCGTGCCGTAGATACGCTGCAGCTGGGCGTTCTTCGCGTCGCCGCGCCAATACGTGCCCGAAACCTTCATCAGCTTGAAGTGCTTTCCGAGCCTGCCGGTCGACGGCAGATGCGGGCCGGTGCACATGTCGAGCCACGCGCCCTGGCGGTATACCGAGATCGCCTCGCCGGCCGGTATCGAATCCACCCATTCGGCCTTGAAGCGCTCGCCGTGGTCGCGGAAATACGCCTTCATCCGGGCATGGTCCCAGATCTCCCGCTCGATCTTCTCGTCGCGATCGACGATCTCGCGCATCTTCGCCTCGATGGCGGCGAAGTCGTCCGGCGAGAAGGGCTGGGCGCGATGGAAGTCGTAATAGAAGCCATCCTCGGTGGCCGGGCCGAAGGTGATCTGCACGTCCGGCCACAATTCCTGCACCGCCTCGGCGAGGACATGGGCCGCGTCGTGCCGCAGCAGCGGCAGGGCCTCGGGCGACTTCGCGGTGACGATCTCGATCCGCGCGTCCGTCTCGACCGGCCGCGTCAGATCGCGCAGCTCGCCGTCGACCTTGATGGCGAGCGCGGCCTTGGCGAGGCCGGCGCCGATCGACTGCGCGACATCGAGGCCGGTCGGGGCCGCTTCGAACTGCTTTACGCTGCCGTCGGGAAGGCTGATGCGGACCATGGGCGGGACCTTTCTGGAGCGGCGCGGAACATAAGGGCGGCGGGCCCCGGCCAGCAAGCCGCGCGGCCGGGCCCGCCCCTCACATCGACCGTGCGGTCAGCCCGCCATCGACCGGCAGGCAGACGGCGGTGATGTAGGAGGCCTCGTCGCTCGCCAGGAACACGGCCGCGTTGGCGACGTCCCAGGCGGTGCCCATGCGGCCCGTCGGACAGGCGGCGTTGCGCGCCTTCACCATGTCCTCGGGCGAGGCGAACTGCCCGGAGATCTGCTGGAAGATCATCGGGGTCTCCATCAGTCCGGGCAGGATCGCGTTGCAGCGCAGGCCGCGCGCCGCGTATTGCAGGGCGATCGAGACAGTCAGCTGGTTCACCGCGCCCTTGGAGGCGCTGTAGGCGACATAGTCATGGCCCAGATGGCGTATCGAGGCGATCGACGAGATGTTGGTGATCACGCCGCGGCCCGCCGCGAGCATCGGCGGGATCGCATGGCGGCACGCCAGGAACATCCCGGTGACGTTGACGTCGAGTTCGCGCCGCCACTCCTCGGCGGTGACCTCGGGCGGGCCGCCCATCTTCACCCGGCCGACATTGTTGTGGAGGATGTCGATCCGGCCGAAGCGCGCCAGCGTCGCGCGCACCGCCTCGGCCACCTCGTCCTCGCGCGTCACGTCGCAGGCGATAGCAAGCGCCTCCGTGCCCTCGCCCGTCGCGACCGCCGCGGTCTCGGCGGCGGCGACCGGCGAGACGTCGACGCACACGACCTTCGCGCCCGCGCGCCCATAGGCGACGGCGCTGGCCTTGCCGTTGCCCCAGCCCGGGCCGATCGACCCGGCGCCGAAAACCAAAGCGACGCGATCCTGGAGCCTGCCCATGCACCTGCCCTCCCTCGGCGTGGAAACCGGACGACACTAGCCGCTGGCGCGGCGTTTTGCCCGTCGCCGCGCGTGGTGTAGGAATCGCCGATGTCCGCGCATGGCCTGCCCACGACCGCCTCGCCCGAGGGCGACATCGAGCTCTCGGCGCTCGTCGTCGCCCACGACGAGGAGGCCAACCTGCCGGACTGCCTTGAGCGCCTGCGCTTCGCCGACGAGATCGTGGTCCTGCTCGACCGCTGCTCGGATGGCAGCCGCGCCGTCGCCGAGCGCTTCGGCGCGCGGATCCTCGAGGGGGCATGGCCGCAGGAAGGCGAGCGCCGCAACACCGGCATCGCCGCCTGCCGCGGCCGCTGGATCCTCGAGATCGATGCCGACGAGCGGCTCCATCCGGATCTCGCCGCCCTCATCCGCCGCAGCCTGCCGACGCTGCCGGCGGGCCATGTGCTGATGCCGATCGACAACCTGATCGGGGCGCGCCGGATCGTGCATGGATGGGTGCATCCGATCGGCAATTCGCGGCGCAACACGATGTTCTCGCGCGGCACGAAGAGCTGGGGTGCCGGTCAGGTTCATCCCGAAATCCGCCTGTCGGGGACCCAGACCCGGCTGGGCGAAGACCTGCCGCCTGGCCACAGGATCGATCATCTCGTGGACCGCGACATCGCCGACTTCGTCGCGCGCATAGACCGCTACAGCAGCGCGATGGCGCGCGACTGGCGCGCGCGCGGCATTTCGATCGGCTTCCCGCGCGCGCTGCGCAAGGGGCTGACCCGGGCGCTCAAGAGCTACACGCGGCGGAGCGGGTGGCGCGAGGGGCGCTGGGGCCTGTTCCTGGCGTCGATGGCCTGCTTCTGCATGCTCCTGACCTTCTTCAAGGCGCGGCTGGAGCAGAACGGTCCCCGCTGAGCGCCGCCTGCGCCAGCATCTCGCGCGCCGCCGCGTCGACCGCGTCGACTTCCAGCGAACCGAGATCGCCCGCCCGCAGGAAACGCGTCGCGCGGCCGCGCGGCGCACAGAGCCCGGGATCGCTGTCGGCCGAAAACAGCGTCAGGCACGGCGTCCCGGCCGCGGCGAGCCAGTGCATGGGGCCAGTGTCGTTGCCGACCGCGAGCCGGGCGAGCCGGCCGAGCGGCACCAGATCGTCGAGCCCGGTGCGGCCGCAAAGATCGATCGTGCCGGGCACCGCCGCGCCGACGACGGATGCGAGCGGCGCGTCGCCGGCCGCTCCGAGCACCCCGATGCCCAGGCCGCGCGCCGCGAGCCGCGCCGCGAGCGCCGCGAAGCGCTCCGCGGGCCACCGCTTGGCCGGACGGTGCGGTGACGCGCCGGGCACGAGCAGGGCAAAATCCTCGGGCAGGCCGAAGCGGCCGGTGTCGGCCTGCGCCCAGGAAAGATCGGGCGCGGCGTCCATCGTCACGCCGGCCACCGCCAGCTGCCCCATCAACCGCTCGAGGCTGTGGAGCGCGTCGCGACGCGGATCGTCATGCCGATGCGAAGCGCCCGCCGCCCTGCCGACCCATTCTGGCCGACGCCCCGGGCCGAGCAGCCTGAACAGTCGGTCGCTGCGCGAACTGGTCTGCAGGTCGTACACGCGCGCGAACCCGGCGGCGCGCATGCGCCGGCGCAGCCGCAGCCAGTCCAGGACGCGCCACGACGCGAAGCGCGCTTCGCTCCACACGTCGTCGAACCACGGGCTGGCGCCGAGCACGGCGGCGAAAGACGGCGTCGTCAGCAGGACGATGCGTGCGTCGCGATGATGCGCCCTTATCGCCGCGAAGGCGCCGAAGGCCTGGGCGACATCGCCGAGCGCGCCGAGCTTGATCACCAGGACCGGCGCCGCGGTAGCCATCGGCTCACGCGGCCCCGTGCCGGGCATGCGCATCCGCCAGGACCTCCTCGTAGACGGCGATCGTGGCGGCGCACATCGCGGCCTTGGTGTAGCGCTCCCGGACATGCGCGATCGCGCGCGCCGCCAGCGTCTGCCTGGCGTCGGCCGGCAGCGCCAGCGCGCGGGCGAGCGCCTCGGCGAGCGCGGTCGAGTCCGCCGGCGGCGTCAGCCAGCCGGTCTCGCCGTCGAGCACGATCTCGCGCGCACCGCCATGGCCGCTGACGATCACCGGCCGGCCCATGGCGCCCGCCTCGGCGACGACGCGGCCGAAGGCCTCGGGATCGGTCGAGGCCGAGACGACGACGTCAGCGAGCATGTAGGCCGCGGGCATGTCGTTGCAGTGATCGACGATCCTGACCACGGTCTCCAGACCGTAGCGGGCCACCAGCGCCTCGAGTTCCGCGCGATAGGCGGTACGTCCCTGATCGGCGCCGACCAGCACCGCCTGGATGTCGCGACGGCCGAGCCGCGCCATCGCGTCGATCAGGACCGTCTGCCCCTTCCAGCGCGTCAGCCGGCCGGGCAGCATAACGACCGGCAGACCGTCGGCGAGCCGCCATGCGCGCGCCAGCTTGATGACGCGCTCGTGGCGCACGGCATCGGGATCGAAGCTGCGGATGTCGACGCCGCGCGGGATGACGCGCACGCGCTCGGGCGGGCAACCGTGCTCGGCGCGCATGTGCTCGCCGATGAAGTCGGAGATCGCGATGACCCGCGCGCCACGGGTCATGATCGCGTTGTAGCGGCGCTTGAAGGCGTTCTGGTTGTTGTAGGTGCCGTGGAAGGTGGTGACCAGCGGCACGCCGGTACGCTGGCTCGCCCACAGCGCGCTCCAGGCGGGCGCGCGGCTGCGGGCATGGACGATGTCGATGTTCCAGGCCCGGACCAGTTCGGCCAGACGCGCCGCGTTGCGCCACATCGACCAGGGGTTCTTCGTGTCGAGCGGCAGCGTCGCGTGCACGGCGCCCGCGCGCTCGAGTTCGCGCACCATCGGGCCGCCGGCGGAGGCGACGACGGCGCGCCAGCCCGCCTCCATCAACGCCGCGGCCATGTCGCAGGTGCCGCGCTCGACACCGCCGGTGTGAAGCGCCGGCAGCACCTGGAGCACCGCCGGGCCGGAAGCGCCCCGGAAGCGCGCGCCCGCTGCGGCGGCGTCGTGGGCCGTGCTACGCTGCATCCGACCTTCCATCGAAGCCGCCCGAGGATCCATGTCGCCTGCCCCGGAAGAGACGGGACGCCTTCCGCGCGGCGGCGGGGTCTCTATCGCCTATCGCCGCCGCCCCGGCAAGGGGCCCACGGTCGTCTTCCTGGGCGGGTTCCGGTCGGACATGACGGGCACGAAGGCCGCCGCGCTCGACGCGCATTGCGCGGCGCGCGGCCAGAGCTTCCTGCGCTTCGACTACCAGGGCCACGGACAGAGCGACGGCGCCTTCGAGGACGGTACGATCGGGCTCTGGGCCGAAGACGCTGTGGCCGCCATCGACGCGCTGACGACCGGCGCCCTCGTCCTGGTCGGCTCCAGCATGGGCGGCTGGATCATGCTCGAGGCGGCGCTCGCGCGCCCGGACCGGGTACGCGCCCTGGTCGGGATCGCCGCCGCGCCCGACTTCACCGAGGACCTGATCTGGGACCGGCTCGACGCTCCGGCGCGACACGCGCTGGAGACCGATGGCCGCATCCTCGAGACGTCGGGCTATGACGGCACCCGCTTCGCGATCACCCGCGCGCTGATCGAGGACGGACGCCGGCGGCTGACACTTCGGGCACCGATCGCCTTTAGCGGCCCGGTTCGTCTGCTGCATGGACAGCGCGATCCGGACGTACCCTGGGAACGCAGCCTGCGGCTCGCCGAAAGACTGGACAGCGCGGACGTCCGCTGCGTGCTGGTCAAGGACGGCGACCACCGGCTATCGCGCCCCGCCGATCTCGATCTGCTCGTGCGCTGCGTCGACGACGTGCTTGCCTGATCAGGTCCCGGCGCGCTCTTGCGCCAGGATCGCCCGCAGCCCGGAACGGTAGTCCGGATGCTCCAACCTGACGCCGAGTCCGTCGCGTATCCTGAGGTTGGAGACCCGCTTGCTATCGCGATAGAAGCTGCGCGCCATCTCGCTCATCGTCGGCGCCGCCACCTCGTAGGCGATCTCCGGCGGCGGAGCGACGCCCAGCAAGCCGGCCGCGAAGGCTACGACGTCCTGCGGCGGCGCGGGTTCGTCGTCGCATACGTTGTAGACCGCGCCGGGATCGGGCTTCGCGATCGACCCGTCCAGCACGCGGGCGATGTCGTCGACATGGATGCGGCTGAAGACCTGGCCTGGCTTGACGATGCGTCGCGCGGAGCCGTCGCGCAGCGCGTCGAAGGCCGAACGCCCGGGTCCGTAGATGCCGGCCAGCCGGAACACGTGGACGGGAACGCCGAGCCGCAGCAGACCGAACCAGCCGCGCTCGGCCTCGACCCGCGCCGCGCCGCGCGGACCGGTGGGATGCAGTCCCGCGGTCTCGTCCACCCACGCGCCGTCGCGGTCGCCGTAGACGCCGGTGGTCGAGAGATATCCCGCCCAGCGCAGGCCGCCGATGCCTGCGATGTCGGCGGCATGGCGCGCCAGCACGGGGTCGCCCGCGCGGTCGGGCGGCGCCGAAGCGAGAATATGCGTGACGCCGGCCAGAGCCGTGGCCGGAGCTTCCAGCGGGCGATCGCGATCGAAGACATGCATCTCGAAGCCATGCGCCGCCGCGAGCGCGCGGGCCTTGTCGGCAGACCGGGTCGTGCCGGCGACCCGCCAGCCCTTCGCGCGCGCGCGCAGGGCGAAGACGAGCGCCGAGTAGCCCAGCCCGAAAACGAAGAGCCGACGCGCCGCCGCCGGCATGCCCGGCCGCATCACCCCGACGCGCGCAGGCCGCGATTGGCGACGCTGGTCACCGCGCGCAGGCTGGCGCTGACGCTGTTCGGGTCCATGCCGCAGCCGAACAGGGCGCGCCCGCCCACCATCGCCTCGACATAGGCGATGGCCGTGGCGTCGGACCCCTTGGACAGGGCGTGCTCGCGGTAGTCGACGATCTCGATCCGCACGCCGAGCGCCTTCTCGAGCGCGTCGACATAGGCCGCGATGGGACCGTTGCCCTGTCCCACGATCGTGCGCTCCGCACCGTCGATGCGCACGCTTGCCTCGAGCTTGCGCTCGACGCCGGCGCCCTGGCGAAAAGGCAGCGTCACGTGTTCGACGAACTCGACCCGGCCCGGGGCGAGGTATTCGCGCTGGAACTCGCGCCAGATCGCCTCGGCGGTGATTTCCTTGCCCGTCTCGTCGGTGATCCGCTGGATCGCTCCGGCGAATTCGATCTGCAGGCGCCGCGGCAGTTCGATCCCGTACTCGGCCTCGAGAAGATACGCGACGCCGCCCTTCCCGGACTGGCTGTTGACCCGGATCACCGCCTCGTAGTCGCGACCGATGTCCTTGGGATCGATCGGCAGATACGGCACTTCCCAGACCTGGGAATTGGACTTCTCCAGCGCC
>Ga0315904_10009871_pt1 | contig 12423 bp, 8 predicted proteins | sample LakEriMetagenome_6_FD_203529 | JGI IMG/M metagenome (GOLD analysis project Ga0315904, IMG submission 203529) | Freshwater fungal communities from buoy surface, Lake Erie, Ohio, United States - Buoy 12 MA120 | ecosystem: Environmental > Aquatic > Freshwater > Lake | place: USA: Lake Erie, Ohio...
GCATCGAACCAATACGTTATTTGGCAATTTCGGGCCTTTTGCGGGCCTTTGGCAAAGTCCGAACTAACTAAGTTATTGGTAACTTTGATATAAAATTGTCGAGATCGAGTCCTCTTCTGGGCACCATACCCCTCCTAAGGGTCTGATCTTCAGGTAAATCCCTGATCTCCGCCACTTCTTAACCGTTCGGACGTACACCCAGACGTACACCGAGGCGCGAGATGATCGTAGTGGTCGACCACATCAAAACCGACAAAACCAGTGGCGTGTTGATCTATCGCCGCAAGTTCCCAAAGGACCTGATCCCGTTCGTTCCCAGCGGCGGCTCTGGAGGCCGTGGGCGGACCGAGTTCAAGAAGTCCCTCAAGGCCAAGACCATGAGCTCCCCCGGCGCCGCAGCGAGGCTCCAGGCGGCTCAGGATGAGTTTGGCGAACTCGTCCGTCTGGCGGCGCTCGAGCGCGACGCTGCCGACAAGCGTGCTGCAGGGGCGTACGATGTCCTCGACGCGCCGACCTTGGCCTATCTGGCCGAGAGCTACCGGGTGGCTGAGTTGGCTGCCGACGAGGCCCGGAGATGGGACCCAGAGGCGCGAGCCAGGGCTGCCCAGGTCACCGGGATCGCCAGGACTTCGGGCCACGACCTGCCCAAGGTGGCTGAAAGTGCCGAATGGACCCTCTCGATCAGACTGGCCAACAACGCGCTCCGAGAGGCTGCCCGAGAGCTGCGGGCCAACGGCGACGAGCAAGGCATCCTGGAGGCCTGGGGTGACCTTGCGCTTTCCATGGCCGCTGAGCGAGGTCTTGTGATTGAGCCTCTGGGCGCCTCGCATCGCTCGCTGTGCCTGGCCATCAACGACGCTGCCGCGGTCGCCCACGAGGAGGCGCTGCGTAGGCTTGATGGTGACTTGGTCCCCACGCCGACACTGCCGGAACTGACCAAACGGCAGACTTCGGGCACCACCAGGTCTGGTCGCACCCTTCGAGACCTTATCGAGGCCTTCAAGGCCGATCGCGCTGACCAGTGGTCCATCTCTGCCTCACGCAACTTCGTTCCCGTCGAGCGGCTGATGCTCGAGGTCTTGGGGGCGGATATGCCGATCGTCGACATCGACCGAAATCGGGGGCGGCAGCTTTTCGAGACCGTCAAGAAGCTGCCGAAAGGAATGGGAAGGACGCCTGGCCTGAAGAGGCTGTCAGTGGCTAAAGCGATCAGCCTGGGCCTGCCGGGCCTCTCGCCCAAAAGCATCAACGGTACCTACCTTTCGACGATGAAGGCGATGTTCAAGTTCGCCGTCAACGAGCAGTGGATGGTTGCCAGCCCCATGCTTGGTCTGACCGTGGTCGACCCGGTCCATGCTGCCGACAAGCGCGATCCCTTCACCGTGGATCAGCTCAACACGATCTTCTCGGGCGCTCCCTGGTCGCCTCGCGATGACGCTCCGCGCGGCAAGCCGCTGCACTACTGGGGACCGCTCATCGCCCTTTTCCACGGCATGCGACGCAGCGAGATCGCCCAGCTGCACGTCTCAGATGTCATGGAAGTCGCCGGGGTCCAGGTGATCCTGGTCAAGGCTGGTGGCGGCAAGCGAACGAAGACCAAGAATGCCCGGCGCATGCTGCCGGTCCACCCGGAGTTGGTTCGGCTTGGCTTCCTCGAGTACGTTGAGCAGCGTCGCGCTGCCAGGGGCGTCCAGCTGTGGGAGGGCGAGAAGCCCAACAACACCATGCAGTGGGGCGACGGGTTCTCAGATTGGTTCAGCCGGCTGATCAAGGCGCATAGCTTCACCGGGACGAGGCTCGGTCTTCATTCCTTCCGCCACAACTTCGAGGACGCCCTGCGCGAGGCTGGGCTCCATGGGACTGCCCTAGGGGCAGAGCTCGCAGGCCGCACCAAGGGGGGCGACACATCCAACAACTACGGCAGCGGGTATCCGACCCGGCAGCTGGCCGATGCCATGGCCAACATTGCATACCCGGGCCTCGTGATACGGGGCTGATGATTAGCATCCTTGCGGCCCTGTCGTGGTTGGCAGCGAGCCGCCCATGTGCTTCAAATGCCTCCCAGACCTCTAGCACTTGGAGCCATCCATGCCCACCTTGGACGACCGCCTCAGCACCCTGGAGGACGATCACCGGGCAGCGCTTGAGTGGTTCCGCGATCACGCTGGCAAGGTGGTGCCATGGCCTGAGCCCTTGCCCTCGGGCCTTCTGGTAGTCTCCAAAGCCAAGGGGATCAGGGTCCCGGCAGGCTGGCAGTACGCTCTGAGCATCCGCCAGAGCCTGGGCGGGCCCTACGCTGATCGAGCGGTCCAGTTCGCCGCTGATGGTTCGTGGTCATACGACTACTATCAGGAGGGGCCCGACCCTTCGACGCGCGACCGGTTTGCGACCAATCGAGCTCTCGTGCAGAATATGAAGGATGGCGTGCCCGTGGGGGTGCTGATCCAGACGAAGGCCAAGCCCAATCCGAGATATGAAGTGCTGGGGCTGGCCGAGGTAACGGACTGGTCTGCCGGGTACTTCAAGCTCTCCGGTTTCGGAACGTCGGGAGAGGTTGCCGAGACGATCGTGGCGGAGCCGCCCCAGCCGGCTGGTGCGGGAGAGGAGCCGCTACCACTCGACCTTACCGATGCTCGGCGGCGCATTGATGCCGCCATCGTCGCCCGACAGGGGGCGGGGGCCTTCCGCAACGCCGCGCTCCAGGCCTTCAACGGTCAGTGTGCTGTCACCGGCTGCAACGTTCCAGCTGTTCTTGAGGCGGCGCATATCGTCCCGTACCTAGGGGCATCGACCAACGTGATCAGCAACACCCTGCTGCTACGGGGTGATATTCACACCCTCTTCGATCGTGGGCTTTTGTTCGTGTCGCCTGAAACCCTCCGCGTCCGCCTCGCGCCTGAGTTGAAGTCCACCCACTACGCCTCGCTTGAGGGGAAGGCGATAACCCTCCCGGCTAAGGCGGACATCAAAGCATGGATCACGACCCTGAAGCAGCGCGAGGAGCTCCTGGTGTTCTAGGAAGTGATCTCTGCATCCTCGGTGGTTTGTGTAGGCGGGTCAGCGAGATGCGCGTATCAGACTAGACCAATCGGAGCAGGACAGTAGGTATGTTCTGACCGAACACGGGGAACCATCTTGTCAGTCGATCTTCAGGACCTTTCGCGCCGCCTTTTCCAGACGGCCAACCAGCTCTGGACCAACACGGACCTTCGGCCCGACCAGTACGCTCAGCCGGTCCTGGCTCTGATCGCCCTCCGGCAGATGGAGGCGAAGTTCGACCTCGTCCATTCGGAGCTCGCGAAGACCTTCACGGGGCGACTGAAGCCTGAAGCCCCCGACTACCATGCGAAGGGTGCAGTGTACCTTCCGGACAACGCCCGGTTCTCATACCTCCTGGGGCTCCCGGAGACGGAGAACCTGGCAGAAGCCCTGAATGCCGCCATGAAGGGCATCACAGAGCACAACCCCGATCTGGCAGGGGTGATGCCCCAGGGGTACGGATCGCTCCCCAACGGCGTCCTGAGGGAGCTTATGCGGCTATTGGCGCCCCTGAAGATCGATGGGGACGCCTACGGGATGATCTTCGAGTTCTTCATGGGCGAGTTCGCCTCAGCATACATGCAGAAGGGCGGGGAATATTTCACCCCGGCGTCGATCGTGAAGCTTATCGTCGACATCATCGAGCCCTATCACGGGAAGGTCTTCGATCCGGCCTGTGGCTCCGGTGGCATGTTCGCGCACTCGGCTGACTTCGTGCGGCGGCACCACAAGAACCCCAGCCGAGAACTCAGTCTCCACGGCTGCGAGAAGATGTTGGACACCCAGAAGCTCTGCCGGCTCAACTTGGCCGTCCATGGGCTGTCGGGCGACATTAGGATCGCTAACAGCTACTACGACGATCCTCACGGCATGGTGGGTAAGTTCGACTACGTGATGGCCAACCCGCCGTTCAACCAATCTGAGGTAGACCGCGAGCGGCTGGTCAACGAGGCGGGCAAGGTAGACGCCCGGTTCCCCCTTGGCATCCCGACGACCAACAACGCCAACTACCTCTGGATCGGGATGTTCTACGCGGCGCTGAACGACACCGGGCGAGCAGGCTTTGTGATGGCCAACTCGGCCTCGGATGCTGGTGGCTCGGAGCGCGAAATGCGGCGGAGGCTGGTCGAGAGCGGGGCAGTCGATGTGATCGTAGCGACATCGCCGAACATGTTTCTAACCGTGACCCTGCCGGTGACGTTGTGGTTCCTCGACAAGGGCAAGGCGACGGGCAGGCGGGCCGACCAGGTCCTGTTCATCGACGCCCGGCACATCTTCCACCAGGTCACCCGAGCCCACCGCGACTTCACGCCCGATCAAGTCGAGCTCATTGGCAACATCGTGAGGATGTGGCGGGGTGAGGAAGAGGAACTTGAGGCGGGCAGCGGGCCAAAGATGACTGAGATCTTCGGCGACGAGGGCTACAAAGATATCGCAGGGCTCTGCAAGGTAGCCAGCCGCGCTGAAATCGCGGCCCTAGACTGGAGCCTCAATCCTGGGCGCTACGTGGGGGTGACGGTTGGTGAGCAGCAGGACGACGAAGACTTCAAATTGAAGCTCGAGGCTTTGCAGGAGGAACTGGAGGCGCTGAATGCTGAGGCGGTGAGGCTGCAGGAGAGCATTGCCCAGAACGTGGCTGAGGTGCTGGGGGCATGAGTGCGGCAATGAAACGAGCGCCGTTATCTGAACTCTGTTCTTTGATTACAGATGGCACTCACGATAGTCCAAGGCTCCTTTCAGAGGGAGTACCATTCATCAAGGGCAAACACATCTCAAGCGGAAGGATTGATTTCAGTTCCTGCGATTACATTTCGTACGAGGACCACTTGGCGGTGATCGCTCGTTCAAAGCCAGAGCAGGGAGACACCCTTTTTTCCAACATTGGCTCTGTCGGTGACACTGCATTTGTCGATACGGATGTGGAGTTCAGCATCAAGAATGTCGCCCTGTTCAAGCCGGATCGAGGTCGGTTAGAGCCCCGGTATCTTTATTACCTCCTCAGGTCTGACCAGGTGAGGGGTGAAATGCTCGCTGCTAAGTCGGGGTCGGCTCAGCCCTTCATTTCTCTCGGCAACCTTCGCCGGCATGAGGTGCTATTCCACCCTTCGCTCGAAACTCAGCTGCGCATCGCTTCCATCCTCGGGGCCTACGACGACCTGATCGAGGTCAACCGCCGCCGGGTAGCGATCCTGGAGGATATGGCGCGGGGGCTGTTCGAGGAGTGGTTCGTCCACTTTCGGTTCCCCGGGCATGAGGGATTGCAGCGCACAGATACCACTGATGGGCGGTTGCCGGACGGATGGCGCTTTCATCGATTAGGGGAGCTTGGCGAAGTCATTACTGGAAAGACCCCAAGCAAGGCGGTGCCAGAGTATTTCGGATGCGACGTTCCCTTCCTGAAGATACCCGACATGCACGGCTCCATGTTCATCCACGAGACCGGCGAGATGCTGTCTGCGGAAGGCGCTGCATCCCAGAGTAACAAAACGGTCCCGGAGGGATCGATTTGTGTCAGTTGCATTGGGACCATCGGCCTGGTCGCAATCACGACGACGCCGTGTCAAACGAACCAGCAGATCAACACGATCGTTCCACGAAGCGCCGAATGGTTGGAGTTTCTCTACTTCTCTCTGGCCCTGTTGAAGTCGCGGCTGATCAATCTCGGCTCGAACGGGGCAACCATGGGGAACGTCAACAAGCAGAAGTTCTCGGGCATCACGATAGCCTGCCCTCCTCCTGGGCTACTAGATGAGTTCAGCCAGAAAACTGACGCTATGTTGTCGCTGATCCGGATTGCGGAACTGGCAAACCTTCGGCTGCGCATCTCTCGCGATCTCCTGCTTCCTCGCCTAATTTCCGGCAAGATCTCCGTCGAGGCTGCAGAGCATGAGCTGGAGGACGCCGCCTGATATGGCCCCGTCGCTGACTGGTCTCGTCGCATCCGAAGACGGTATCGTTGAGAAGCCTGCCCTGGCACTGCTCCAGGAGCTCGGCTGGTCTCATGTAGACCTTCGCGATGAGGCGCCAGGCCCAGGGAACCCCACGGGCCGCAGCAGCTTCCGTCAGCCTTACCTCCCCTTCCGCCTGCGCGAAGCCCTCCACAAGCTAAACCCTGGGCTGCCTGACGAGGCCCTGAGGCAGGCTGAGGACGCCCTCACCAGGGACCGCTCAGCCATGCTGCCCCTGGCTGCCAACCGTGAGGTCCTCCAAATGCTGGTGGACGGCGTGCGGGTGCAAGTGCGGCGGGAGGACGACGGCAAATTCGAAGATCTTCTGGTGAGGGTGATCGACTGGCGGGATGTCGAGGCGAACGACTTCGTTGCAGCCAGCCAGGTCTGGATCGAGGGCGTCTTGCACAAGCGCCGGCCCGACACGATCGGCTTCGTCAACGGACTGCCTCTCCTATTCGCCGAGTGGAAGGCGCCGACCAAGCCGCTTGCTGACGCCCACGAGAACAACCTGCGCGATTACCGGGACACGGTCCCTCAGCTGTTCGACGCCAACGGCTTCGTGATCTTATCCAACGGCATCGACACGGTGATGGGGGGCAGCCATGCACCCTTCGACGTATTCGCCCCCTGGAAGAAGCTGGAGGAGGGTCAGCCGGACGATCCGAGCCTGAAGACCATGCTGCGGGCGACCTGTGAGCCTGAGCGGTTCCTTGACCTGATCGAGAGCTTCGTGCTGTTTGACGAGGCCCGGGGCGGGCTTCGGAAGGTGGTGGGCAAGTACCACCAGGTCCTGGGGGTCAATCGGGCGATCGAGGCCATGCGCCACGTCAGCGACAACCAGGGTCGCCTTGGGGTCTTCTGGCACACCCAGGGCTCCGGCAAGTCCCTGTCGATGGTCATGTTCGCGGAAAAGGTCCTAAGGCGACTGGGCGGCAACTACACCTTCGTGATCGTTACCGATCGCACCGAGCTCGACGATCAGATCGCCGGGCAGTTCGCTACGGTCGGTGCGCTGACCAAAGACATCCAGCAGGCCCAGGCTGGCAGCCGAGAGCACCTACGCGAGCTCCTGGCGGGAAATGAGCGGTATGTCTTCACCCTGATCCAGAAGTTCTCGACGGCTGATCGGGAGCCCATGCCGGTGCTTTCGGACCGCTCCGACATTATCGTCATCACCGACGAGGCTCACCGCAGCCAGTACGACCAGCTTGCGGCCAACATGCGGGCCGCGCTGCCCAATGCCGCCTTTCTAGGCTTCACTGGCACCCCATTGATCAAGGGCGAGGAGAGCCGCACCCGCGAGGTCTTCGGGGACTACATCTCGATCTACGACTTCGCCCAGTCGGTCCGTGATGGCGCGACGGTCCCGCTTTACTACGAAGCTCGCAAACCTGAGCTGCAGATGGACGCCGACGCCCTTCGTGAGGAGCTGGACGCACTGCTTGATGAGGTGACCCTGGACGAGGCTCAGGAGGCCAAGCTCAACCGCGAGTTCGCCAGCCAGTATACCCTGATCACTAACCCTGACCGCCTCGACAAGGTGGCCGAAGACGTTGCGCTCCACTTCGCCATGCGGGGCTATCGGGGCAAGGCGATGTTCGTAGCGATCGACAAGGCCACCGCCGTGTCCATGCACGACCGCGTCAAGGCGGCTGTCGCCCGAATGATCGCCGAGGACGAGGAGCGCCTCAAGACTGCCCACGAGGCCGAAGGGGCAGCAATCGCGGAGCGACTGGTATGGCTGCGTGAGCTCGATATGGCGGTGGTGGTCAGCCAGGGCCAGAACGAGATCGACGACCTCAAAAAGAGGGGGCTCGACATCCTTCCGCATCGCACCCGGATGCAGAAGGAGGACCTGGAGGCAAAGTTCAAGGACGCCAACGACCCGCTGCGGCTGGTGTTCGTCTGCGCGATGTGGGTGACCGGGTTTGACGTCCCCACGATCGGTACGGTCTATCTCGACAAGCCGATGCGCAATCATACCCTGATGCAAACCATCGCCCGGGCCAACCGGAAGGCGGAAGGCAAAACCTCGGGCGTAATCGTGGACTACGTTGGGGTCTTCAAGAACCTCCAGAAGGCGCTGGCGGTCTATGCAGGCGGTCCTGGGGCAGAAGGCGGCGAAGGACCGATCAAGGACAAGCAGGCGCTCGTAACTGCCCTGGAAGAGGCTCTAGAGGGCGCTGGGGCCTTCCTGGAGCCACTCAAGGTCGACGCGACTGCGATGATGGCCGTGCGGGACTTGGAGCGTCTGAAGCTCATCAGCAAGGCCGTGGATGTGCTCGTTGCCCCAGACGAACGTCGGCGGGAGTTCCTGCGCCTCGCAGGGGCTGTCACAAGGGCGTACAAGGCCCTCCTGCCTGACGAGCGAGCTGCACCCTACCTGCGGCCTGTGGCGATCCTACACACGCTCGCTGAGGCCGTACGGGCGAAGCTAGGGCCTGCAGACATTTCGGCGATCTCAGCGCGTATCGCCGAGCTCTTGGATGAGAAGATCGAGGGCGTCGCGATCCTCACGCCCATCGTGGAGGGTGACACCGCACATGGCCGAGTAGACCTCTCCGGGATAGACTTCGACAAGCTGGCCGACCTGTTCGAAGCAAGCCCTAAAGTGGCCGCTGAGCGCCTCCGGGAGGAGGCAGAGGACCAGGTCAAGAAGATGGCAGCCCAGAACCCGACACGCGTGCAGCTGGTCGAGCGGCTGGAGAAGCTGGTGGCGGAGTACAATGCGGGGTCGATCGATGCCGAGCGGTTCTTCGCGGAGCTGAAGAACTTCGTCCAAGGCCTGAACGAGGAGGAGCAGCGAGCCGCCCGCGAAGGCCTGAACGAGGAGGAGCTGGCGATCTTCGACCTCCTGACGACCCCGGAGCCAAAGCTGAGCAAGGCCGAGGAAATGGAGGTCAAGCAGGTTGCTCGGCAACTCCTGGCCAAGCTGCACGAGCTCGTCGATGCCGTGGATTGGGTGCGCGGGCAGGAGACACGAGGCGCCGTCTTGTCGGAGATCAGGCAGAGGCTGAATGCGCTGCCAGAGACGCCGTACCCCCAGGAGCTGTGGGACGCCAAGGTGAACCAGGTCTGGGACTTTGTCTTGCGCCGGTATGCTGGCGGGGCGCCGGCCTCGGCGAACTAAGCCCTCCCGACAACCCTGCTGATCGGCCTGCGGGGCGGAGGCACCGGGCGACACCCGTGAGCGGCCTCGAGTTGCCGCAAAGCTTCCTGGACGTCTGCCACGAAACTACGATCCCAGCCGATGGCCTCCAACGCTGACAGCACAAGGTCCTCGCTATGGTCGCTGATCCGAACGGAGCCCTCGCAGACTGATTGGAAGGGGCCGACGAACCCTCCGTTCATGTGGGCCAGTACCGGCGTTCCATCGATTACTTCGGGAAGCTTAAGGCTGCCTTGGGGGTCAAGGTGATCGGGAAGGGGCTCCCCGTCTTCGCCGAACCACTGGCGAGGCACAGGTCCCAGCCACTCGTAGCGGAACACGTCCAGCATGAAGCCCCATGGGTCGCTGAAGGCGCACAGATACTCATCCCAGCTGTCGTGAACACCAAACTGCTCCCGCCGTGCAACGGCAAGCCCCGTCTCGGGACCCTGCAGAGCACGGTGGATGCGTCCGTCATAGTCCACCACCGCGAGGCCATGCGGGACGGGGGGCTCTTGAGGCGGCTGCCAGACTGTCCGTGCGACATCGACCTGCCACCTGGGAGGCCCAGAGACGTGGACGCTGGTGAACTCTAGCCCGGAGCAGTTGAACACGGGTGTCCCGCATTGATCGGCCCCTGCAATGTCTTCACCGGGCTGCAGGCCGGTCTTACGGAGACGCATCAGGAGAGCTTGGGCATCGCTCTGGGAGAAGGCCATCAGCAGGAAGTGCGAGGGGTGCTTCCGAATGGGCCTGTGGGCGCGTTCGAACTCCTCCTCTCCACCGGGAAACACCCGCACGACCGCTTCGTGTTTAACGATGATCGAGAAGCACCCGATCGGCAGGAACCAGGCGGTGCTCATCGCTCATTCGCCCCTTGGCCGTCGGTCCCCGAGTTCGGGCGGCTCCGGTAGTATGGGGTCCTGCTCTCGATGGTGAGGTCGGCGATGGGGTGCCAACCAACGTCGTCCTGGGAGCCCGGCGCCGTCGATTTGACCAGTCTCCAGGTACTTCCGGTTGCGGTGTCGATCATCAAAGCTTCAGGGCTGTCCTGCTCGAGCCCGTTGACCTGGATGACGGCGAAGCGGCCTGCTGGTGGGGTAGGGACTTCCGACGCTTGATCGACGTCGCATGCCGACATCGTGAGGCATCCAAAGCTGAGCAGGGCTTGGCGGATACGGTAGTTCGGATTTGAGGTGGCCATGGCTTGGCGCTCCTTGATGAGCGCGTGATGCCTCTAAGGCACCCGGAGCCGTGGTTGAGACGGACGACTGCCACAGGCCGGCCTGGAGGTCCAGTGGGAGTGTGCGTCCCTGCCAGCCGAGCACGGGACTTTTTGTACTCATATACTCTGCGGCTTTCCCTCCCTCCCCTAGGGTGTCGAAGGGGTCCTTTGGGGTGGTGATCACTGCCCTCTAACTAGATGCCGAATGGTCCTGGGCGCCCTTTGAGATGACTTGGGGTATGACCATAGGGGGGTGTCCAATGACCCCACCCACGTGTTCCCGGAAGGCTCTAACGAGCGCACATTCCGCGAGCGTTAGGTGCTTCAAGGAAACGATGAGACCGTCATGTATCGGCAGCACGGGGACTGCCGCCTCGATGAGCTCTTCCATCGCCAGGCGCAGGATTTCGGCTTCGTGATATTGGAGATCGAGGGTCGATATCCCGCAGGTCTTGAGCTCGCCCAGGACGGGGTGTCGCGCCCTCACAGCCTCACCGACTTGGGCGATCGGGTGGTCCTTCTGGAGCTGTCTACCGTTGTGCCTCGCTGCGTAGGTCTCCTTGGCGTCTGAGGTCCACTGGCGAGACTTGGGGTTGGAAGAGCCGATCGCCTGGGTACACCACCACTTCACCAGGTCCCGATCGAGCCCATCGACGCTGTAAGGGTCCCGCGACAGGTCGAGGTGGGCGTCCATAAGCGCGTGGAGCAGTGTGAGGTGGGACGCCCTGATATCGGCCTCTCCGACCTTGTCGCCATTCAACGTTATGCGCTCCAGCCGTCTATGGGCGCCCATGGTTTCATAACGATGGCCCCCAGCCAGCGAGTAGTATCGTCCACCCTTGTTCCAGGCATAGTCGGGGGCATCGCCATCATTGAATATCCGCCGAAGTCCAGGGAAGGCAATTCCGCCAATCTGCTGTTCGGAGAGGTAGCCGTTAAGCTTGTTGATGCCTTCCAGCAGCTCGCTGACACGGGGCTTGGTGAAATCGATGGCGACGACTTGAGCGTCCTGCTTCTTCCCCCGGAACCTGACTTTCTCGCCGCGCAGCTCCAGTCGCGGTTCGGTTGGTTTGGTGGCTGCCGGTCTTCCGTCGGTGCTGCGCCAATGGGCCGGCCAGTCTGCCACCTCGACGCCGTGTGATGTTGCCAAGTCGATGAGTGCGGGGGTTGCTTGGAAGGTCGTTGTCTGGCCGTTGAAGTTGTGCACCTTTCCGAACGCCTTCCGCCACCTTGGCTGGCCGATCGTCACGGAGAGTAGGCCTGCGTGCTGCAGCGCCGTCAGGACCTCAGTGAAGATGGCATGGCCAAACCCCAGCGTCTTGGCGGGGATGTCCTTAGGGGACATGCCGTGGGCTGCAAGACGGGGGCGGGGATCGTCTGCATGGCCGCGCTGGAGGTCGAACAGGTCGGCCATGAGGGCGCCGAGAGCCCGCCTAGCCTTCTCGATGCTTGTGGGCCGCTGCTGACCATCTGCGACCTTCAGGACCGCTTGGTGCATGAGTTGGTCCACCAAGGCTCCAGCCTCCGCCGAGACCGGGGAGCCCAATAAGGCGATCGGGTAGGCCTCGATGTGTGCGAAGGGGGCCTTGGGAGCGTTGGGCGCAGAAGTCATCAGAGGGCCTTCTAGAGAGCGGAGAAGAAGAGACTGTCCGCTTCTGCTGTCGTGGGCGAAGGGTCCTTAGACGGCTCCCTAGGTCCCTCAGTGGGTGTTCTAAGGAGCGGGTATTAAGGCTCTGCTACAGCACTGCCTGGGGCTGGTGTTTTACCTTCGACAGCAGGCCAGAGACGCGCTCAGGCGACATCTGAGCACCCGATTATCCTTGGGCGCTTCTAGGTTCCAAGCGCCCGGTAAACCGACGCCCGACCGATGCCGAGGCGCTTGCTGATCTCGGTTGGGTTGACCCCTTCGGCCTTAAGGCGCCGCACGTCCTCCACAGGCACCGAAGGCTTACGCCCCTTGTAGATGCCTGCCGCCTTGGCCTTGGCTATGCCCTCCATCTGCCGCTCCTTCCGCAGTGCGGTCTCGAACTGGGCGAACACCCCCAGCATCTGGAGGAAGA
>Ga0315904_10009873_pt1 | contig 12422 bp, 5 predicted proteins | sample LakEriMetagenome_6_FD_203529 | JGI IMG/M metagenome (GOLD analysis project Ga0315904, IMG submission 203529) | Freshwater fungal communities from buoy surface, Lake Erie, Ohio, United States - Buoy 12 MA120 | ecosystem: Environmental > Aquatic > Freshwater > Lake | place: USA: Lake Erie, Ohio...
CATTTTGAAAATTCGCATTATAACTATAAACTTTATACTCATTAGTGTCATAGTCTAACACATATTTGTAATAAAAGTATTGTGTTTTATCTATATTGAAAATATTTTGTCCAATAAAATTAGATTGAGGTACATTCATAAATCTAACAAACTGACCAATTTTAGCATTAAAAAATTTAGCGCTTACATAAAATTCATTTATATTTAAGTAAGTTTTATCTTTTAACCAATATACGTAAAAACCTTCCTTATCCGCACCGACAGAATCTAACGCGAATTTAGGTTTTTTTACCTTAACACTTGTCTGATTAAGTGGTGGTCCAATAGTACCATCTTCTTTTAACCCTTGTTGTGTTGGTATTATAACACTAAGTAATAAAGTTTGCCCTTCATTTTGTGGTGAATCATAAAAGTCTAATTTAAAAAAACTACCTTTAAATGAATTTGCAAAATAATAAATTTCACTATCAGTAAATGTTGCGTTCTCATAATCAGTACCCCAATTACTTATTGTTGATGCGGTAACTCCTGTTAAATTATTGTAAAAATAAAATTCATAATTTACTGAGGTTCCTGAATCGTTCAAAATAACAGGTATGTTTATTGTTATTGTACTAGTTTGGTTTGTAACCGGATTAATAAGAATAACATCTTGTGTTATATTATATGATAGTGTTCCAGTATAATCTGAATGTGAAAATTTTGTGATTTCAAAATCAGATATAGAATTTATTACATCAGCAATAACCTCATCTTCAAATTTTTCAATTTCTAATTCTCTACCTAAATTTTCAAAATTTATTTCCAACGGTATGTTAATAAATTGTTCGTCTTCTGATATTGTTTTTCTAAAATAATTATTATTCACAAGGGTCCGTTGTTGGTAAGTTTATTTCGTTCACAATCAACGAAGTGTTTCTTTTTATAGGGTAATGTAAAAAGTTTATATCTTTAAATGGGTAATGAGCACCATTTATAAACGGGATATCTAAACCTATACCGTTACCATCAAAAAAACCATAACTATATAAATCTCTCCAATAAAACTTTGTATCATTATTAGAGTAGTAAGCGTATGAAGGTGCAGAATCTATTTCATCTAATGTTGCGCTTTCAATATAATCACTAAAAACTCTGATTGGTATTGAATAGTGTGGTTTATATAAATAACCAGGAGGATATAAAATACTATTTATATAATTACTTATACCAATAGCAATTCCCTCAAACCCGTTGGGTACTGGTAAAGAAATATCTAAATAGTCAGGATTAAATGAATATTTGTGATAAATTGGTGAAAGTATATATTCTTGTTGTTCAATATCATTATACTCACAAAAATCACCTTTTATAACGTCATCAATATTTAAAAAATTATTGTAATAAAAAGTTTGTCCGTTTTTTTGGTAAGAACTAACTGTAATATTATCTTTATTATCTGTTGATGTGTGATTCCACCAAGGATCTACCGCATTTTCTAAAAAATTAAATTCCCACCCAATGTCTAATGCTCTTTGAAGATTCTGTGGTGGTTTATTAAACCAACCCATATACCCTCTATTTATCATTGTAATAAAAAGTTCAGAAACAGGTTTTCCGTTATTATCTATTAAATTTTCAATATCAATATCTTTATTTACAGTAAAACCATAACTTTGTGTTCCGTCTTTTATTGAAACCCTTTGTACTTGATTTGGTGTTAATGCTGAGTACTCTAACTTTCTTTTTATCGGAAATATATTATTTTCAAAACCCATTTTAGTTAAAAATGTGTCTTTTTGATCTGTTAATATTTTATGTAACCTAACATAATATCTTGATGTTGTTTCACCACTATTACTTAAATTTATTATTCTTTTAAAATTACCATATCTTCCTGTAACAACATCTAAGTCTGAAAATTTTAAATTATATATTGAAAAGACTCTTAATTCTGATCTATATGTATCATCACCAAGACCATAAATTTGAAAAGTATCTTTTCCGTTAATTGAGATGTTTAATTTTACGTACTGACCGATACTTAAATTGTGGTTTGTTGCACAATAAAAATATATTAAAGGTTTTCCATTAAAGTTGCCGGATTTTAAAACAAATGGTATTCCATCGGCAACATTAAAATTTGAATTAGTTACGTTAAATTTTTCATCGACATATGTCATTGTTTGTGCCGTTGTACTACTAAAAGCATATGAAACATATGTTGACCAATTATATGTTGTTGCACTTTTTGCAACGTAATCAATATGTCCCGAAATTGAAGCATCTCTTATAATTGTAAATTCATCATATTGTGGATAACCTTTCCAAACACCAGTATTTATTGAAGTTACCGGATCAACATAATATAAATTATTTTTAAATGGTGTGTAATTTGTTTTTCCTGAAATTACATTATTAGCCACGTTAGTAATTTTACCAACAAGTCTAAATTTAGAAGATGTTTGTCTTTCAGAATCAAAAACCTCATTCAAATCTATTAATGTCGCCCTATCCCCTTGAACAATGTCTCTTCTTTCACCAATAAGTGGTAATTGTATTTGTACGGGTTGATTAGATGATCCCGCAAATCTTTTATTACCTAATACTATTCTTATTTCGTCTTGAGTTCTCATTTCTTATTAACCACCTATAATATACTTACTTATGAATCTGTTTAATGCGGTTTTACCTTTACCTAAACCAAAATAAAAATGGTATGGTGCACCAACAACAAAATTAGCTTTATTTTGATTAGACGGGTTAGTCCATAAAAAATCTCTTTCACCTAAATTATTATAGTTAAAAATAAAACCAGTGCTAGGACCATTAGTTGCTTTAAAATAATCAGCACCATTAAATGACATTTTTTGATATGGTATTGAATACATCTTATTAGTATTAGTAGGTATCGATGTTAACCAATTATTATATTGTGATCCAAAAATTGTTAAAGGTGTTGTATCTGCTTGACTATCTTGAAAAAATAATCCACTACCGATTGGTTTTCTTATTTCCCAATTATACATAGGAACTTCTTGCGTTTTAGGATAACCGACCAATTGTTGTACATTACCAAATGTTGCTGTTCCGGGTGTCATCGCAATTCTATTTACTGTTGTTGAAGAAAATAAAATACCTAAGAAATTTTCATTATTATATCCTAAAACTATATCATCATTCCCATAAAATTGTTCGTTGAAGGGTACAATTCCGTACTCTGAATTAATGCTAAATAGTTGAGCCAAATCTCCGTCAATTCTTTTATCAGTTCTAGAAAACAATGCGTCTATACTTGCATCGCCTGTATTAAACAATTGTCCTGTAAAATTTGAGTTAGTTAGTCTAGATAATATAAATAATAATAATAAATCACTAGTGTCGTTAAATGAGGTAGAATTTATCGTTTCAACTAAATAGTTTTCAAGTTGCGGGTTTAAACATATTTCTTTAGCAAATTGGTCTCTCGGTCCAAGATCCATAACCGTCGTCGGAAAAAACAAATTCCTATCGTTAGACCCTCTTCCGTACAAATCTTTTATAGGTTTCCAAGTACCAAAAACATCTCTAAATCTAGGTTCTTGACCAATAAAATATCCTGTAACATTTGTACCATTTTGTTGTAAAACGTATGGTGTAGATCTATAATAAAACGTGTTCGTATTTTCATTTAGGTATATAGGTCCTTGGTTTGGTCTAACCGGAATTAAATCAAAACTTTTTCCTCCACAAAAAATATTATTAACAGGTTCATTATTTGAATTAAAAATAGTTTTCTTTTTAAATGCAAATGAATATAACGACCCATTTACCCAGTTATTTTGAAATACGTGACTAATCACTCCTCTACATGCACCAAACGTAAATCTAAATCTAGTTTTCCATTCTTGAAAATTTCTTAAATCTCTTCTAACAGAACCTTGTCTAAAATAAGGTTTTTGAATTAACTTATAACACCCTTTAGTCATAAGTGTTGGGTTTTCATTTTCAGAACAAGGTTCTTTAACTCCAAAATTTTCTCCAGTACCACTATAACAATCAAGAGGTACCATACCTTCACAATTAAAGGTAGATAATACAGAAGTAGAGCCCGAATTTGCGTCTTCGGCTAAGTCATCAGTATTTCCTGTTGAGTCTCCTCCACTTCTTATAGGTATCACTTCTCCGGTATCTAAAATTCTATACATTGTTAAATTATCATTTTGATATAGCGCAAACCCATTACTACCACCTTGATCCGCCTCTTGTGTTGTATCGGATGTTGGTAACCTGTCGGACCTAATTATTAACTTAACATTATCTATATTATTATCAAATTTAATAATAGTATTTAATGCCTGATTAGTTCTATAGTACGCAGGTGCAAATAATCTTGGTTTACGGTGAGTATTTCCCCACCCATTTAATTTTTCAGGGTTGGTATTAACTCCATCAATATCAGTAAAATTAGATTCTGAATTTACATATCCATTTATATTATTAAAAAAAATAAATTGACCTGTTAATCCAGTGCCTAAAGAATCCCTTATTGATCCATATAATAAAGATCCTCCTTCAATAACCCCTTGTCCGTATGTTGCACCATCATTGTTTGGATATGCCAAAGTTTTAACTCTAATTCTATAGTCTTGTACGTGACCGTTGAAAATATCTTCCAACCCATTAGTTGTTACTGATACAATATTATTAAGACCATAGCTGTCAAGTAAATATGCCTTATATCCAAGACCTTGTTGTTTTCTATCCAATGCGGAATAATATTTAATAGCATCTGTTGTTACACCAGAGAATAAATTAGGGTCAGGCCTAAAATTAAATGGTTTAAAATATAATTTTTGATTTGGTGAGGTATAATCCACTTCATGTGATTCTGGTGATTGACTATTTGACCACCAATCGGTACCAACACCACCTGAATTAGGTTGGATTGGTACATTTAAATAAAAATTACCTTTAACTGTAATATTATTTGCTTGATTTCCAAATAATTTAGATAAATCATATTTAATAGTTTGTTTTTCTGTCCATACATCCACTCCTCTAACTAAAAATATTAATGTGTATCGTTCCCAATCAGAATTACTATTTGGGCTATTATCGGACTGATTTATCTTTAGAGGGTTTACGGTTGAATATATGTATGAGTCAGTTTCATCGTTACAACTTTGTCTATAATATACTCTTTGTCTTGGGTCTGTAAAAAATGTATTTATAAAATTAAAAGGTAATTGACTGTTAGCATAATTATTAGCAACTTCAGCAGTCATGCCTGTAATTACTTGAAAATATTCAACTCCTGTTTTAAACTTATACGTTCTTTCAACACTAGAACCAGTTAATATTATTTGTGAATTACCTATTGTTGTGTCCGGTTTTATGTATTGAACATTTGTAGAGTAAATATTTATTCCATTATAGTCTTGTAAAATAGAAGTCCCAGTAATTGAGTTAGTTCCTAATTGATTTTCTGTAGATCCACTAACATTGTAACCGTCAATATTTCTATCGTTAATATTCTCAGGATTATTAAATGTTATTATAGTACCAGAAGTTAAAGTATCGTTAGTGTTTGGATCACAAAGTAAAACCATAACATTATCAGTAAATGGTTGAGAAATAAATCCATCATTTTCTATTGTTGTTGTTATAATATTTTGTTTTACCGGTCCTGGCGAGTTATTTACATCAACATTTGAAGGATATGTTGGGATTGTTTGGTCAAAGTATCTTTTTCTAATATTTGCTAAGTTTAGTCTCTGTGAGTACGTAATATCCTCTAAAAATGACCCTGTTTGATTATTTCCTCCAGTATGCCAAAAATGTCTATTTATCGGACATCCTTGTACAGTACCATTTGGGTAACCTGCTAACGCGTATCTTATACCGTATGAATTCATGTCGTATTTTCTTTTTTGTGCCGCTGCACCTCCGGCATAATTTTCCGTTCTTTGTCTACAAAAAGCAGGAAAATTACTACACGCACTATCATCTGAACAATTAACTTCATTTGGTGTATTACCCCAAAAACTATTAGAATTAACGTCACATAAAAAAGATGAATTTTTTCTTGTAAATATTCTTTGTCCATCAATTATAAAAGAAGAAATTGTACCCGAAGTACCATCACCTGTTATATTTTCTAAATCCAAATCGTTAGTGTCGCAAGAACAAGCCTCACATTCAGGATAAGCCATTGAGGGTAGAGTAAACCCCTTTAACCCAACGTTAGCTTCTGTGATTAATGGACTAACTTTAGCAATAAAGAAAACGGTTGCTGCCCCAACAACTATTGCTAATAAACCTGAAACAACCATAAGACCAATCGCAGGAAATGAGGTAATAGCCATTGCAACTAATAACCCTGTTAAATATGTTAAAAATAAAGGAACACCAATAGCTATTGCCCATTTAACTATAGGTATAAAAAGACCTATTAAGTGCATCAAAGGAATTAGAACATACGCTAAAAAACCAAATATTGTTATTACAATATTAAACAGAAAAAATAATAAATCAAAATTTCTAACACCATCGTTAACAGGCATTCTATTTGTTGTTTTAGAACATTCCCTATTTGTAATCTCTTTAATACCCATGTGTCTTGCCCTATTGAATCCCCACTTCCATCTATCAATAAAACCAGAAACAGTATAAACTCTATTATAATTAAATTCAAAAAATTTATCTTCACAATTTATAGCATCTCTTATCATTTTTTGACCTATAGTTGTACCTGTATTCCCGTAATCTGTCCAATCAAGACTAAACGCGTATGATTGTCTTTGTAGTGTGTCGTCACTAGGTCCGTTAGCGTTTGTTGTGTTATTCCAACCATACTCTCTAATATTTGGTACTAAATATTCTGCTCTTTGTACTGACTGACCAAAGGCTTCGTTTTGATATTGAATTTTAAACCTATATTTTGCCTTTGTTGGTATTCCGACTGTAGGGTCGTTTGATAAAATCTGTTCTCCAAATTCATTTGTTGTAACATAATCTAAATTCATAGGCACTTCTGTAAGCCATGCACCCTCATTATCAATTATATTACCTCCTTGATCTAAATTATGTTGTTCTAATATTGGTAGTCCTGCTGCGTCTGAATATATTGTTTGCCTAATTGCTAAAATTCTACCAGGGGCGGTGACTAAATCACAAAGATTTCCTGAGTCAAATTTAGGTTTACAATTAGATTGTAATGCGTCTTCATCAGTAGTTGAGAAAATTGAACCCATAAAAATTGCTTGTGGTTCTATTTTTATTCCCGAATCTCTTAAATCAAAATCAACTCTTGTTATACCTATGTTACATAAATCTTCCTCACCCCAAAAAGACGCGACTTCAACTTCTTTTTTTTGATTAATTATTTGTGGTAAAGAATCTAAGTCAGTAGATGACCTAAAAGAAGGCCCATCAAACTGACCTTCACTACCCATACCCATTCTTATTAAATCAGATGGTCTTAATGAAAAACAACCTATGTTTGATAAATCGGCATCCATAATTATTATTTGTTGTCCTAAAGGGACACCAACAATCATGAAATCACCGCTATCGTTAGTTCTGGCGGTGTATTTATAATATTTTTCATAAACTTCTAAAACCTCACTTCTTGTTAAAACATCTTCTCTATCAGGAAAAGTACCTGTAGGGTTATGTCCTCCATATTCTTGAACGTAAGGTAATAAGTTATACCTATATCCGTCTTCGTTTTTGTCTGTTAGTGTTTTATATGGGTATAATGTGGATATAACAGGATCTTCGTCATCTTCGTTTGATAATGGCACAAAAACGGATACACTAACATTTGGTACCCCATAACCTCCATTTGTTATTACTCTACCAGCAATTACACCATAATCGGCACAAAACCTAGTATAAAGGTCTGATTGTTTTAATTTTAAAGATAGAATTTCAATAAAATCAAAGTCTTGATCGATTTTGATTCTTATGTTCTTATCTATACCCGGTGTTGTTCTTAATCTATAATTTTTAGACATGGTTCTCTTTGTTCATAAATAGTTATGTTACTATTTTTAAAAGTAAGTTTGTATGTTTAAAAATAAAGAATCTTATGAGAAATTAACCGTTCCTAAAGTTTTAACCCTAACTTTAATGTCTTTATTTGGAAATCGTACTTGGTATATCTGATCGGGTTCAGCAAATATTGTATCATCAACTAATTCAATTTGTTTTGTTGCCGGATCAACATATCTTTGTGATGTTTCAGATGATGAATACTGACCACCAACTTTATTATATACATTAATTGCTGTTAATGTATTAACACCGTTAATTGCTTGTACAATTCTTCTTAAATCAGATATATTAACATTTTGACCAAGTTCTCTTTTACCTGGTTCCATATAGTCTGTAACTGTGTTAATTATTTGTGTTATTATTTGCGATCTTGACCCGATGTTTTCAGTAACAACAAAAAATTCTAATTCTAAATCAATAACCTTTGCAACTTCAATTGATATATAGTCATTAATCATTCTATATTTAGAAAGGTATGTTGCTAAGTTAGTTTTAAGATTATTGGAAACTGTTTGTGTTAACGATCCATTAGCATCAAAAGATAATATTTTAATTAATATTTTATTATCAATTTCAGTTATAGATACTTTCGCAGGTGCCCCGAATTGTCCTGGCATGGTATCGATTAAAGATTTATAGTCATTTACTGTCACCGCCCTTCTTTGGGAGGCGAAATTAAACGTAACCATATTTCTTACTTCTTCAATTGTTGGTTGATTTGATCCTCCGATTGCTGCACTCACATTAGTAACCGTAATTGATTGTGTAACGCTTTGATTATAACTAGAACTACTACCATTAACAAAGAAATTAGGATTTATTACTTGGTTTATTGCTCCTACCCCAATATTTGACGTAATACCACCACCTATTCTATATTGTACAAATAATGTTGTATTTGGTTTAACGGTTAAACCCAACCCTATATTGTTTTGATAATTTTGTAGTTTTAAAGTAACTCCCGTTCTAGAAAATTGTTGTAATTGCTCATTTGGGGTAGTAGTTCCCGCACCAAATTGTATTTTTAAAAACCCTTCTGGGGTGTATTCAGTTATAAATCTATTGTCAGTTTTAATATATGTACCAACTTTTACCCCAGCATTATCAACTGGTTTAGTTGAATCTTCAATAAAAACAGTATCCTCAACTAAAGAATCAACTTGATACCACCTACCTTCGGTACCAGCAAATTCAGCATAGGTTGGTGTGTTTTGATAAGATGTTCCGTCTTTTTGTATTATTGATGTTACCCCTAAAACATTTTTTTCAGGTAAAAACAAACTATAAAATGGAACAACGTTGTTTGGATTTATTACAGTTTTAAACACTTTAGTGGTACCATTAACTATCACTTCTCTTTTAGTTATAACATAATTTACTAAACTGTTATTTTGGTCAAAAGTAGGTACTTTAGTCCTATTAATAGACCCTTCAATATTAAAATCAGAATTAAAGTCAATATCATATAAATTTTCAAAAATAGTACCTCCACCACCAAATTGAGACCCGGCTCTTAAAATACCACAATAACTACTATCTTCTTGATCTCCATTAGCGGGAACAGTAATAGAAATATCAGCAATTGCAACTGAAGGTCTAAAACCAGGTATTTTTAAACCATACGTTCTAGCAATGTTAAAAACTGATGACCTTTGTTGTGCGTATTGTAAAACTGTTTCTTGAATACTTCTATCAATATGAAAATGTAGGTTATCAGTAACTGCAGCATTTAAATCCATCAAAACAGAAAATACAGATGCGTCATTAAAGTTTTGAATTAATTCGGGATAATATTGTTGCGTGAAATTTATAAGCTCTTGTCTTATTCCTTCAAAATCTCTTTCTGTGTATGATATTTTTTTATTAGCCATATTAATTAAATATTAATTATTACAAATTCTCTAGACCCAAAAGCGCTAGCGTTATCAATATATTCTATTTTTACCTTAGCTGTGTATTCTTCTGTGTTAGCCCCTGGTACTCTATAGACAGGTATATCAAATTGTTCCGATGATAATTCACCAAGTGATGGTTCAGTATCAATATAAGGTTCAATAGTTATATTTTGTATTACTAAATTAGGTATATATTTACTTACCGATTCTTGTATTTCTGATTTAATGTTTTCAAATGTTTCTCCGTCTAATGGTTCAAAAATATACTCATATAGTCTTGTACCAAAATCAGGTAAATAATATCTCGTTCCCTTTCTAGTTAATAATAAATGAATTAAGTTACTTCTTATTTCATCATCTGTTTGTTCAGAAAGTGCCAAAAATTTACCATTAGTACTTTGCCTAAACGGGAATATTATACCATAAGTAATACCATCTGCCATATTAAATAAATATAGTGTTGGTAAATTTTATATAAATAAAAAAATCCTTACTTTCGTAAGGATTCTTTAAGGTTTTGATTTCCTCTTTCGTATTGAGGTTCATAAGGACAATGTAAACACCTACTTCCACAACACTTACCTCTTCTTATATGATAATCTTCGGTCATAACCATTCTACCTTGGTTATCATAATAGAATTCGTTTGGTTGTAGTTTAGGTCCGAATTCCCTAACATATAATTGTTGTACCCAATCTTTTGATGCGTTTACTGTCATGACTTATACTATTTCACATGCCCCACCAGCACAAGCGGCTTCACCTCTAAGGTCGGTATTATCTTGTAACTCAACAACTTTAGTTAAATCAACATCAGTTAATGTTTTAACTAATCTTTCAAAGTCTTCTTTTGTACAATCTTCAAAAGGTGCTTGTGTGTAAGTTCCTCCATTATATGGTAATACAGATAGTCCATTATAAAAATCTCTGTTATTCCACATCCAATCACCAACTAAATCCCACTCATCTTCTTTAATTGAAACGGTTGCAGATACATTATGTGTGTTTTGACCGTTTCTGTGTCCAGGTTTAATCCATTCTTGAGAAACTTTCTTAACTCTTTCTAACATCTGAAATACTGACTCGTGTCTAACAATAGACCCTTCTGGTGCTCTTTGTGGGATAGTAATAACCGCAGTGTCGTGAGGACGGAAAAACTCATCTTCAATTAACTCAGGGTGATTAATCGCCAAGTAAGAATAGATTGATTCGTTTTTACCAACACGGATTCTTCTTAAATAGAAGTCATTATGCCAAGCGTGAATTCCTGATGAGGTTCCTAACACTAACGATGAGGTTCCTGATGGTTTAACGGTCGTTGTTCTTGCTGATTTATTAATTTTAATAAGTTCAGCAACTCTTTCGTTTTCTTCTTTAACGGCCTTAGCCGCTTTTTTCATGTCATACCCTAAAACAACACCTGAACCAATACCTGTCATACCAACACCAATAAGTGCATCTTTTTCAGTTGTTCTTTTCCAAATATCTCTTAAATAATGGAAGTCAGTATAACCAGCCTGTAATGTACCAATAAATGCGGCTGCTCTAACTCTTTTTTCAAAATCTTCTTGTGATTCGATATCTGAAGCATTTACCTCACATAAGTTACAAAATTGGAATGGTCTTAGTGCGATTTCACAACAAGGGTTTGTTCCCCAATCTTTATCGTTAGATAGATAAATTCCAGGTTCTCCTGCCCCTGATAATTCAATACGTTTCCAAAGATCCATAAAGAATTCTTTTGTGATTTTGTGACGAAGAAGTACCGCTGAGTTATTTGCTCTACCTCTTTGTGCGTTTTGTTCCCACCAATTTCCTGACTTACAAGAAATCATTTCTTCATCATCAGCCGAGAATAATGAAATAAGTGCCGCTCTTCTGATACCACCAGCTAGAACTGCGTCAGCAATATGACATACGATATCGTGAGTTTCAATTGGTGTTAATTTTTCACCGTCTTTTTTGTTATCCAACACTTTAGTAATGTGGTGAATACAATCTTTTAACGGTTGAGGTCCTGGTGCTTTACCTCCTGATGTTACAAGCATCGCCCCTTTTTGTCTAATATCTGAAAAGTCAAAAATAGGTGTTGATGACTTATAACCTAAATACGATTCCATTAACACTTTAATGGCATCTGCCCATCCTTCAATTGAGTCACCAATTAAGTAACGTCTTGTTCTTTCAGGATTTGGTTTTTTAATATCTGGTAATTTTTCAACGTGGTGTTTTTGAACTGAGTAACCAACTCCTGTTCCACCTAAAAGTAAAAACATAGTTTCAGAAAATGAATCTACGTGGTCAATTGGCATGTAAGCACAATTATAAATTCTGTTTGGTGAAATCTCAATTGGTTTCCCACCAAATTGTAATGATCTCATTGATGGTAATACTTTCTTGTCGTATACCATTTTATATACCTCCTCTATCTCATCTTTAATGTGGGGGTACTTACGTTGGTGCATTTCTTTGTTTCTTGTTACCAACTCTTCCCAAGTCTCTCTCCTGT
>Ga0315904_10009879_pt1 | contig 12418 bp, 15 predicted proteins | sample LakEriMetagenome_6_FD_203529 | JGI IMG/M metagenome (GOLD analysis project Ga0315904, IMG submission 203529) | Freshwater fungal communities from buoy surface, Lake Erie, Ohio, United States - Buoy 12 MA120 | ecosystem: Environmental > Aquatic > Freshwater > Lake | place: USA: Lake Erie, Ohio...
TGTAAAATCTTCTACACACGTGCCTGAAACCGCAGGTTCCTTTTTGAATCACACACGCGCAAAACAGTCTATTTTGAGTTTTAAAGCCATTTACAAGCGTTTTAAGACACTTTAAAAATTTAAACATATACTGCACTAACTGATAAAAAAATAATGCGTTATAAAACAAAAATAAAATTTGTAAATTTGAACAATGGCAAGACCTAAAATCCCCACCGCTTTAAAAATAGCCAAGGGCACGCTGGAAAAATCGCGCCTTTTAAACGAACCAACAACCGAACCAGAACAAGATTTAGACGCGCCTTTGTATTTTACTGGTGAGGCTTTAAAAATCTGGCTTAAGGTAGCCCCTGAACTTATGCGAATGCAGTGTTTTGGCAAAGTTGACAAGGAGGCCGTGGCCGCCTATTGTCAAAATATGGGTTTGTATATGGACCTTTATAAAGAAGTCGCTAAAGACGGCCCAGTAATTACAAACCGCTACGGCGAAAAAATAATAAATCCAAGTTTTAAAGCTGCAATGTCAGCGCATAGTGAGGCGCTGCGCATTGGGCAAATGCTTGGAATTACTGCAAGCGCACGGGGTAAAATCAATTTACCATCTAAGCCAGTCAGTAAATTAGAACTACTTAAAAAACCTAAAACAGCATGACAACTAAAAAGACAATTACAAAGGCCGTAAACACAAAAGCCTTTGAAACGGCTAGCGTTAAAATCGTTGAGCCTGTTATTTACCAAGTGCGCAAAAGCGATCAGCAATTTGCCGTCTACCTTAACGGAAGCGTTTGCGACAAGTTCGGAAAGCCAGGCGATGCTTTCTACTACCGAAACGAAAAACTTGCCTTTGAGGCGTTGGCCTATTTTCAACAGTGCAAATAGTCGCCGACTATATCGACGGGATAGGTAGCGGGCGCATTGTTGCTTGCGAGCACGTGCGCAACGCTGTGGCTCGTTATGAAAACGACCGAGGGCACTGGCCATTTAACGAAGATTTGGCACAGCACGCCGTTGAGTTTATACAGAACCTAGAACACACGACTGGCGATTACGCTGGCAAACCTTTTATGCTAGAAGGGTGGCAGGCGTTTATTGTTTGGAATCTGTTTGGGTTTCTTAATGCGGATGGCAGCCGTCGTTTCACCCGGGCTTACGTTGAGGTCCCGCGCAAAAACGGAAAGTCTACATTCAGCAGCGCCGTTATGCTTTACGGCCTCATTGCGGATGACGAGCCAGCGGCTCAGGTCTACAGCGCAGCCACAAAGTTAGATCAGGCTATGATGGTGTTCGGTGAATCTGTGAGGGTTTGCCAAAATTTGCCCTGGCTTAATGAAGCACTAACTGTTAACAACTCTGTTAATAACCGCCGAATCCTTTATGGGCAATCTATTTACAAACCTTTGGAATGGAACCCAGGCAAGCAGGACGGACTTAACGCGCACTTTTGCTGCATCGACGAATACCACGCGCATCCTAACGACGAACTTTATAACGTTATCCGCAACTCGATGGGCGCACGCCGTCAGCCGTTGCTGTTCACAATTACCACAGCGGGCTTTAATCGTGAAGCGCCGTGCTATAAGCATCGGCAGTATTGTGCCAATGTTTTAAGCGGGGCGATTAAAGACGATGCGCTTTTTTCTGTGATCTATACACTGGATGAAGGCGACGATTGGACCGACCCGGCAGTTTGGGCCAAAGCCAATCCAAACTGGGGGATTTCAGTTTACCCTCGCCAATTAGAGCAAGCGCTTACAGAGGCCAAAGAGTTTGTGCATAAAGAGGTTGAGTTTAAAACCAAGTTGCTAAACGTTTGGACCGACACGGCACAGACTTGGATAAGTGACAGCCTTTGGAAACTATGCGACGGCGACGACGACCTAGAGGGCGAGCTTTGCTACGGCGGTTTAGACTTAGCAAGCACTGGCGACTTTTGCGCTTTCTCGCTTTTCTTCCCAAGCCTAAACGCAGTGAGAACCTGGTATTGGCTTCCTGCTGAAAGTGCATACAAACGCAAGGACGCAGCCGGGGCATCGATTCGCCAATGGGCAGCCGATGGCTTTATAGAATTAACCGAGGGCAACGTTACAGATTACGCTTTCATCAAAGCCCGCATTATTGAACTAGCGCAGCGTTACGATATCAAAGACATTGCGTTCGACCGATTCAATGCGTCGCAGCTTGTAATTGAATTGCAAAACGAAGGGCTTGCCATGTTCCCCTTTGGCCAGGGCTTCGTTAGCATGTCGGCACCCACCAAAGAAATGGAGCGGCTTGTAAAAGATAACATGCTACGCCACGCAGGCAACCCGGTCACTCGTTGGATGATGGGCAACATTCTGCTGATGCAGGACCCAGCGGGAAACATTAAGATCAACAAAGCAAAGAGCGGCGATAAAGTCGACGGCCCTGTTTCGTTAGTGATGGCAATAGGCACGGCCATGCAAGATGCTGCCAAAGAAAAAAATACAGATTTTTGGTTTGTTAGCTTATGAAATTTCTAGACGATTACATGCAAGTTTATTACAACAACCTCCCGAAATATCGGACCTACGAGGATGCTTACAACGCAACTGAGGAAAAGTATTTTGGCAAGTTTGGCGTGAGGCGTTATAAAAACTATGATGTATTTCGTGCAGCACTTTCTAGATGGCTGAGCCAAGGACGGAATAAATAAGATTTGTTAACACATAAAATTTAACCTAGTTGTAATTTGCACCCGATGAATTTAAGATTCTGGCAGCCACGTAAGGAAAAGCGCAGTTCACTGTCGCAGCCAACCGATTGGCTTATTAATACGTTACAAAATGTTTTTGGATATCAAACAAAAAGCGGACAAGCTGTTAACGACCGCACGGCTTTATCTATTGCGTCAGTGCACGCGTGCGTTAGAGTTATTGCAGACGGTATTGCGGGGCTTTCTCTAAAGCTTTACAAAGACGACGGCACTAACCGCGAGCAGGTCGTGGTTCACTACGCCACTGCATTGGTCAACGAGCCTAACGCCTACCAAACCAAATACGATTTCACCAAATACATGGTGAGTCACTTGGCGCTGAAGGGTAACGCATACGCATTTATTAACCGCGATGCTCGCTACCTTGGCATCGAGTTGCACCCGATTGCACCTGATTACGTTACACCAGTGATGCAAGATGGGCAACTGTTCTACAAGGTGAACCAAAAAGGAATCCCCGGCATGGTGCCCGCTTCCGACATGTTGCACTTTAAAGGCTTGTGTGGCGATAATCCCCTGGTCGGTTTGTCGCCTATCGTGGTGCACGCCGAAACCTTGGGCATTGATCTAGCAGCAATCAGCCAAAGCGCTGGCGTTTACAAAAACGGCGTTTTGAAATTCTTGTTAACAAGCGATGCGCAGATTAAGCCTGAGCAAGCAACCCCATTAAAAAAATCTTTAGACGACGTGATAGACGGGGCAAGTCGTTCCACTGTTTTGCCTAACGGCATTAAAATGGAAAAGCTAAGTTTGTCACCTGAGGAGGCGCAGTATTTAGAAACTCGCAAATTTTCTGCAGAAGAAATCGCCCGTATTTTCGGGGTGCCCGCTTCTATGATTGGCGCAAAAGACGGCATCAAGTCTAGCGTTGAGCAGGAATACCAGGACTTTTACGCTCGCACTTTGGCATCTTATGCCATTAACATCGAGCAGGAATTGGCCCGCAAGCTGTTAACAGAAAACGACAAACTAACTTATTACTTTAAATTTAACTTTAATTCGCTGCTTAGAGCATCCGCCAACGAGCGAGCAGATTATTATAACAAGGGCATCCGCGGCGGCTGGCTCTCTAGAAACGAGGCCCGGATGTTTGAAGATGCAAACGGATTTGATGGCGGCGACGAATACCTAATCGAATCAAACCTTATGCCGTCAAGTAAAATCGATGCTTACATGGATGCCAAGATAGCGCAGCTAATGAGCACAGCCGATAAGAACAACAACCCAGAGGGAACTAATAACACAGAAGTAATCTAATGAAACAAGAAAGGCGCACATTTACGGGCACCGTTATAGCCAGATCAGAAGGCGAGAACATGCCGAAAGAAATCGGAGGTATCGCCGCGGTGATTAACTCTGTAACCGATTTGGGATATTTTGAAGAGGTAATTGAGCGCGGTGCGTTTGACAATGCATTAAGCAAAGAATACGACATCCGCTGTTTATTCAACCATGAGGCCGAGTTAATTCTAGGCCGTACTTTGTCAGGCACTTGTAATGTGTTTGTAAATGCCGACGGAAACCTAGAGTATACATGGGTCCCAGACTACGAGAACCCTACGCATATGTCAGTAGTGCGCAGCATCATGCGCGGCGACATTACGCAGAGCTCTTTTGCTTTTACAATTAAGGAGCAGAAGTGGAGCGAATCTACCAAATACGGAAGCATGGGCAAGCGCACTATTACAATGATCGAGGATCTGTACGACGTTAGCCCGGTTACTTATCCCGCTTACGCTGACACCGAAGCCGACGCTCGCAGCGTTGTTGCCTTGCGTGATCAGGAGCGTGAAATTGAAGAAGCCAAAAGAAGCCAAGCGGCTGCCGATGTTTTGAAATTGGCGCTGCTTAGATACGAAAACCTTTAAAACAAAATTAAAACCATGAATAAAATCAAAGCCCTAAAAGAAGAGCGTGGACGTTTGCTCGGCGAATTGTCTACCTTGCAAACAACCATCGAGCGCGAAGCGCGTTCTATGGCTGACACTGAAACCAACCGTTTGAGCGAAATCGAAGCCCGTTTGGGTGCGATCAAAGCTGAGGTTGAAACCTTGGAAAAGTTGCAAAACCTTGCAGCCCAAGCCGCTGGACATTCTGCTAGCCGTTCAGAAGAAAAAGAAAAGTCAGAAATGGCTAAAGAGTACAGCTTTAAGCGTGCTATTGACTTGGCCGTGACTGGTCGTCGCGAAGGTGTTGAAGGTGAATTTTCTGCTATTGGTGCTGAAGAGTTCCAACGTTCAGGCGTTAGCGTTTCTGCTCACTCTATTAAAATCCCTTCTCAAGTTTTCAAACGTGACATGTCTGTAACTGGCGGCACTAACGGCAGCGAAGGTGGTGTAAACGTTCAAACTTCTGTAGGTTCTATCATTGACGTGTTGTTGCCTAAGACTGTATTGCGCGGTTTGGGTGTTCAGCAGTTGAGCGGATTGGTTGGTAACTTGGACATGCCTACTGCTAGCACTGTACCTTCTGCAGGTTGGAATACTGAAAACGGATCTGCTACTGAAAAGAGCCCTGCGTTTTCTAAGGTTACATTTAGCCCTAAGCGTTTGGCTGCTTATATCCAGGTTTCAAATCAGTTGTTGCTCCAGTCTAGCAACTCTATTGACCTTTATGTTCGTAACTGGTTGTTAAATGCTATGGCTCAATCTTTGGAAACTGCTGCTATCAAAGGTGGTGGTTCTAACGAGCCTACCGGTATCATCGCCAACGCAAACGTAAACGTTACTTTTGCAGGTGGTGCAACTTCTAACGCTACCAACGCTAACGGTATCGCTCCAGTTTGGGCCGATGTTGTTAACTTGATGAAAGCGGTAGAAAACGCCAACGGTGACGGTGTTGCTTACTTGACTAACCCAAAGGTAAAAGCTGCTTTGCAGACTATCCCACGTCAAACTTCAGGTGTTGAAGGTAACTTCATCTGGCCTGCAGGCGGTATGGACTTGAACGGTTACCAGGTTGCCACTTCTACTTTGGTGCCTTCTAACTTGTCTAAAGGTTCTAGCAGCACATTGTCTGCCATGATCTTCGGAGACTTCTCTAAAATGGCTATCGCCTCTTTTGGTGGTGGTATGGAGTTGACAGTTGACCCTTATAGCGGCGCAACTGCTGGCTTGACCAACGTTGTTTTGAACGCTTACATGGATGTAAACTTGTTGCAACCTACTGCGTTTGCTGTCTGCAAAGACATTGTAGCCTAATATTCTGCCCGCTCGGGGGCGTAAAAGTTCCGAGTGCTAGGGGTGGTCTTGACTGCACTGCCCCTGGGCCAATATGAAAGTGAGATTTACAGCAAACCCTACAGGCCAATTTAATTTGTCTTACAATGTAGGCGAAGAAGTAATTTTGGAAACCAAGCAGGCCATGCTTTTAATTGAAGCCGGGGTTGCTGAAGAGATTGCAGTATTGACGCCAACCAAAAAGAAGGCAAAACCAGTGAACCCTGAAACCGAACTAGACGCAGAATAATGTTTATCAGCCGCCGTTATACCGCCTTTGCAAATGTTGCAACCGACTATCTAAGTTTAGCGGATGCTAAGAGCCATTTGCGTGTTACATCGTCATCAGATGACACCTATATTTCGGGGCTGATTTCTATGGCAATCGAAGCCTGCAGCAATTACCTTGGGTATTCTATACGCAAAGGAACTGCTAAGTATGGTTTTGACGCGTATACAGGCTCTCCTGCGATGGTAAACCCCATCAATGGTACAAACATACCTTCGGGAAATTATCTGCGCTTAAACACGCGTTGTTTATCTGTGGTTTCTGTAAGTTATGTAAACGATTCACAAGCCGTTACTGCATTTGATTCAGCCTCGTGGTTGGTTTCACCTGATCCAATGGGCAGCTATAGCCGCAATATTTTCTTTGAAGATGCGCCGAGCTCTATTACGGACGATACAATTAAGTACATTGTTGAGATCACAGAAGGGTTTAACCCGGTTGGCACGGCATCGGTTGACCCCGATACAATTTTTCCTGCAACTATTAAGCACGCGGCCCTTTTGTTGGTGGCTCAGTATTACGATAACAGACAGGCGATTGTAACGGGAACCATTCAAACAGAAATGTCTTTAGGTTTCCACTACCTTTTGGACCCGTACAAAATCCAAATCATGATCTAATGAATGCAGGGTTAATGGATGTGCTAGTGAGCTTGCAAAGCTACACCGAAACAACAGACGCAAACACTGGGGAAAAACTGCAAACGTGGACCGAATACGCAACCGCCTGGGCGCAGCGTGTAGAAGCTGAAAGCGGTAACGAAAACGTAAACGCCGACAGACGCGAACACAAACAAATTGTTAATTACACAGTGCGTTATAACGGTGACATAAGCGTTAAGCATCGCGTTGTTGAGAATGGCATAGCGCACAACATTGTTAACATTGCCAACCTACAGCGCAATTTATATTTGAAACTACAAACTGAGGTAACACTGTAATGGCAAACAAACGCGAGATAAAAATGGACGGCCTTGCTGAAGTTATTGCAGCATTGGAAAAAATGGGCGTTGATGTAAAGTCTGAGAAACTTCAGAACATGATAAAAAAAGAATCTCAGTGCATCATTGACACGGCCAAAAGTTTGGCACCTGTTAAGACTGGCAACATGCGCGATTCAATTGGCTTTATTACCAAAATGGATAAGGATAACAGGGAGCGTGTATTGATTGGATTGAGTAATAATTATTACAATCACTATTTAGGCGTAATGTTTGAATATGGCACCGCTGAACGCTTCCAAAAAAATGGCCGTCATACCGGGGTAATTAGTAAATCGGCCCATCCATTCATGCGCCCAGCGCTAGACCAAAATAAAAACAAAGTAACTGAGGGAATTATTAAAGGCGTAGACAAAATACTAGCCGACTTAGCAAAGAAAAATAACTTAATATACAAATAACCATGGCAATCACTGGACCAGTAAACGGCACGCTTATAAGCATCTACAAAGATGTAAGCGGCACATTGACTAAAATCGCTAACGCGACATCTCACAGCATCGACATTTCAAAAGACATGATCGACGTTACCAACAAAGACAGCGCAGGCGCTAAAGAATTTATCGCTGGCGAGTATGGCTACACGTTGAACGTCGAAGGTATCTTTGAAGAAGATGCGTCTGTAAGCACGACAGGCCAATCTTTTAAAGACCTTTTAACTGACTTGTTGGCGGGCACTTCTGTAACTGTTGTAATGACAACCAACAGCAGCGGCGACCAAAAAATGACTGGCGCTGCTTTCTTTAGCAGCTTGTCATTGAGCGCACCCAATAACGACAAAGCAACTTTCACCGGCACATTGCAGGGAACTGGCGCGTTGACTATTGGAACTGTAACGCCTTAATACTTTTATCTTATATTTGTGCCATGAGCACAGAAATTAAAATAGGGGGTGCTAGTCATCCCCTTTTGTTTAACATGAATTCGCTGCGCAATGTTATGCAGCTTGCAGGCATGGAATCGTTTGCAGATCTAAACATGCAAAAGGACCTGGCTAAATCTATGGACTTTGCGCTAGCCTGCGCATTTTACGGAATCGTTGAGGGCTACGAAGCCCAGGGCGAAAAGACACCATTTGCATCTGTTCAAAAACTAGGCGCAGCCATTACAAAGTTTAGCGAACTATCGCCAGCACTTGACGCTTTTACACAAGCCGTTACAGACTTTTTCGCAACCGACGAACCCGAGGGAAAGTAAAAGCCAAGGGCGACAGCGCTCCGTTAACTTGGCGTAAAGTTGAGCGCATCAGTTATGGGGAGTTAGGTTTAACTGAGGCTCAATTTTGGAAATGCACCCCGCGTTATTGGCGCTTAAAACTTGAGGGAATGCGTGAGGCGCAGACGCAAGCCTATCGCAATCAGTGGGAAATTACACGCTGGGCCGTTGCCACAACCATGGCACCACACCTGAAAAAGCCCATCGAGCCGAAACGCTTGTTAACTTTTCCATGGGAGGAGCCCGAGTTTATATCAATACACGAAGCAGTTAAGTTATATTCGCATGTCTTTGATAAACTTACACCAGACGCGATAGCATGAGCGCCCCCATTAAAATAGCCTACAACATCCTCAGCAATTACTCAGCGCTCACGGCGTTAGTTAGCACAAGGATAAACCCGTTACGAATCCCGCAAGAGTCTGCATTCCCTGCGATCAGTTACAACCTTGTCAGCGTTATTGCATCGCCCACCAATACAAGCCACAGCCGTACAGATTTTGCCCGGGTGCAGGTTAATAGTTTTGGCACCACGTTTGCAAGCGCCACAGCTGTAGCGGAAAAGGTAAGGGCTGCATTTGAGGCGGCAACATTGCCGGCCATATTTAATACAGTTAAATGCCAAGCGATTGAATTTGATAGCGAGGTACAATTAACCGACGACGAAGCAGGTTTTGCTGGCATCTATCAAATTTCTCAGGACTTTATAATTAATTACACAAGGTAATGGCAAGGTCTTTAAACATAGTAATCGGCGCAGACATTGAGAAACTGCAGAAAGGTTTTAACGATGCCGTCAGTGTAGTTCAGTCGAGCGGCAAGAAGATGAGCGAGGCGGCCGCAGAAACCGCCAAAAGCATACAGGATAGGCTTGCGTCTATCGCTACCAAAAACCCGACAGCGGGAACTGTTAGGCAGTTGACCAACCTAGCTATGGAGGCCAGGGCTTTGGGTCCTGAGTTTGCCGGGGTTGCAAATCAAATTATACAGCAAGCGGGTAGAATTAAGGATAGCATTGGCGATGCACGGGCTGAGGTTGGATATTTTGCAAGTGACACTAGAAGGCTCGATGCGGTCTTGGGTGGGGTGCAAGCAGTCGCTGGGGCATTTAGCGCCGTAGAAGGCGCTGCTGCTTTGCTGGGTGTAGAAAACAAAGAGCTACAGCAGACAATGGTAAAACTGCAAGGCGCTATTGCGTTGGTTAATGGAGTTACTGCAATCCAAAAAGCACTTGAACAAGAATCTATGTTCATGAAGGGGCTTAGAACTGCAGCAACAAAAGTGCAGACATTTGTTTTGGGGCAAGCAACAGTTGCAGCCCGTGCTTATGCTGCCGCTTTGGTTGCCACTGGAGCGGGTGCCATTATTGCAGGACTTGCTTTAATTTATAGCGCATTGGAAGACAATGCAGACGCAGCAGAAAAAGCAGAAGAGGCACAAAAAAAATATGCCGAATCGCTAGAAGCGCAGAATAATAGATTTTTAGATTATAGATTAAAACGAATAGAAGCCGAAAAGCAACTAGCTATAAAACGCGCACAGTTGGCGGGGGCAAGCGAACAGGCAATAGCAAAAATAGAATTAGAAGCAATTAATAAAAAAATTGCACTAATGAAAAAAATGCGCAATGAGCTTACAGACGATTCAAAATTAAAAACCGATTTAATCTATAAAATACAAGAAGCAGAAGACGAGGCTGCTCTAAAAAGTTTAGATATTGACATTGCTAAAAAGAAATCACGGCAACAAACTACCGAGGAAACTAAAAAGCAAAATGCAGAAATAAAAAAGAGCGCGGAAGAAACTGCAAAAGCAGAGGCTAGTTTTATTGAATGGTTAGAAAAGAAAAGATTTGAGACAGGCGAGAAGGCAAAAAAGAAAGCCATTGAAGATGCTAAATTATTAACAGCGGCAAATCTACAAGCGGGCACTGCAAACACGCCCGTATATTTAGACGTAAAAATAAATCCTGTAAGCTATAGCGAAGCAGCCAAAGACATACAAAAAGCAACGCAAGCTTTAAACTCTGCTTTTGCTACATTGCAAGCAGATGCAGCCGCGTCGTTTGGTCAGTTCCTTGGTGATCTAGCAACAGGCGAAAAAGAGGCGGGCAAGAACTTTGGTAAAAACATGCTCGGCGCTATTGCTGCTTTTATGGATTCTTTGGGTAAGGCTTTAGTTGCTACAGCTTTGGCTTCCGAAGCTTTCCAAAAATTAGTTTTAACAAACCCAGCGGCGGCGGCGGCGGCTGGTATTGCTTTGATTGCAGGTGCAACCATTGTGCGCAATTCGTTAAAGCAAGGGCCAGAGGTTAAAGCATTCGCCGAGGGTGGTATTGTTAGCGGTCCTACATTGGGCTTAGTTGGTGAATACCCGGGCGCAAGTTCTAACCCCGAGGTAATTGCACCACTTGACAAATTAAAGGGAATGCTAAACATGAATAACAACAACAGTGGGTTTGTGGCAAGCACTACAATTCAGGGCCGAGACTTAGCAATAGTTTTAGAAAGATATAATAAAGACGCACGCCGTGGCTAGAAAATACTTTGGTTCGTTTTATTCCGTGACAGGCAAACTGCATCGCGTTGAAATTTGGGATGCACCGAGTGGGTCGGGCGCAGGTGGCACAGAGTTAAAACTTGCAGGCAATGGCTACGAAATAGAACGCGAAGGCCAGGGCGACACATTCTATCAAAATGCCATCCGACCTTCACGCTCCACATCTTTTTGGGTAATGCCATCCAACACAGTACTGGGCGAGTTCAAAGCCATAGCCACAACCTCGGAACAATTTTGGGCTGTGCTTATCTATCAAGATAATTCTTTGGTGCACGTGGGCCGAGTTCTTGCAGATCAAATGACATTCCAACGCGAAGCCATAGAAGCCAAGCCTGTTATTTCTTTGGGTGCTGTGGATGGTTTAGAATTGCTAAGCGGTTACAAGGTAGACTCTTCGTGGTTTACCGATGGCAAAATAACTATAGCACAGTTATTTCGTCGGTGCTTGGATGAGTTGGCGCTCAAAGATTATTGGGTTGTAGCGGGAACTGAAACAGATTATTTTAGGGACGCTGTTGCGCCGTTTTCTTTGGATGCTACACGCAAAGGGTTGGACCTTTTGCAGGTTGATCTAAATACATTTGTCGACGATTACGACCAATTTAAAGACATTAAAGCTACCGACATTTCTGCTTTCCAATATGCTGAGAGCAACATGATGGATTGCAAGGCTGCGCTAGAACAAGTTTGCGAAATCCTGCAGGCTAGATTTATGCTAGAGATTGGAAAGTATTGGCTTGTTTCTGCGACTGAGTACCTAGATTCAACCGTTGCTTATCGGCAGTTTAATTACACGCTGCAATATATTGGAACTGGTACCTACACGCACGCTGTGCAACTTGGTAACGACGTGCGCCCGCAATGGATAGCCAAGCCATCACTAAGCTACCAGGCAGCTGCTAAGTATGTGCAGATTGACACAGAGCGAATGCTAGGTGCTACTGCATACAGAACATACGCAAATCAATCCGATACTTTTTTTGCCAAAACATTTACAGGGGTGCCAACTGGCACAACGCCAGACGAAGCACCTTTAAGAATCCGCTTTGCTGTTAAATTTGCACGGCATACATTTACCACATCGCCAACGGGCCCAGAGGATAAATCCGATGTAGCAATTACAATTTATTTAAGGGATGGAGGCACTGGCTACCGGGTGTTAGATTTAAATACTTTGCTATGGGTTAGCGCTGCGTCTGCGCCTACTAGCACATTTATTGAAACGATTGCTAACGACTTTCAAAATAGCAACTGGACCAGCTTTGTTTTTGACAAACAAGTGAGCAGCCCGCCTGCAGGCTTTACAATTTTAGAGGTTAAAATAAATTGGGTTAAAGCCGTTAAACAGAAATATAATATATTCGGCGGCACGGGCGCATACAATGAATTTTTCAAACCATTTT
>Ga0315904_10009881_pt1 | contig 12418 bp, 20 predicted proteins | sample LakEriMetagenome_6_FD_203529 | JGI IMG/M metagenome (GOLD analysis project Ga0315904, IMG submission 203529) | Freshwater fungal communities from buoy surface, Lake Erie, Ohio, United States - Buoy 12 MA120 | ecosystem: Environmental > Aquatic > Freshwater > Lake | place: USA: Lake Erie, Ohio...
GCTTACGCTTTACAGCCTTTGACTTTGGCTTCACGATTTCCTCGAATTTCTTATTGACTTCGTTTGTATCCATTGTGTACCTCTCTCTCAGTTAATATAACAGGGGTAGGATACTACTTATTCCGAGATACTGCAACTTTCTTTTTCTGTGTCTTATAGATAAATGGGGCAGATGTATAGGCATCGTTATCGGCTGAAATCTGCAAAGCCTTTTCAATCGTAGCCCCAGCAGAGAGCGCACCGATGGCATAACCAGAACCAGAGCCGACACCGTAGAAACCTTTATCATCAAGGGAGATGCTCATATCTTCAGCGAGTTCGAATACCTCACCGCCGACAGCAATCAAGAAAGCAAATTTAGTTTCTCCATCATCGGATTCATTCCATTTGTATTCTTGCTCTTTGAAACAAGCCTTCAGCGAAGGAACAACTTTAGAAATCATAAAATGGTAAATATCTAAAAAATCTTTTGCAGTTGGCTTAGGTGGAATCCAGATATGTTGAGCAATATCGCAGGGCGCACATTCGCCAGAACCAGCAATAAGAAAATCTCCGCGTTCGGTTATTTTTACCATCTTTGGATGATTAGATGTTCGACCATCGGATGAAGTTGTTTGTGAGTCAGCCCCAAAAACTACTTTTTCCTTATGCTGGATAGCCACGATTGTTGTCATAGCCCAAGCGTACCGTCAGCCCCTAGGAGCCACCAGCGCGAGACTTGCCTTGCCCCATAGGTCGGGAGTCTGGTCGTCTGGCAGATAGCCACCAGCGCCCCCAAACAGGATAGGCGTGTCTGGGTAAGCCATTCGGATACTTTTCATAGCGAGTTCATAACCACCCACGGTATATTTCAATTCCGAAAGAGGGTCGTCTGCTAGTGCATCTGCACCGCAAGCGATAAAGATAAAGTCTGGCTCAAAGTCAAAACAGACATCAAGGAATGATTGAGTTGCATCCGTTAATCCTTCATCATCGGTATTAGCGACAAGAGGAAAATTAAGAGCGTGGCGCTCCCAGTCAGAAGTCAATCCTGTTCCTGGAAAAATCCCCCATTGATGAACCGAGAATGTAAGAATGTCTTTGTTACCGTGAGTTAGCGCTTCGGTACCGTCTCCGTGGTGAGCATCGCAATCGAATATCGCAACCTTCTTACCGAGTTGGGTTAATTTAGTTGCGGCGATAGCAAAGTCATTGAAGATACAAAATCCGCTGGAATAGTCGCGCATCGCGTGATGCTTTGCACCTGCTAAGTGAATTGCTAACTTGGTCTTTTCTTCCAAGAGCAAATCAAGAGCAGTAAGAGTTCCGCCTACGAATAACTTTGCAAGGTCTCCTAGGTCGTGGCGAGCGCCATCCCATTCATCCGATAAGCCCTTAACAGTTACATCGTGGACATAAATCGGGTCGTGGCATAACAAAAGGTCGTCAGTATGAGGAATCTCTGGTGGGAATTCGTCAATGTTGAGTCGGCGGTCTTGCCCTTCCAGAATTACGCGATTACGCCCGAGCAGGAACCTGCGCCCCTGCGTGGGGTGCGTAGGGTCAAAGACCCAGTTCGCATATTCAGGCGAATGAACAATGATTGCATCTTCCATTATTTTTTACTTCTCTCTTTCAGCACAACTTTTGCCGCCTGAAGATTCAGTTCATCCTCGGCTGTATTGAGCGCTGGTAGCATCTTAAGAGCCTTGACCATATTTTGCAAAGCCCAAGTTGGTTGATTGCCTACGATTTTCTTCGCTTCAATGATATTCATTATGCAACCACCTTTCCAAAGTCGTAGTTAGAACGGAAGCAAGATGCTTGGTAAGCAACTTCGCCAACATTTTCTGGATAGACACCTTCAATAGTTCCCTTATCGAAAACTACGCCCTTACGGACAAATTGACGGCTGACTGTCCAAGTATCATCCCAACCTAATTTAATTGAGACTCGATAGCCATTAGAAACTGGTAATTCAATCTCGACTGTTACGCCATTTTCTGCAATAACGCCGACACGACCACCTGAAATTGCAAAGACATTCATACGACCAATCTGACCGAGAAGTTCATCCTCGTTGAATGGGCGACCTGTTGGTGTTGCCATTTTGTATCCTCTCTCTTGGTTACAACCTGAGTTTAACATAACTGGGGTTAGTTATCAACCTTATCTTTCTTAATAACACGAAAGATTGAATCATCGCTGAAACGCTTTATCTCAACATCCTCAATCTTCTCGAAACCAAAATCAGCGCAGATGTAAACCTGACCGTCAATCTCGATTTCGTCACCGACTGAGATAGATGTGTGAGTGCGAGTTGCAGATAACTTTGGCTCAATTATCTGCCATAAGTTTCCTGAGTAAGTGTTTGTATTGTGGTAAACAACCTCTAAGAACTTGTTTACATCAAATTCTTCAACCTTGAATTCAGTCTCGAATTCAACAGAACTAATGAAGCGCCCGATTTCTGGCTTATCTCCAAAAGCCTTCCAAGTGATTTTTACTTTTGACATATTCTCCCTTTCTCTCATTTACAACCCCAGTTTAGCATAGATTATCCCATTGGTACAATTAGGCTACATATCGTGTCCTAGTGACCCCGAGTTAGGGGGTCAGATGCGGTATTTCAGGCTTGCTTTAGCCGTATCTATAGTTTTCGTGCTTTCTTGGCTCCCGATGAATGATGCTGGGGCTGATAACGCATGGGAATCCGTGGTAAACGGCAATGTCTCGGGCAGTTCGGTTCAATTCGACTACCGAGGGGGTAGCGCCTCCTACATCACCAATGTCTCGGATGGCTCAACCGTTACCGTCACGGTCAATAACACAATCGCAAACTGCATTGGCTCCTGTACGCCGATTCCCGATAACTGGACAGTTTCTATCAATAATCAAACTACCAGCGGTAACACAATTGAGATGGCAACGGTCAGCGCCGTAGTCTCAGGTCAGGCAACAATTTCTGTTTCAGGCATAGATGCTGGATTTTGGGGTGGATGGTACGGACCAATCTTTACTATCTCGATTAGTTCACCTACCCCAGTTCAATCTCCCGAACCTTCTCCCAGCGCAACCCCTTCGCCTTCTCCTTCGCCAGAGCCAACTGCAATTCCTGAACCCGTTCCTTCTGAATCTTCAACTCCAACTTCAAGTCCTGAACCTTCCCCATCGCCCACCACCATCCCAGAAGCGACACCAACGCCAAGCCCAACATCTCCGCCACCAATAGAAACTCCATCGCCTTCTCCAATTCCTCAAACTAATAGCGTTAATGGTAGTGCGAATGAGGGAGATGGTCTAACGCTTTCTGCTCCTATCGGAAAGATATTTACCTCAGTTATATTTGCAAGTTATGGAACACCAAACGGATATTCAATCGGTGATTGCCACGCACCCAATTCAATCGAAAAAGTTGCTGAAGAATTTTTGGGTAAAGCAATTGCAACAATTATGGCAATTAACGATTTATTTGGTGACCCTTGTGGCGGAACATATAAATCACTTGCGGTCAGTCTTGGATTTGGGGATGCTCCAACGGCGGTAGAACCTCAACCGTCTCCTCAACCGACACCAACGGAGAGCGCGACCAATCCGCAACCATCTCCCAGCCCGAGTGTTCCGATGCCTTCACCAACATCGGAATCAACTTTGCCAGCGACTCCAAACCCTGAACCTGCCGCAAGTCCGACTCCTCAACCTCAACCGAGCCAGGAACCTTCGCAGTCCACACCTGAACCCACACCTTTGCCATCGCCTATTCCTCCCGCCGTTGAACCCGAACCTACACCAGAACCAGAGCCAGAGCCAGAACCTACTCCATCTCCCGAGCCTTCCCCGACTCCCGATGAAACTCCCATTCCCGAGCCTGAGCCAGAACCATTGCCGAGCGAGCCTGAACCAACTCCTGCTCCAGAACCAGAACCCGAGCCTCAGCCCGAGCCAGTTGAAACGCCAGAACCAACGCCCGAGCCAGAGCCAGAGCCAATAGTGCCACCAGAGCCAATAGAAGAACCGTCTCCTGAACCATTAGAAACCTCCGAAGTTATTGACGATGTTTTGTCCGATGGAAAGATTACACCCGCTGATGCTGAGGCGGTAGTTGATTCATTGATGGCAGATGGAGAAGTTACTGAAGCCGAAGCGACTGAGTTAATTGAAACTCTTTCGGATAACGGCGCTTTATCTGGAGCCGAAGAAGATTTAATTCTTGATGCCCTTTCAGCCGATGGCGAGATTACTCAAGACGAAGTAAACAATCTTTCAGAAACTCTTTCCGAAGATGGAAAATTTACTGAAGCGGAAAAGGGTCTTGTTGCTGAAGCGATTATTGCTCAGTTCGAAGGTGAGCCAGTAACAGCATCGGCAATCGCTGAAGCGGGAATTGATTACGAAGATTTACCACCCGAGACACCAGTTGAAACCCGTGTTGATGAAAGTGGCGAGCCAATCGTCATAACAGCCGAGGTCGCTGATGCCCTTGAGTTGGTAGAAAACCCATCTGAATTAGTAGGAGCAATTTTCACCGACCCTGCTAAGGCACTTATGGCGATAGGAAATATTGGGGCAGATATGTCCACAACAGAACGCGAAGAATCACAAACAGTTGTTGTTGCCTCGGTCATCGTGGGAGCAATTGCATCACTATCTATAAGGAGAATGTAAATGAAGAACTTCTTCAATGACCTAATCGGTCAGTTATTTACCATGCTGGGTTTCTTTATTGCATGGGTAACCATTGACGGGTCTGCTAAATCGGCAGTTGCCTATGCGACTTTATGGTGCCTCGGAATTTGGATTCTCACTTACCCACTAAGAAGAAATAAGGATGAAGAATGAAAAATGTAAACAATGTAGTTATGCGGATTCTTTCAGTATTCGCCGCATCTGGTCTATCAGTTATTGGTGCAGGTTCGCTCTTTGGTCTTGAACCATTGACCGCCGCACTTATGGCTGGCTTGCTTGGAGTTGCAACCGTGGTTGAATCTCTGGCTCGCTCATTCCTCGATGATGGAAAACTAACCACCACAGAAATCAACGAAGCCTTCAGCAAGGTTGATAAGAAGAAGCCTTAACGCCATACACCGTTTCGAGAGACGGCAAGTACGCCGTGTGTCTCGGCATCGTATTGACGATTCTGCCATTCCCATCTTCCGCGCTCGCATCGTGGGCATCTCCAGTTCCATTGGAATTGGATTCGCTCGCGTGACCAGCGGATAACCTCAACATCGCCTTTTGCGCTACCAGTACAGTTCTCGAACCAGCATTGAATTTCTTCGCCTCTTGCAACCCGTAATTTGAATTGCTCTTTTTCTTCAGTCTGGGCGTTGATTTTAGATTTGCGCTCGCTCTTTGATTGGCGTTGCTCGGCTACCCATTCTTTTTTGGATTGTGGGCAACGAGCCTTGACGACTTTCTTGCCACTCTGGATTTTAACCCCGTGTAAGTGGTAAGAAGCCTGAAGGAGTTCAGCCTTTTCTTTGCCCATCTCACGGCGCACTAAATCTAAAAGGATTGTCGCAAATGAATCGGTATGCCCATCCTCGAAGCAATCAAGGTGGTGGGCAACTTCGTGCAATACGACATATTGGTTTCTAGCCCAAGGCGGTAATTTAATTGTCGCCCCGCGATAGGTGAAGGTCGCATAAGCCATCCTTCGACCTGTGCCTCCATGGGTCACAAAGATTTTGTGATTCTTCGCCCATGGATAGTTGTCTTGAATTCTTTTCTTCTTGAGAAGTTTGTCTACATATTTCTGACATTCTTCAAGAGTCCATTGCTCTTTCTTTTCCATAACATAATTCTCAGCCTTGTAAACCCGCTGGGTTTGGTCTCTTTTACTTTTAGGCATATCTCTCCTTACGCCGCGATTTGGATTTGTTCTTTTTTGTGTTCTCTCTTGATGTGTCTCCAAAGGCTTTCAAAAGCCATTCCACTTCTTAACTGCCATTCCTTGCCACATTCAGAACAGATGACGATTCTCATATCTGCCCCCTCTCATTTCCTAGTATACACTACTGGGGTTGGATAAACAAATCGAGGATTCAGGCTCAGGCTCCAGACAAGCCTAGACACGCCGATATTTCAGGGCTGGCATGAGTTTGCATATCTAACCCCAGTAGTGTATCTTTAGAAATGAGAGAGAGGAGCCAAGGTGGTTACAAAAGAGTTCGCAGTCAAGATAGATACAGAACTATCAGAATTGCATAACCAGCGTTGGGCAATCATTAGCAAGATTGAGAGCGCAGAAGATTCTTTGAAGTTCTACCAAAAGCATTACCCAACCCGTATTGGTGAAATTGCAAAGTACGAAGGAAAAATTTATATCTTCAAAGCCGACCTTCGCAAAGTTAATGGTCAGATTCGTGATTTAGATGCAATCTATGACCAAGACCCATGGACAAGAGCGTTCTTGGTTCTTGCCAGCAACGGTCATGTTCACAGTTCATTGGATTGCTCAACCTGCTTCCCAACTACTCGTTACCAATGGTTGATTCAGTACAGCAATGATGATGAAGCAACAATCGTTGATGATGCTGGTCAGGATGCTTGCACAATTTGTTATCCATCTGCTCCAGCAGAAACTTTGAATCGCCCATCACGAATCGTGACAGCCGACAAGATTGCCAAGGCTCAAGCAAAGGCAGAGCGCGAAGCAAAGAAGGCTGAGCGAATCGCTAAGGAAAAGGCAAATGCTCCAACAGCATCAGGTCAGCCTTTAACTTACAAAGAAGGCAAGTGGACAAGAGAAATCAAGACAGAGCGTTCAGCGATTACAGAGTGGTACAGCCAGTACGCAGATTCACAACGCGAAATCGTTACAGAATATTACGATGGCACACCACACACAGAGGAAAGCATCCAGCACCAAAAAGACCGTAGGGCTTTCGCTGGAGAGATTGCTCAGTTGATTTGTTTCAACTTGGCTCAAAAGCATGACATTACTTATGAGGAGCAAGAAGCAATCCTCATCAAGAAGTACGGAAAGAGAGGCTACTAATGACCGAGATAGATGAAAGACTTCAGCGCTTGATAGCGGAGACTAACGAGCCACTCCATCCTGATTTGGTGCCGTACTTAGAAACAGACGGTGCGCTTGGCGCTCAACTTCGTCATCCGTTGGTATATCAAGTACCACTATGGTCGAACGGTAGCGCCAATGCCTACTACATTCAGAAAAAGCAAGATTTGATTGATGCGGTCTTGCATAGAAAGTACAACCAGATTATCTATCTGCACGAACGCCCATACCGACTACAGGCATTTATCTCGATTGCTAAAGATTTACCAGATACAAAATACTGGTCACTTCTTTCTAGCATCTGGACAGATACCGAAAATCAATGGCAGAACCTTGAGCAATGGAAAGAGTTGCTCTCATCAAATCGCCCTGAGCGCCATTATTTAATGGATGAATCAGAGGTTCAGTTATTGAATTCACTACCAGAGTTGGTTACCATTTACCGTGGATGCGTTAAGGGTCTTAATGAAGATGGACTTTCATGGACACTAAATAAATCCAAAGCAGAATTCTTTGCTAACAGATTTGGCAAGGAAGGAATTATCTTAGAGAGAGAAATTCCAAAGTCAGACATCATCGCGGTTTTAACAGGTCGCGGAGAATCTGAAGTGATATGCGAGGTAAAGAAATGAAATGTTATACCTGCAATAGCGAGTACAGAATCACATTCGTCAAAGGTAAGCCGTATTGCTTTCGATGCGAGGCAGATGCTTCATTGGTCGCATACGGAATCATCAAACTAATCAAGGGAGAGAAAAACCATGTTGGCTAGATACCTAGAAAAGCAAGGTGGTCGCGTTACAGCGCGTGGCTACAAAGTCTCTGAATGGCTGGATGCAGTTGGGCTATTCCTCGCAATCTTCCTCGTATTCGGGGTTGTGGGGTCAATTGAGAGCGGAAAGTGGTTCTGATGTTAATTCCATCGTGGAGCAAGTTCAAAGAGCCTCAGAAGGTCTCTGAAGCCTCTCTAGCCCGCATACGCGCCCGCGAGCGCGAGCGCATACTGTCCGAGGAAGCCGATAAGCGACACGCTCGCCGTAAGGCTCGTCTGGATTTGATTATTAAACCCCAGTAGGGTATCCTTATCTTGTAAGTGAGAGAGAGGAACGGAAATGATAAAAGCAGTCGTCAAGATTGAAAACCAATGGAACAGAGGCGAAATCAACAAAGTAGAAGTTGAGTTCGAGAGCATTGGCGAAATCGAGAACTACTTAGCGTACAACAGGGCTTACATCAAGGAAATCCAGTTCACAGGAAAAATCAAGAAGGAGGAAGAATAAATGTCAGAAACAAATATTCACGCAGAAAGCAATCGCATTATTGGTGCGTATGTTGCTAAGCAAGAAGCAAAGAAGAAGGCGCTAACAAAAACTCAATGCCGAAACATTTATCGTGAAGCATACGAGGCTGGTCTTAACGCTGGCAAAGATGCAGATACTCCAAAGTTTATTGTTGGAGATGCAATCGGTCTTAGCAATGAGATTGACTTCAGTAAGAAAACTTACATCCTTGATGGTCTTTGCGGATTTGCTTGGGTAAACATTTCACCAGCGCGAGGTGCGTTTGTGAATTGGCTCAAGGCTCAAGGAATCGGTAGCAAGGGCTATTACGGTGGCTACGAAATCTGGGTTCGTGAATTCGGACAGAGCGTAGACCGCAAAGCGGCTTTCGCTAGTGCATTTGCTGAAGTGCTTAACAAGTACGGAATCAATGCCTACGGTCAGAGTCGCCTCGACTAAATAAAGTTCACCAACCAGTTTCTTTCTGGGCTACTGGTTGGTGAATTACACCCGCTGGTTGAGCGCCGTTCCGTTCCCAGCGGGTGTTCTATACCCAATTGGTGTACCATTTTTCTCGGGTACCCAAGTTCGGTAGGGTAGATTGCCCGATGCTGTCTGTCCTCTCTCATAGACTGGCATTGTGTTGGCTCCCCTACCGAACACCTTTTTATTTACTACCCCACTTAATTTGTAATCACAGAATAATCTGCTACCTTTGATTCAGGTCGCAAACTACCTACACCTCAAAAGCGAGGTCAGTCCGATACTGACGACAGGGATTCGTTACATCCAGTAACGCCGAATCGTTCGCTCCGAACCATGGAGGAATATGCGTACTTATGGAAAACTTTCGCTAAAACCGATTCACATAGCGCTAATCAGCGCATTACTGATTACAACCAATCCGCTTCAGATGCCAAGAGACCCTTCGGCAAATGCAGTTGAGATAGTTGAACCAGTAGCACCTCCTAAGCCAGTTCTGGTTGAAAGAACACCAGAGGCGGCAAAGGAATACGCCAAAACCCAGTTGGCTTTATTTGGCTGGGATACACCTAAGCAATGGGCTTGTCTCGTTGATTTGTGGACTGGCGAATCAAATTGGAGACCGAACGCGTATAACAAGCAAGCCGTTTACCAAAATGGCGAGCGCTTACACGCGGGTGGAATTCCTCAGATTCTAGGACTTGACCCAGACACTACGGTTGAGCGACAGATTGAAAGAGGATTTCTTTATATCCAATCTCGCTACGACACGCCATGTAACGCCGATAACTTCTGGCACCGAAATTTTTGGTACTAGAGTGGGCGTATGGATGAAGAACAGAAAAAACCTTCCGCGATAGATAATGCTCTTGCTGATATAGCCAGAGTTGCTTTCCTTGACCCAGCCATTTGTACTGGCTGGGTCTTGGTAGCGGAATGGACAGATGGAACCGCCAACGGTTTCTGGACAACTACTTTGGCAGATGACCAGCAACCTGATTGGCGACAAAAAGGATTACTGCATCACGCGATAGACACTTGGGGAGAGGACAACCTTTTTGACGATGACGATGACGGAGAAGGAGAGACTGGAACTTCTCCAGAAACTTCTAGTTGAAAGATACGGCGATTTAGCGACACGCCCAGAGAGCCAAATCACAAACAAATCAAATAACTAACTCTAGTATTTACACCATGAGTTTATTAGAGTTTATAGATAATGCCCCGTGTCGCAATTCAGACCCGTGGCTCTTTGACCAATATCAATTAGACCTTGCCCAACCTGGATTGCAATATTGTCGAAACTGTAAATTCTGGAATGAGTGTGACTCTTTAGTAAAGCCAGAGAGTTCTAATTACGATGGAATTGCTGGTGGCAAGGTATGGCGTAATGGCAATTTATTGGCTAGGTTATCTCCTAATTCCCCGTATCCATTGATAGTGAATGAGGAGAGAGAGGTTTTTATTAGTGTTGAAGCCGTGGCAGTTCGAAGGAGCGACTTGTTGGGGGATTGAAACGGACTTTTATTTTCCAGACGACCATAGGGTTACTGATGAAAATAAAAAAGTAAAGGCACTTTGCAGAAAGTGTATTTGGCAAAAAGAATGTCTGACCTACGCGCTACATTATTCAGTAGTCGGAATCTGGGGTGGAACAAGCCCTAGAGAACGGTCAGCAATGAGAACACAACTAAATATCATCCCGATACCTATAAACGAAGGAAAATGACTAATGACTCAATTAACTATAACGGGAAATGTAGTAGCCGACCCAGAGTTGCGTGTAATCTCTAGCGGAAAAGCAATTGCAACCTTTACAGTCGTATCATCTAAATCAGTTAAACAAGCCGATGGCTCATGGGAAAACACCGATACAACATTTTGGGATATTAAATGTTGGGGTAAAACCGCAGAGAATGTAGCCGATTCGGTTCAAAAGGGAATGTCCGTAATTGTTGTAGGCACCGCAGTTCAAGAGAATTGGGATGATAAGGCAACAGGGGCTAAGCGCTCAAAGATTGCCGTTACCGCTTGGAATGTGGGTATTGACCTCAAGCGCCATACAACCACGGCAAGTGTTGTCCAGCGTACAGATGCCTCATTCAACCCATCTACGCCTGACCCGTGGAGCGCTCCATTCGGTTCGGATGTTGCGCCTTTCTAACCATCGTATAGTATGCTAGGGGTTAATAATTTCCTTACGAAAGGGGAAAATAGTGGCTTGGACTGATTACTTCGTCAGCAACATCGCTGGCTCTAAAGTCGTTGTATCCGAAACTGGCAGACCGTTCGTATCGCATGAGATTGCCCCACGCGAATATATTGAAATTGAATTGACCGAGACGACAAATGAGTTGCCTTACAAGATTTCGTTTCGGTCATTCAATTCACTTGGCGTACAAACAGAACACCGTATGTATGCTCAAGCAGGTACATTAGATATGGCTCGCACCTTTGCAAAAGCGGTTGCGAATCTTCGCTTAAACTCTATGGAATTTGTCCTAGACGGAGAATAAGTACAAAATTCACTTAATGCTAAAATCATTGAGTGAAAGATGACTACTCCGACCTAAATGGCGGTGGAGTCTTGTCCGTTCTCGGAGCCTTCGCGGTGCAAACCCATGAATTATTCACGGAGTTGCAAAGTGCAGGGTTCAACGAAGAACAGGCTATTAAAATTCTTGTCGGACTAGCATCTAAAGAGTAGAGGGAAGCAATGGCAGAAAAGCCAGATTTACAGGAACTCGGCTCTACGGGTTTACGCCGTTCTGGTGGAACGGTTTATGAAGAATTCCTCGTTAATCTCCGTGGACTTCGTGGCGCTCGCGTTTATCGTGAGATGGCAGACAACGACCCGACAATTGGTTCGATGCTTTATGCAATTGAGAAAGTTATTACACGCCTTGAATGGCGTGTAGACCCATATTCAGATAATTCTGAAGATGGCGATGTAAAGCCTGAAGATGAAGAAGTCGCCGCATTTATTGATTCCTGCTTGCACGATATGTCAGATTCTTGGGACCAAACACTTTCTCAAATTCTTTCGATGCTCGTTTACGGATACTCCTATAACGAGATTGTTTACAAAGTCCGTACAGGTCCAGAAGCCAAAGACCCATCTAAGCGTTCTAAGCACACAGATAACAAAATTGGATGGCGCAAGTTACCTATCCGCTCCCAAGAAACTTTATTCCGCTGGCAGATTGACGAGCGCGGTGGAATTCAAGCAATGGAGCAGACCGACCCATCATCGGGCGGAACACACATTATTCCTATCGAGAAGGCTCTGTTGTTCCGTACAACTACAGCCAAAAATAACCCAGAGGGTCGCTCAATTCTTCGTAACGCATATCGCCCTTGGTTCTTCAAGCGCCGTATTGAAGAAATTGAAGCAGTCGGTATTGAGCGCGATTTAGCAGGTTTACCAGTTGCCTATGTACCACCTGAGTACCTATCAAGTGCGGCTACAGCCGAGCAAGCAAATGTTTTAGCAACAGTTCAAAACATCGTTACTTCTATTAAGCGTAACGAGCAAGAGGGTGTTGTATTCCCAACGCTTTACGATGATGCAGGACATAAGCAGTTCGACCTAGTTCTCCTATCTTCAGGCGGTTCACGCCAGTTCGATACAGACAAGATTGTTCAGCGATATGAC
>Ga0315904_10009884_pt1 | contig 12416 bp, 14 predicted proteins | sample LakEriMetagenome_6_FD_203529 | JGI IMG/M metagenome (GOLD analysis project Ga0315904, IMG submission 203529) | Freshwater fungal communities from buoy surface, Lake Erie, Ohio, United States - Buoy 12 MA120 | ecosystem: Environmental > Aquatic > Freshwater > Lake | place: USA: Lake Erie, Ohio...
AGACATGAGAACATTCATCCACCAGCGGTTTTCCATAATATGCATGTCTGACGAAAGCCGATTCAACGCATCGCACGAGAACTCACTGTTGAGCACGGGATACCCTCTCGGATCGTGCCAAGTGTGCAACCGCTCGTACAACGTCATGCGCGTTATGTTCAGTGCGCGAGCTCGTGGTGCTGCGCGATGGTCGTTCGACTTGTGCCCGACTTGCGAACCGTCGGACGTGTGGGTTGACCGCGAGCAGTATTCTCGCTGCGAGAAAACGGTCCCGTTCAAGCGTGTGGAAACCTACAAGAGCGGGGGCATTCGCGTAGTGCTTTTCCACCGGCACTCCTCGTTCGTGATGGAGTCGATGCTCACGCACAACAGCTACATGAACCGTAATCTGACGATCCCGAAGGAAATGCAGGCTCCAACGATCCTGTACACCGGGGTCGCACGAAAAGCACACGAGTTCATCGAGGCGTTGTTCGTTATGACGGGAATGGCCCTGTGAGGTACGATGAATACGCGCCACGAATCGGCATAGCGCAAATGCTGGATAAGCGTTGCGCTAAGTGCGGTGCGGCGGACGCGTTGGAAATGTACCCTCTCAGCCAAAACTTGATGCCGCCGGCTTGCTGCTTGTGCTGGCTGAGCAGCATCGCACGGGTAGAATATACCAAACAGACACCCGACCGCGTACACGGTGCTTGGTCACACACCCGTGAATCGTCTGGCTTTCTTTTCAAAGAGCCAGTGATCTACGCGAACTCGGCAATACCCGGCAAGATGCTGACGACGGTAGCAACACTGCGTGCGTCGTGCGTCTCGTTCGTCGAAATCCGTGTGAATCACGACAACGTGCGAGGGGAGAATGGGCGTGTGGGCTGGTTCCGCCGTACCGTCGTGTACTCACGGAGCACAAAAAACGCCTTGGCGTTCTACGATGCGCTCCAAACGTCCGAGATAATCAGCAGTTGAGGGAAAACATGCTACAAGAATTGGTGAAGACGCTCGTAAACAACACCGCCACGCGCGACAACCCGCAGATTGTCATACTCCGCGGGCTGCCGGGGGCCGGCAAGACTGCGGTGGCCGACTACCTGCGCTCAGAGCTCCTCGCTCATGGTCGCGTTGCGTACGTCACGAGCCTTCTCAACGCGGCGGCGCGGCGTAATCGGTCGGTGCCGGGCAGAAAACTCCAGGCCGACGAGCTTTTGGAGCTCGACACATGGATGTTCGCAGACGCGGACAGTGTGATGCGTGAATCGCGTGGGTACGCGACGCCAAACGTGCTGATCGTGGACTCGTCTTTGATCTTCAACGAAGACGTGTCGCCCTACATCATGCTCGCGCGGCTCGATGGGATGGTCCCCCACATCGTCGCGTGCATCGCAGACCCGTACGAGGCGTACAAGCGCTCGCGGAAGTTCTACTCCGAGGCGCAGCTCGTGCAGCTCGTGCCGAAGTTCATGGGGGAGATCATGCACCAGCCCCCCTTCTGGCCGAAGGCGTTGCACGTCTACCCGTCGAAGGAGCTCTCGCTGTGGGCGTAGCATACGCCGGCTACGGGGTGTGGCCGTTCAACCGCCCCGACCGCGAACCGATCGCCGTGTTTCACGGCGACAACGCCCAGGAGCTCGCACGGAACTACGCCAGCCTCGTCGGTGGGGCGCTGGTGAGCCCCGTGACCTGCATCACGTCGAACCGTAGTGACGACGTGTTGCGGAGCGTCTCCAACTACGAAGAAGTCATCGCGACCTTGGAGCGCAAGGTCGAAGACGCGGAGCACAGCCTGGAGCTAGAGCGCGCAGACCGCGAAGACACGCGTAGGCAGAATCTAGCGGCGCAGGTCACCTACACCAGACAAATTGCGGCGCTCTTGCGCGCGGTCAACGCTGTCCCTTCGCAGGGATTCTCGAACGGCCACATCGTAGACAGCGTGGCCGAGCGCACGTTCTACGACGAGAAGTACGTTCACGAGCTGGAGGTCGCCCTGGGGCTGGAGGGATTCCCCGAAGTCGCCATCGAGCGTCTCCGCAGACGATGCATCGTCGCGGGAGGCAACTACGCAATTCGTCCGCACGATAGAAAGGTCGCGACACCGTGAGCAACAAGCTGCTGCCCCCGGAAAACCTGCTGCGCAACCGGCCGAAGAAGGGTACGACGAACATCAAGCGCATCGGTAAGCAGCGGTTGCGCCACGAGATGAACCTCGCGAACCTGCGCTTGATCGGCGTAGACAGGGCGCGCCCCAAGACGCGCGCCGACTGTCTGCAAGGGCCGAACGCGCAGCGCCCGTGCCCGTTCGTGTCGTGCAAGCACCACCTGTACCTCGACGTGAATCAGCGCGTGGGCTCCATCAAGCTGAATTTCAGCGACCTCGACGTAGGGATGCTGTGGGAGACATGCTCGCTCGACGTGGCCGACCGCAACGGCGCGTCGCTCGACGAGATCGCGAAGTACATGAACCTCGGGCGTGAGCGCGTCCGTCAGATCGAAGAGGCGGCGCTCGCGAAGCTGAAAGATGGTGTGGCCGCGTTGGGAATCAGCGCGAGCGATATCACGCACACGTTCAGCGCGTGGGATACCGCGACCTCGCCCGTCACCTCCGAGGTAGACGGCATCGACGACAGCGAATACAGGGCCATCTCGCGCCAAGTCATCCGAGACTCGGGCGACTTGCTCAAGGTGCCGGTGTTCATGCGCGGCGACATGGCGCTGCTGAGCAGTGAGAAGGGGCGCAAGTTCGTCTTGGCCCGTGCGACGAAGAAGCTCGATCGGTACAAGCGGGGGCTGGCCACCGCGCAGGGGTATCTTGCGAAGTGCATCGCCAAGAACCGCAGCACGGTGATCGCGCAGCGCTCGATCCACCGATACAAGCAGCTCATGGCCCTGACGGCGCGCCGGATCGAAGCGATCCAGAACTTGTAAGAACTTCGTGTAAGAACGAGGGTGGAAAATGAATCTTTTTCAAATCGCAGACCAGATCGCAACCGGCAAGCTGGTCGAACAAGACCACGTCGCTCGTGTACTCCGAGCCGCCGCGGACCTTGCCGCGGCTCGTAAGCTGGTTGTCGCGGCAGAGAACAACGCGTTGCAGGTACGCGAAGCCATGCGTGGTGCGAACGAGCTGCACACGTTCCGCGCACCGCAGTACCGCTCTGCACAAGCCAACGTGCGCGCGGCCGACGCGCGCATGACCCACGCCAAGCTGCGCTTCGCAGAAGCGCAGGCACACTTCGACAAGATCGTAGGAGGTTAAAAAGAAATGCTGTCTATTGCTCAGTACCTCGCCGGGATCAAGCGCTGCGGAAACACGCCCAAGTCGTTCCGCAACTGGCTGGACTACGCCACGCAGGAAGACGAAAGCGACGGTGTGCCAAAGCACAAGTTCGACGCGTGCGGTGGGGGGTTTCTCAACCCGCTGTCTCAGCAGCCCAGGGCAACCATTATCTCGGTGTACAAATACTGCCGAGCAACCCGCAACGGTGGGGTGCCTGCGGCTCCGCGCAACGACAACTTCGTGATCGGGTTCAGTGCGCTGGACGTGCCCCACTGGCCGCGCGGCTTGCTCAGCAAGTGGTTCGTTGGCATGGAGTGGATTAGCCAACGCGGCTTGAAACTGCGCGGGGTAGGTGCGTCCCCGATGCTGTCGGGGATGCTCAACACCATCCCGCAGGCGATTCCCGGTGCTTGGTGGGCGGCGCGCCCGCACGGGTTCACCGTGTCCACTCCCGGCAACAACGTGGTGGAGCTGCGCCCGTACCCCGCGGGCAGCGACGTGCACTTCCTCGCGTACTACGGCGACCAGACGGCCGACGTAGCGCCGGAGGCGGACCTCGGGCAGATCATCTTCGATCTCGTCACGAAGCCGCGTACGCAGAAGCCGGTGACCACGCCGCGAGAGCCCGAGCAGCCTACGGTTGCCACGGCGTCCCCGTCGGTGGCTTACGCGCGTTTCCGAGACATGGAGCGGGAGATGGACGAGCTTCGCTTGACCGTGAAGAAGCTCACGGGCGGCGCGGAGATCGCCAAGTACGTTCTGCAACAGATCAACAACGGGTCTGCCGTACCCCCGGCGCTCGTGAACTACGCCATCGCCCGTCTCGGGGGTGGTGAGTGAACGGGGCAGAGCTTCTCGTGGCGCTCTTGTCGCTGTGGCGGCACATGCGGTACCGCGAGTGCATCGAAGCGCACCGCGCTCAGATCGTCGCCGTCGCAGAGGCGGGTGAACGTGAGTACGGCGTGCCCGCCGGCTTGTCGCTGGTGACGGGCTTCTTCGAGACGCACCTGGGCTGCGCGCACGGTGAGGGCGGCAATTGGGGTGCGCCCATCGACCGCTTTCACCGGCACACCGCAGGTACGCCCATGCACGCCGTGCGTGCGATGGCTGCAAGCTACCGAGTGTGCGGCACCTGGGTTGGTGCGGTGGGTCGCTTTCGTTCGGGCTTGTGCCACCCGACGAACCCCCTGCATCGTGTGGCGGTCACCATGCGCGTGCGAACTACACGCATCATCTACCAGCAGGCGGGCCTACCCGTCCCCGAGGGCTTGTGAAGCATCTCCCACTCTACCCAAACGGTACGCCCTCCCCAACGGACAACCGGGTGCCTGCACCGAGCTCGGGGCTCGGGTGTACCGCGTGCGAGCTCTCGTCGGGGGCCAAGTACGCACCTCTGGCCAACTACGTTCTCGGTCGGCGCATGAGCAGCGGAGCCGAGAAGGGCGCACCTTCCGTAGCTGTGGTGTTCGAGGCGCCGACTCGCGGTGAGGACGCAGGCGGTGACCCGTTTAGTAGCGCCACCTACCGTACGCTGGTGGAGATCATCCGTGCGTCGAGCACCCACCGTGTCGTGCCGATGTACGCCGTGCACTGCGCCCCTGGTAACGCCGAGGTAACTGCGGAGCACGTCACAGCTTGCCGAGGGCATATTCACGAGACGCTCGCCCAGGGTGCCGCCGCCGTGCATCTCATCATCGCGGTTGGCCCTCTGGCGCACATCGCGGTGCTCGGTCGGAAAGTCGCGGCAGACCTCGTGCCAAACACGGTGAGCGTGATCGACGCGTTTTGGGCCAAGCGCGTTCCCGTCATCTGCCTGCCCGCGGCGAGCGTGCTGCGCAAAGACCCGGCACGGACGCGGTGGCGCATCGCGGACGCGATCGAAACGGCACAGAACGTGGCTAGGTCAATCCATCACGGCCGGCTCGCGACAACCTTCGTCCAGTCGTACGAAGATCATCTACGCGTGCTCGGTGTTCTTAAAAAGGCGGACGCACTCGTGCTCGACACGGAGACGGTCGGCCGGCTGCATACCCCGACGTTCTACGTCGAGGAGCTGTCGTTCGCTGTGAACGACAGTAACGCGGTCACCTACGGCCGCGATGTGCTGAGCGACCATCGCGTTCGTAGTGACTTGAAGGCGCTGTTGGAGAACCACGCCGTCTGCAAAGTCGGCCACAACATCAAGTACGACCTACTCGCGCTGCGGACGTGGCTCAACGTGCACTGCTTCGGGCACCCGCTTCGCGACACGCGCCTCGACCACAAGCTGCTGCACGCAGACTCGGTGGGTGACCTCGCGACCTGCGCAGAGATGGTCGGCTTCGGCGGCCACAAGGAAGAGGCGCGGGCGGCGATCGACGTGGTCAAGCACGACCTGAACGCGCTCGCTTCGGCGCCGAAGCGAGCTCTGACCAAGAGCGGCAAGCCGCGTAAGCCGCCCACGCTCAAGTACCTCGACGAGTCCGAGGTGGACCCCGAGCATCTCGAAGACATCCAGCAGGGCGCCGACACCGAAGCGTACGCGCAGGCGTACATTCCGTGGCGTGTCCGTGCGCGGTACAACGCGCTCGACGCGATGAGCACCTACTGGCTCGACAAGCTCAACGCAGACCGCTTCGACATGTCCAACCGCGAGTTGTCGGAGGGGCGTATGGCGGTCGCGAACGAGATCGTGCGGCCTGCTATCTCCGCGCTGGTCGAGATGGAGGCGACGGGTATCCGTGTGGACACCGCGGCGCTAGACATCTTCACGCAGTTCTTGAAGTCCGAGATCGCCGTAGTGCAGTCTCGGCTCAACCACTACCCCGGCGTGAACTTCGCGAGTCCGAAGCAGCTCGCGGAGCTCCTCTACGACAAGCTCGGGCTGCCTGTGCTCGCAGAAACACCCTCGGGGGGCCGCGCGACCGGCGAAGAGGTGTTGCTCGAACTCGCGGAGAAGACCAAGCACCCGCTTCCCAAAGACGTGCTCGCTTTCCGCGAGCTCGAAAAGCTGCTCGGCACCTACGCCGAGGGCATGAAGAAGCACATCCGTGTGGGGCCCAACGGGCCGCGCATCCATCCGAGCACGCTGCTCGACGGGGCTGGTACCGGCAGGTTGTCCAGCCAGAACCCCAACATGCAGAACGTGCCGAGCCCCGACCGAGATACGCCTGGGCGGCCGGCGTTCGGCAAGATGGCTCGTGACATCTTCGTCGCAGACCCAGGCTGCGTACTCCTCGAAGTGGACATGAGCCAGCAAGAGCTGCGTATCGCTGGGATGCTCTCGGGCGACCCGGTGATCCTCGAATGTTATAAGAACAACGAGGATATTCACCGCGGCACGGCGGCGATTGTGTACGGCGTCCCGCTGGCCGCAGTAACGAAGGAGCAGCGGGCACGCTCGAAGACCGTGACCTTCGGGCTGGTGTACGGCAAGACCGACCGCGGGCTCGCCAAGCAGCTCAACATCACCGTGGCGGAAGCCGCGCGCATCCGCAAAGCGGTGCTCGGGCGGTTCAAGAAACTCGCAGAGTTCTGCGAGCGGTGTCTGGCGTCGGCCCGCAGGGACGGTGGCGCGTATACATGGTGGAACGGTCACGAGCGGGCGCGGTGGCGCCCGCTGCCTGCGATCAACGACATGACCGACGAAGGCTTCGGCGCGCGCATCAACGCGGAGAACGCCGCGGTGAACACCCCGGTCCAGGGGCTCGCCGCGGACATCGTCACCGCCAGCTTGTTTCCGATCGTTGCCCGCTTCCGCAAGGACAACCTCGACGCGCAGCTGGTGAACACCGTGCATGACTCGGTGATGGTCAACGTGCGCGAAGACCAGCTACCGCTCGCCGCCAAGATCATGCGCGAAGTGATGCTCGGGCACAACACGAACGGGTTTCCGCTGGGCGTTGACATGAAGGTGGGCAAGAGCTGGGGCAGCATGACCGAGTACCACCTACCGGGGTGAAACCTTTTCAACGCGCCGCACAAGACACGAAACGCCTGTGAAGAAACCGCAGCACAGCATCAACCCCGACCAGATCGACCTGGAGTTCATGCGGCTCCCTGGCGACTTGGCCTACTTCGGGCAAATCTTCGCAGAGGCGTGCGAAGCGCTCAACGAGCTGGAGCTGAAACTGGAGGTGTACGAGGCTCGTACGAGCCTGACCATTCGTGAAGCAAGAAGCATGATGGGTGAACGTGTGACGAACGACACGGTTGCCGCTAGAATGCGTGGCAGCGCGGAGTGGCAAGCGCTGCGCGAAAAGGTCATCGAAGCGGAGGCCGACAAGCTCCGCGCGAAGATTGACCTCGACGCGGTCATCGCGAAGAAAGACATGCTCATCAGCCTGGGCGCGTACATGCGGGCCCAGGCAAACGGCGACCCGGCCATTCGGCTGCCGAGCGGCAAGCCGAGGCAGACTGACAAACACAACTGGAGTGGTGAGTGAACATGACGAACGCACTGGACGGGCTTTTCTCGGACTACGACGACGCGAGCGCTGCCAAGGACGTAGAGCTGGCGAAGAAGCCCTCGCAGTTCATCAGCAAGCTGCCGGTGGGCAAGACCGTGATGCGGTTCCTCCCGCCCGCGCCTGGGAAGAAGAGCCCGTTTCGGGTCTACTACCAGCACTTCGTGAAGGGCATCCCCGGCGTCGCGGACTGCGTGTTCGTGTGCCCGCGCATGGAGATGAAGCGGCCCTGCCCGCTCTGCACGCTCAAGGCGCGGTGGGAGGCGAGCGACGACTCGACCAAGATCAACGCGGCGAAGGACTTGGAGCCGCGCTCCACCACGTCGGCTCTCGTGATCGTGCGCGGCGAAGAGGAGCAGGGCGTGCGGGTGTTCCGCATGAGCTACTCCGTGCACCAAGCCCTGCTGGAGATTCGCAACGAGCTGGACATGAATTTCAGCCACCCGATCGACGGGTGCGACATCGTCATCTCGCGCAAGGGCACGGGGCCCACCGACACCCGCTACCGCGTGATCCCCGACCCGAGGGGCAAGTCGCCGCTCGCGTCGAGCGAAGCCGAGATGGCTGAGCTGCTGGGTTCGATGCCCAACCTCGACAGCTTCGTCAAGGTTCACGACGCGCCCACCATCGAGGGGATGCTCCGCGGTGAGAAGCCGCAGAACCGCCAGCTCGGCGGCGGGGGTGGCGCGCAGCAGCTCCCCGGCAAGCGCGCCTCGTCGTACTTGAACGACGAGTGACCCATCAGACACGGTCGCCTGCGGCCGTGTCTCCCGTAACGGTGTGCGGTCACCTGTACGCGCTTCCGCAAGCAGCGTGTACGGTGCGGGTTCGACTCCCGCGGCCGGTCCCACAGGGCGCCGCAAGGCGCTCTCTTCGTTTAGAGGTACCCATGTCGGACGCAAACGCGCGCCTGCTGAAAGTGCAGAAGGCGCTCGCCAAGAAATTCGGTCAAGAGAGCGTATCGGTGGCGTCGCAAACCACCACGCGCTCGAAGATTACCACGGTGCTCCCCACGGGGCTGCCCGTACTGGACGAGTACGTCATCGGATGCGGTGGCCTGCCGACACGACGCATCAGCGAAATCTACGGCGGCGAGGGCGACGGCAAGACTTCCTTCGCGTACGCGGTTGCCGCGAGCGCACAACGGGCCGGCGCAGTCGTCGGGTGGTGCGACAGCGAGCACGCGTTCGACAGCGCCCGCGCCAAGTCGTTCGGCGTGGACGAGAGCGCGATGCTGCTCATGGACCCGTACACTTTCGAGGAAGCGATCAACCAGCAGCTCGAATTCCTGCGGGCACTCGAAGACAACGGGGCCCCCGTGCTGCTCGTGTGGGACTCGCTCTCGGGGTCGCCTACGGCGTCGGCTCTCGACGGGCAAGCGGGCGACAAGGTGGTTGCCGACCGAGCCAGAATGCTCTCCCAAGGAGTGCCGGCGGCTCTGAGCCTGTGTGTGAAAAAGAACGCACACTGGATGGTGATTAACCAGCTGCGCGAAAAGATCGGCGTGATGTACGGCGACAACACCACCACGCCGGGTGGGCGCACGCTCAAGTATTTCGCGTCGATCCGACTGCGCCTGTACGGCGGAAAAGCCATCAAGGCCGGCGAGTCCGACAACGCCATCGGCAAGATGGTCACCATCTCGGGCGTGAAGTCGCGGTGGGCCCCCGCCTACCGCAAGACACGCGTGCGGTGGCTGTTCAAAAAGGGCTACGACCTCGATTGGTCGTTGGTCGATCACTTCAAGGCGCAAGGGCTGGTGAATGGGCGCGATAAGAACGCTCTGGAGAAGGCTCGTGGGTTTGCTGACCAAGAACGATGGGAAGGCGACGATGATGCTCAGAGCGCAGGTTCAGACGACGACGAAGACTGACCAACACCGGCACTACGCGCTGCTCAAGACGCGCGACGGCAACCTGCTGATCTACAGCGGGTGCACCGACACCATGACGTACGAGCTGCTCGGAGCCACGCCCATGCCGGCGAAGTGCGTGCTCTTGCCCCCGGTGGAGACGCTCCAGTGAGAACTGCCTTCATCGCAGACGTGCACATCGGCAACCACAGCGCACCGCAGCCTCCGCACAGTCTCGTCGCCCACACCAAGTCGCCGCTGTTGAACATGCGGGCGCAAGAGGTGTTGGGCGTGTTGAGTGCCGCGGTGGGGGTCGCGCAATACCACAAAGCCGCTGAGCTCGTCGTGTGCGGTGACCTGTTCGACGTGCCGTCGCCTTCTGCGCCGTTTTACATGGCCGCACGCGCGGCATTCAGCACGTTCATGGGCGACGTGGTCTTGTTGGCGGGCAACCACGAAATCGCGTCGTCGCAAGCAACCGACAGCCCGGCGGCGGTGCTCGCGAAGATGCTGCCTCGGTGTCGGTACGCCCCGCCTGGGCAGACGGTAGACACCCCGCGAGGTGTGCGGTGCCTCGGGTTCCCCGCGTTGGCAACGCAGAGCGAAACCCTCGCCGCCGTGAGGGGCGCCGCGGCGGCCCGCGGGAACGCGTACATCCTGGCTACGCACTTGGGAGTCATCACCGACGGCACACCGCCGTGGAGCCGTGACTCTGCGGAGGCGCTCTCCGCGAGTGCGTTCCGCGAAGTGCTCAAGGGGTGGGGCGGCGTCGTGTTGGGAAACTGGCACGACGCCGAGAGCATCGAAGGCTCGCCGTGGGTCGAGCAGGTTGGCGCGCTGTGCCCAACGGGGTTCGACAACGCCAACGACCTGCTGAACTACGGCCAGTTGCTCGTCGTTGACCACGAAGAGGGTACGCGGTCGCGGCACTTCGTACCCGCGCCGCGGTTCGTCCGCGTGGACGTACCGAGCGGCGCACCTGTGCCCGACTTCGCGGCGGCGCTCGTCGGCGTACTCGCGCAGAAAGCCGGTCGGTACAACCTCGTGACCAACCTGTACGTCAGGCTGCGGTGTGTCGCTGGCGACCAACGCCGCGTACGGGACGAAGCAGAGAAGTACCGGCCGGCGCTCGAAGCACTCACCCGCGGTGTGGTGCTCGTCGTGGACCCAACCATGCCGAAAGACGTGAGCGTCAAGTCGGTGTCGGTCACGCAAGCGGAAGAAGACGACCACCTGTTTGACTACGTCGTGCAGACCGACATCCCGACGAACGTGCCGCGCAAGCGCTTGATGAAAACCTTGAAAGAGTTGGTGAAGCGTGAGTAACGATCAGCGCTTCGCGCAGATGCGTGAAGCACTCGAAAAGCTGGCAGCGCACGACGCCAAATTGGCGAAGCCCGCAGCGACGTTCAAGCCACAGCGCGGGTCGGTGTTCACGCCGGGGTCGAACACTCCGACGGACCCGGCGTGGGCTGAGATGAACACAACCGAGGAGATGATCGACTTCATGTTCGGGGCAGTCACCGCCAACCTCGCGGCGCTCTCCGAATGGGAGGTGACCTTCGTTGACTCAGCCAAGAACCAGCACAACCGCAAGATGGCGGCAGGGTTCAAGGCCACCAACACCCTGAGCGGGCGCCAGCTCGTCGTGCTGTACCGCATCGTGCAAAAGCTGGCGTCCACAACCGTGAAGGCGATGACCAATGAAGATCAGTGACCTGAGCATCGAAGGGTTCTGCGGCATCGGCTCGCGCGCCAACGTGGCGTTCCCACAAACGGGCCTCGTGCTCGTGACGGGCCGCAACGGGTACGGCAAGAGTACGTTGATCGAATCCGTCTCCCACGCCGTGTGGGGCGAGGGTGTGTTTCGCACCGGGTCGCTGTGGGCGGACAAGGGCACCATCGAGCTGCACACACACGACGGCTCGATGGTGCACAGACAACGCGCGGGCTCGCGTACGTCGGGGCAGTTGTACCGGCACGGCAGTACGTCGCTGTTCGACACCGCTACGAAGATGAACGAGGCGGCAGCGACGGCGTTCGGGTCACACGACGCGTGGCGCACGACGCACATCATCGAGCCCAGCGACGCGGCGATGTTCACGCGCGCAAGCGACACGGTGCGAAAGCACGTCTTGGAGGGGCTTCTCGGGCTGAGCGTCTACGACGACGCCCTGGTGAAGTCCCGCACGTTCCGCAAGGCAGCAGACCGGGTACGCGAAGACACGGCGAACAAGATCGCCGAGATTCGCGGTCGCCTGGAGACGCTCAACAACGTGTACAGCGCGTCCAAGTCGGCCCGCTCGAAAGAGGAGCTCACCGCGATCATCGACGACGCCACCGCGCGCATAGACGCCCTGCAACAGCGCATCACGGAGTGCGACGACAAGGTGGGCGATCTGCGGTCGTCGGCCCAAAACCTACGCAGCTCCGAAGCGGTGCTGGTTGCGAAGCTGCACAACATCCACCGCGTAGCCGTGCACGGCGACCGGGTGTGTCCCCTGTGCGGCAGCACCGTCGGTGACGACGTGGCCAAGGGGATCAATGATGCCGCGACTGCCGAAGAACACGAAGTGAAAGCCCAACTTGCGGAGCTGCGAGAGAAAGCCCACCTGTGCGAAGCCGAGTTGAGCACGCAGTTGCTCGTGCAGGGCGACACGCGCCGGGATCAGGTGGCCCAGCAAGGCCGGCAAGACGCGGCGCGCCGCGAGCTCGACATCGTTCAGAAGGCCGAGGGCATTCGCGAGCGCATGGAGGCCGAGCAGGCACAGCTCGACGTGCTGAACGACAAGCTCGCGAACTCCATGACCGACGTAGACCTGTACGCGACCGCCGAGAAGATTCTCGA
>Ga0315904_10009885_pt1 | contig 12414 bp, 23 predicted proteins | sample LakEriMetagenome_6_FD_203529 | JGI IMG/M metagenome (GOLD analysis project Ga0315904, IMG submission 203529) | Freshwater fungal communities from buoy surface, Lake Erie, Ohio, United States - Buoy 12 MA120 | ecosystem: Environmental > Aquatic > Freshwater > Lake | place: USA: Lake Erie, Ohio...
ACCACCACCACCGCCCGGATTGACCCAAGCAATCTCTTTGTGACCATCAATGGCGTCAGTCACCTCAAAGGCCACAGCCGGCGCAGCCTCATCAGCCACCGGCGCTTCGCCCACCTGGAGAATGGCGTTGGCCATGTCCTGGGCAAGCTCGGCGCGTTCGGCCAGCAATTCTTCAACGCGAGCGTCAGCGCGGACTACGGCTTGAACGGCGATAGTGACAAGGCGCTCTTGGTCTTCCAAGGCGCGACGGCACTCGCTCTGCGCTTCACGCGCTGCCTTTATTTCGCCGCTCAAGCTTCCCGCTCGCTCGTGCATTTGGGTGCGTGTCAGGGTCATTTGTGAGGCTCCATCATGGTGCTCTCCATTGTTGCAGGGGTCCCAGCGGCTCACATGGGGGGAACGCTGTGCGACGCTATCGGAACTGGCCGGGCGGAGGTTCTGCTAACCGGCCTTCGCGTGATGCATGTGGCGTCGGGCGCTTTGTGAGCCGCTGGAAACGCGCCGCAGGGGTTAGCCTGGGCGCGCGAATAACAGCTTTGCACAGGTTTGACGCGTTCGTGCCAAAACACAATACCCAATTTAGATGGGCCTCCAATCCCGCACGCCACGGTCACAATCCTCGTAATACCCGGCCATGCCAAGCAGCACGAGACGCACGGTTGGCTTCGCCGCGCGCACGTCAGGGATAGGCTCGCGCCCCGGCCCCATGCGCCGGAATTGGCCTAGGGCCGTGGCAATGTCTTGGAGCGTGTGCAGCTGCACAATCCATTCGGCAATGTTCGGGCCTTGGGTGATCGGACAGCGCTTCGTGACCCCCTGTCGCAGCGCATAATGCGCGTGGCCGGCGTCCATCTGCTTGGCAAGGCCAGCGTCAGACCAGGCCATGTCCACGCGGTCGTAGTTCGCCTTAGCGCCGGGAAAGAACAGGATGCATTCCCGTACCGCACGCTGGGCGGCGAGCCATTCGGGTTCAGTCAGCTCGGGCTTCAGCGCTTCTGCGCACCAGACGCGCCGGGGCTGGCGGGCGTCCGTACCGTTGTACCGGTCAGCTAGCTCTTGCTGGTCCTGCTCTTGGACTTGGCGGAGTAGTTTCGTGGTCATTTGGATGCCCCCTTAATCGCGTCAGGATGCCCGCTGGCGGGCGTTTGCTTTTCCAACTCCACGGCGAGCCACTCCCGCCCAACATCGCTCAGCGCGTATCCTGAGCCCCACAGCGTCTTGATTGGGTCGCCTGGGCAGCCGTAGCGGCGCGCCTTCTTGCGGATCATGCAAACCCGGACCTTCACGAGGTTGTCGATGTCGGCGTCCAGGTTGGAGCGATCGTACTGGTAAGCGGCGATCATGGCGGCGGTCGGCTGGAGCGGCCGGGCCAGCATGGCGGCGATCAGGGCAGCCTCGCACTTGGCGAAGCCGAGCTTGATGATGCCCAGCAGCGCGTCTTGGCCAAGGATGCGGCCTAGCGTGTCGCGGGAGGCTTCTAGCTCGGCTTCCAGCGTTTCGATGCGGCGCTGGGCGGCGTAAAGCTGGCTACGCGGGACAAAGCCGCGCGGGCCGTCATCTTCGGAGCGGAGGGCGGTCATGCGCGCACCTCGACCACTTCGACGCGGTGCAGCGCCTTCATGAGCTTGGCCTTGATTTTGAACTCGGCCGTGCGGACGCCTTTGACATCCTCGACCACCCACTCGGACTTGGCGCGGTCGAAATACCGGAAGTCGGCGACGTAGGTGGCGATGAGCTGTTCGCCGATGGCTAGCTTGAACCGGTATTGGCGTTCGAGATCGCTGATCTGGTTGGCGCGCTCGAGCAGCTTGAGCTCGCCCCAGCGCTTAGCCTCGGCTTTCGAGTCGAACCGGATGCCGTCCACGGTCACCGGCTGGTTTCTGAACTTGTTCATGGCAGAAACGCCGCCTCCGGGCTTTGTGGGTCGATTGCGAAGCGTTCTGGCGTGCCTTGGCGCTCGTACTGTTGGGCAAGGAGGCGGAGCCAGTTTGCGCGGGCGCGATCGTCCGGCAGGGCTGCGAGAAGCTCCTCGCGGATTTTCGCGGCCAGCGTCATGCGGCGACGGAAAGTCGATGCGTCATCGGTCATGGGTTCCCCCCTTGGGCTTCAGATTGATCTGCGTCGGGGCGCGGCCCCCAATCGGGGCGCCAATCGCCGTAGGTTTGGAAAACCCACAGGCGGCGCTTGCGCTCGGTTTCGTCGGCTTCGTCACCGACCCAATTTTTCCACAGGCCCTGCGAGAGCCAGGGAACCAGCCCCTTCACGAACTCGGGGCCTTTCGCGAGGCGTTCCGCGACGTGCGCGCGCCCTGCTTGGATGATCTGGTCTGCGGTGTTTCCGAGCTTGAGCTGGTTCGCGATTGCGTCCCGGACTTTTTGCTGGGGATGGCGCTTGCGTGCGATCGCTGGCCATAGGGGCCAAAGCGCGTCGAAGACCGCTTCGACGGAAGCGTTAGCTTCTCTTCTAGTTTCTAGCTTCTGGCCTCTTAGTTTGGAGTCGGGGTTAGGTGCGGGGGTAGCCCCACCGCTAACCAAAACCAGGTTACGGCCTGATTTCTTTGCTTCTTTCAGGTTGCACGATTTGCACACTCCGCGCAGATTGCTGAGGGCATTGGTACCGCCTAAGGTGAGGGGAACGACGTGGTCCACCTCAAAGGCAGCGGCCGAATTGTCGTGTTCGAAAATCATCGCTTGCGAGCACAACGAGCACTTGCCGCCGCACGCTTCCCACACGGCTTGAACTTTGGTCGGGTTGTCTTTGCGGCTGAAGCGGGCAGTCGTTTGCAGCCGCCCGGATGCCTCTTTCAGGCGCACTAAATCCGGGTCGCCGCCGCGATTGCCGTTGGCCTGCGCGCGCGATCGTTTCGCTTCGTCACGGACCATGCGGCGGCAATAGATGACGCCGTCCCGCGTGCGAGAAAGGACGCCAGCGCGCTCTAACTCATGAAGGCATGCGCGCACGTTCTGCTCTGACGTGCCGCACATGAGCGCCAAGCGCTGTTCATCCATGACGACATTGCGGACCCGGAGATGCCCGTAAGGCTCGGCCTCGTGCATCAAGCACATGCACTCAATCCAGAGCCCGCGCGCCTCCATCGAGACCATGCGAAGCGCTGGCTCTGCGCGCCAATCGGCGGGGTAGAATTTGAACCAGGGAAGCTTGCTCATTTGGGGTGAAATTCCCCACAGAAGTCTTCCTCGATGACGTGCGGCCATTGCACGTCAGCCCCATCGTGCGGGCCTTTGGTATCCCTCGTGCAATCATACAGAATTGGGCGAGGGGCGTACCTACGGCACTCCCCCATTTGCTCACCTACGTCAGCATTTTCGTTGTAAAAAGCGCACGTTGCGCAAATGCGTTCGCCCATCACGAACCCTCCCAAACGGCCGCTGTGGCCATGTCCATCAAAACTGAGACTTGTCCGCGCTGGCCCCCGCGCGCCTTGTCCACGACCAGCGTGGCCTCGCGGCTGCGCATCGTGTCTCCGTCTTCGGGGGTCTGAAGGTGTCGCGGCTTCCGCTCGGCGTAATACGCCTTACGGTGGATCAGCATGACCACGCTCGCGGCTTGGCTGAGAGCCGAACCGTAATTCAGGTCTTGGGCGGTCGGGAGCCGGTCTTCACCGTCTGCGCGGCTGCCCTCTTTCGTGATCTGGCTAAGCGCGATCACGACCACGCCTAGGCGCTTGGCCAGGGCAAGAAGACCATTGGCTCTAGCGTTGGCCGCTTCGAGCTGCGACGGATACCGGCCCTCGCTGGCGATCAGGCCCTCGTGGTCGATGACCAGCGCGCCGGGCGCTACGCCTTCGCGGCGCATCTTCTGGAACAGGCGCCGGGCTGCGGCTTCGATCTGGCTGAGCGTGCGACCTGGTCGCGCGTCTGTGTAAATCGGCATGGACGCGACCGCCTTGGCCGAGCCGCTGAGCGCGTCCCATGCCTCGCGTGGCAGGTCATTGCGGATGGCTTGGAGGTAGGACGGGCTTTTGACGCGGTGGTCAGCGCGGAACGCCAGCGCCGCCGCGGTGCGCAGCCCGATCTGCGTCCGGTCCATTTCCAGATGAACGCAGCCAACGCCGAAGCCTTGCGCGGCGATGTTGCGCGCCAGAGCGTCGCCAAAGACGCTCTTACCCATCGACGTGGCCCCGCCGACCACGACCAGCGTGCCGGCTTGAAGTCCGCCCACAACGGCGTCTAGTTTCTGGAAGCCCGTCCCGATGCCCTTGGCCTCGCCAAGCTGGGCGCGCTCGACCGCCTCGCAGGCCACAGCGCCGAGGCTTTCCCAAGCGTCTGCGTCGTTCTCGCTGGCGGCGATTTCCTGTAAGCGTTGCTCGAGTGCGGCCTGGATCGCTTCGCCGTCCACAAGGCCTGTGGCGCACTCGGTAGCTGCATCCTTGGCCGCTTGCGTCAAAGCCCGGCGCCGCGTCAGGTCGCGCAGCAATGGGCCGTAGCCGATGATTTGGGGGTCTGTGCGCGAGCCGGCTGCGGTGACCAGCTTCATGAGATAGGCGAACCCGCCCAGTTCTTTCGTGACGTGCGCTGACGCCCATTCTTTCATGGACACCATGTCCGCGACGCGCCCGTCACGGTGGCGCATTTTCATCTCGTTCCAGATGTCGCGGTGTATGGCCTCGCTGAAATGATCGGCATGGACCGAGACGCGCTCCAGCATGCGGGCATCAAGCAGCGCCGCGCCAAGCACGGCCATTTCAGCTTCGAGGTTGCGCAGATCGCTCACAGCCAAGCCATCCATTGTTCGCGGACGAGCTGGGTAATGCGGTCGTGCGTGCGGTCGTGCTTGACCTCGCGCTTCTTGGTCGGGACGTACACGGCGGCGCGATGATGTTGGCAGTAAGCATGCCCGCCCGTCTCGCGCCCGCAGATGCGACCATCCTGCTTAGGGTCGCCTTCGATCCAAAGGCATTGGCCGTGCTTGGCTTTGTCGATCGTCTCGCCAAGCGGCTCTAGCGGCTCGTTTTCCTTTGGCGCGACGTACACCAAGCGAGGCTTGGGAATAGGCTTGTCGCGTACGATGCGCGCTGTGCGGACTGCGTTGACGTTCGGCGCGCGACGCATGCCGCCTGCGCGATTCATGCCGAGGCGGTGTATCTTTCCAATGCAGGCGTTGCGCGTGACGCCGCCCAGCTCTTTCGCGATCTGGCTTGCGCTGTGGCCCTCGGTCCACATCTTCCGCAACAACGCAACGCGTGCTTCCGTCCACATAATAGCCTCCCCGCCTGTAATTGGGAGAGACGCGCGCCCGCAACGGCACGCGCCGCTCGGGTTAAGTAAAATCCAGTGTTTCCTGTGTTGGCTTGACGCGCGGCTCTTCAAAAAGGCGCGGCTGTTTCCAGGCTTCTTCGATACGGCGGCAGGCTATGTCGAAATACTTCGGCTCGATCTCAATGCCGATGAACTTGCGGCCTAGTTTCGCGCACGAGATTCCAGTTGTCCCGCTGCCTAAAAATGGATCAAGCACCACCTCATTTACGCCTGCGAACCTTGAAACCAGCCAGTTCCCGTAGGCTGGTGGTTTTGGGCATGGATGGCCGATTGATTGCTGCTCGGACGTGAATGGGCCGGTTGGAGCGTAAAAATAATCATGAATGGGCGTCTTTGCGCGCCCATACACGACGTGCAGCTCGAAATCGTTGAACCCTATTTTTGATAAGGTCGGAGAAGCGCCCTTGTGCCAGCAGATCATCCAATCTGGGCGATGATTCCGATACCACCACTCGACCCGCTGCTGCTGGCCGATTGGCATCACTACGCCTCGGGCCAATTTCCTTAGCGCTGGAACGACCCGATTCATCAGATCGCACCACTCGATTTCTGTGTCTGATCTTCCTTCGTATCCGAACCCGATCCCATACGGCGGATCAGTCACAACAGCATCGACGCGCTCCAGCGTCGGCAGCACTTCCCGGCAATCGCCCAGGATCAGCCGCGCGTCGCCTATGATCTCTTCGCGGAAGCGGCTCATACGCGCCCCCGGTGTGTGATCTTCCTTTGAGCGTGCGCGAACTCGATTGCTTCCGCATATCCAGCGCGGATCCACGCGCTCTTTTTGTCGCGCGGAATTTCGGGCAAGCCCAACTTTCGCGCCTTGCCGATGATTGAATTTGTCGTGCGCCCAAGACGCTCAGCGATGCAGCGGGCGGGCTCTAAGCCCCATTGCTTGCGAAGCTCATACAGATCAGCGTCGGTCCACCAACGCACACTGGAATCGCGACCTACATACGGGCGGCTCATACGCGCCCCCGCTCATGCGTAATGCGCCGCTGCGCGTGCGCGAACTCAGCGGCGCGCTCTTGGCGCCGGCGCATTTTGTCGGTCTGCTCGCTGCTCAGAAAATAGAAGAGCCAAGCGAGCCAGCCGGCGATAATGCCGATTACAAACATGGTGGAGGCGAAGGCGGTCATGCGCGTTCCCGCGCTTCTTGCTCAAGCTCCCCAAGCCGCGCCCAGGCGCGCTCTAGGCGCCCTAAGGTCACGCCGCGCCCGCCCTGCCTCAGAAGCTCCAGGGTCCGCACGTCATGGAACAGGAGCTTAGAGACCCCTCCAGTTGTGCGATTATGCCGTTTGGCGTACCTATCGGCACGGCGAATGAGTGCTGAAACATCAACCATGCGCCGAAAGTAAGGGAAGTTTCCCCCACCCGTCAAGCGATACTTCCCGCTTGTCGCCCGATCGCACTAGGGGGATGAATCCCCGTCATGAGTCTGCAGCAGCGCATAAGGGAACGGCTGGCGGCGCTAGGTATTTCCGCGCGCGCAGCAAGTAAGCGCGCAGACATGGGCGAGAGTTTCGTTAGAGATTTACTTAACAGCAAGGCGACCAGCCCGAAGGCGTCAAGTCTAAAGGCTCTTGCGGATGCCCTAGAGACAACCACAGAATGGCTCTTGGAACACAGAGGCGATGGAGACCGGGCGCTTGTCCCGGTTCGCTTTTATGTTGGGGCCGGAGCTATGGTTACGCCGTTTTCGGACGATGATGCGCTTGAGTATATCGAAGCGCCGCCAGGTGCGGAGGAAGTCGCCGCAGCCGCGATAGTTCGCGGCAATTCGCAGATGCCCGTGCTCAATCCGGGCGACGTTGTGTTCTGGGGTGACGGCTCTGGAATGCCCGGCGACTGCATCGGCCTAGAGTGCGTGTGCCAACTTGAAAGCGGGCAGATGCTGGTGAAGACATTGCTACCGGGGTCAAAGCCGGGCTTGTTCACCCTCTCCTCTTACAACTCGCCGCCGCTGGTAGACGTAAAGATAGCGCAAGCATTCCCGGTGTTGTGGGTAAAGCGCGGGCGAGTGAAAGTGTAGCGCAGATTTCCACAGCAATGTTTTATTTTGGGTCGCTAGCTCCCTCAGGGGATGAATACTAGGAAATGCGGCGTCGGGGAAATTTCCCCGCTGGGTGTTGACTGGGGGATAAATCCCCCGTAGTGTCTCTCCATCGAAGGAGGGCAACCCATGAGCGAGCTGCTTACAGAAATCCGAGAAGCCAACACGTACGCCGTTGAGCGTAACGCTGAATATAAAGCCGAGTGTCGCGAGACAGCGGCGCGCATCCGTCAGGACATTCAAGAAGTCATTTCTCGCGTCGAGGAAGTGTACTTGGCGTGGGAACGCGACGGCCTTCTCGACATGAAGGGCCGCAGCCGGCTTCACGCCTGCGCTTACCACGCCTCAGCCATCGCAGATAACATGATGGACGCGCGCTCTGACGACGCCGTGAACGCGATGGACGTGGTGTGATGACCAAGAAAACCTTTGATCCCAAATGCGCCGATCTTGCTGAGGCTTGGTTGAAAGACCTTCCCTGGGTCGATTGGGACCGCGCCGACGATCTCGCGTGGACGATCCAGCAATCCATCGAAGATTGGATCGCCAACGAAGAGACGAACCAAGAATACCCCGACCCGCGCGACGCGGAAGATTGGAAGAGGCACGCAGAATGACGCGCCGCTACCTCACCGCAAACGAGCTTCGCCTCATGCTCGAACGCCAGCAAGGCCTTTGCGCTGCGCCGGCCTGCATGAGCGAAGGCCCGTTCGAAGCTGACCACAGCACGCCCCACGCATGGGACGACAAGAAGCCCGACCAGCTTCTCTGCATCGAGTGCCACAAGGCCAAGACGAAAACCGACATCAAGAAAATCGCCAAGGTCAAACGCATCGCTGGCGGTCGCACGCAATACGACAAGCGGATTGAGCGCGGCTCGCGCCTTCAATCGCGCGGCTTTGACAAAACGCTGAGCAAGAAAATGGATGGGAGCGTAGTACGCAAATGACCGTCGAACCGATCACCAAGCCGCGCAAGGTTGCCGACCCGACCGCGCCGCACGTTTACCAAGCCATCGCAGACGTGATGGGCCATCTGGCGACAGACGGCATCGGCAAGAACAACAAGAACCAGCAGCAGGGCTTCAAGTTTCGCGGCATCGATGACGTGTACAACGCTCTCGCTCGCACGCTGGCTGACAACAAGCTTTGCGTCCTGCCGCGCATCACGTCGCGCGAATTGACCGAGCGCCAGACCAAGAACGGCGGCGTGCTGTTTAGTGTCGTGGTTACGGCTGAGTTCGATTTCGTCTCTGCCGTGGACGGCTCCAAGCACACTGTCGGCCCCTTCCCCGGCGAAGCGATGGACAGCGGCGATAAGGCCACGAACAAGGCCATGAGTGCTGCTTACAAGTACATGGCTATTGAGACGTTCTGCATCCCGACCGAGGGCGATAACGACGCGGACGCGACCACGCATGAGGTAGCGCCGTCTCCGCCAGAGCGCCGCCGTTCCAACGTGGTCACGAATCCAGCGACCGGCAAGAAGATCGACACCGAGAACGCCCGCAACCAGCGCCCGGAATGGGACCGCTTCACAGACACCGTGCAAGGCTTCATCGACGCTCGCGACGATGACGGACTGCGCGCTTGGTACACGAGCGACAAGACGGCCAAGTACGTCGCCGGCTGGGTGTATAGGGATCAGGCCGAAGAACACTTTGAGAAAGCAATCGATGAAATCGCAGCGCGGGAGCGTGCGTGATGGATTGGGTTGCTAGATCGGAAGCTGAGGACGAAGCAGGCCGGCAGCGCGCAACAGAGGCGGCGTTTGGGGTTCTTGGTAGTGACTTCCTGGAACTCGATTCGGGGAAGATGCTGCTGCGTCTTTGCGAAGCCGTGGATGCAGTTGACGCTTTTGAGAGAAGCGATGAAGCCGAGGTTGCCAAGAAGCACCCGCCCGGTACGAAAATTCACGGGCTATACCTAGACGCCGCTAGCGTTCTTGCCGACGCACTATGGGCGCGCATTGCGCAAAAAAGCGAACCCGTCGCGTATAGCGCTGGCGGACAAGCGCTTCTCGTTTTCATCAGTTGGGCTCGGGCGGTGGAGGGATTATTCCTCGTTAGAGAGGCATGTAGAGATGCCGCTGACCTAGGCATAGCTGCGTCGGGCAGCAAGATGCTGCGAGAAATTTACGCGAAAAAATACGGCGAGCCGACGGAATGAAGTCGTTTCGCCTCTCCCACGCAACAGCGCGCCAACTCGCAGCCTCTTACTGCTTAGAGGGGCCTGACGGGCTTGTCGTGACGTTCAAGGAAGCGACGCGCTCGCTGGAGCAGAACGCGCTTTTATGGGCGCGCCTGTCTCAGCTTTCGCGCGAGCTTAAGTGGGATGGCGAAACGCTCACGCCGAACGAGTACAAGGATTTGCTGACGGCATGCCTGCGCAAGCAGAAGGTTGTGCGCGGCGTTGAGGGCGGCTTGGTGTTTCTCGGCGCGCGCACGTCCAGCATGACTAAGAGCGAGATGGCCGATCTGCTGACGCTCATGGAGGCGTTCGCGGCAGAGCGCGGCGTCACGTTCAAGGATCAGGTTGAAGCGCTGGAGTACGCGCAATGACCGAACGGATTTTAAGTCCGCTGCGTCTACCGGTTTCGCCACGCTCGCGCCAATGCTTTCAACGGCTTTTCGCGGATCGTTGCAAGAGCGAACCCGGGAACGGGTGGGAAACGCCAGGAGCGTCCGGGAGGCAGAGTCCCGAAAAAGTCCCGAACCCTCATTCCGGGGGCGATCCCGCATGCGCAGGAGCACCCCAATGACCAGCGATGGCAAGATGACGACTGAGGAGCTGACCGATGCGCTCAGCGACGTTGAAGATGCTTGGATGAGCGTGAGTACTGGCGGCTGTCAGCGGCTCGCGGACAAGCTCCGCGCTCATATCGCCACCCTCCAGCGCGAGGCAGACGAGATGCGGGAGGCGCTGGTGACGATTGAGGATGGCCCCGGCATGGCTGCGATTGGTTGGGCCGAAGCGATGAACGCCGCCCGCGTCGCCCTCTCCCAAGCCCAGCCGCAGGAGCAGGCCAAGCCGCACACGTTCCACCCCGACTATCAAGCGGGCGGCGATTGCGTGCATTGCGGCAACATACGCGAGGACTGCGAGCGCAATCAAGCGCTCCCGCCGCAGACCGAAGAAGATAACGAAGACGAAGTGCGGTGCGTGAACGCACATGACCGTTGCTACGGCGGTGCCGGAGGTCCTTGCCCATACTGCGAGCCCCGCCAAGCGCTCCCGCCGCAGCAGCGCGAGGATTGAGGAACCAGCCGTGATTGAACAAGGCGTCGGCGGACATTTTAGCGCCGCTCACAGAGACGAAAACGGCAAGCTCCACGGTCATACGTGGGAAGTGGTAGCTTGGCGCTTGGGCGATGACGCTTGCGCCCTTGGTTTTCAGGACACGCTCAACTCCGCACTGGCACAACTTGATCATACCGAACTTCCCGAAGGGCTACAGCGCGGCGGCCAGCTCGCGCAGTGGATTGGCGTTCGGGCTAACGCAACGCGCGTTGAGGTGATGCGCAGGGTTGAGAAAATTTACGCAACATGGACCGCATGACGCTGCACTATCACGGCACCCCGATCACGCCCACGGCGAAAATCCTGCGCATAGCGGGATCGAATTTCTGCGTGAGCCACGCGCGACCGGATCAGGTCGAGCTTGCCCACCAGATCGGGCAATCGGTGATGTTGGATTGTGGCGCGTTCTCCGCATGGAAGCGCGGCTACGTTCCCGATTGGAACGCCTATTATACGTGGTGCGATAAGTGGCTGAATTTCCCGACCACATGGGCCGTCATCCCCGATGTGATCGACGCCGGCACACAAGAGCAAGACGCGCTGATCCGCGAATTTCCGCACAAGGAACGCGGCGCGCCGGTCTGGCATATGGACGAACCCATTTCGCGATTCGAGCGGCTGACCGAAGAATGGCCGCGCGTTTGCATTGGCTCGACCGCCGAATATCGCAACGTGCTTTCACCGGAGTGGGAGCGCCGCATGGACGAAGCATGGACGCCGATTGCCAAGCGATCAGGTCGCACGCCCTGGGTTCACATGCTGCGCGGCGGACAAGTGCGCGGGCTGCGCTGGCCTTTCGCGTCCACCGATTCGGTTAATATCGGACAGAATTGCCATTCTGGGCGACCGCACAACAACCCGGAAGAAATGAAGCGCCGCATCGAGGCGGCAAACTGCCCAGCTCGCTTTAGCGGGCGAGATCACACGATGGAGCTTTTCGCATGACCGAGAGTCTCCCTCCCCAGCAGCGCGTCACCGGAGGAAGCGACCGTGAGTGAGTGGCAACCGATAGAGACGGCGCCGAAAGACAGCACACACGTCATCGTTCGCACGCCAGACGGGTCGTTATTTACAGCGGCATACGTTCCAGGGTTTTTGGACAGCAACGATAATGACTGTTGGTGCTGGGTGGCTTTAAGTGATTTGCACCCGGACGATTGGTCGGGCGGGACGTGTTGGGAAGTCAACGAGGATGGCGAGTCATCGCAGCACCCAACGCACTGGATGCCGCTCCCCGCGCTGCCTATCGAGCAGCGCGCCGACGCGTCAGAACTTAGTCGCGATCAGTTCAAAGATGGCGTATCCGATACCGCCGCCAAGCCCGAAGAGTAGGCCGCTGATTAGCTGTTGTGCATCGAGCTTCATGTGCGATTCTCCTTGTTATTACTCGGCAGCCAAGAGCCGCGCCGGGTTCGTTTCGCGAGGTTGGTTATGGTCGTAGTCGCTCTCTTGCTCGGCGCTGTCGTCTTCTGCGCCGCGCTCTTCGCTTTGTTCAAAGCTGTCAGTTGAGTACAGGGCGAGGACTTCTTCTTCGCTCATTTCCACGGAGGGTTCGGGATGAGCCTCAGCAGCCACTTGGTCCTCTTGATTGTCTTGGCCTTCCCCGTCGCCATCCTGACTAGGTACTTGTTCGCCAGCGTTTGGAATATTCTCCACGGGCGCCTCTGACTCCATCACCCCGCCCAGCCCGTCAGCGCCTACAGCGATGCGGTTGCCGCCGTCGATGGTGACGCCGGTTTCGTCGGGCGGGATGTCGGGGGTCGTTTCCACACGCTCGGGCTTG
>Ga0315904_10009887_pt1 | contig 12413 bp, 6 predicted proteins | sample LakEriMetagenome_6_FD_203529 | JGI IMG/M metagenome (GOLD analysis project Ga0315904, IMG submission 203529) | Freshwater fungal communities from buoy surface, Lake Erie, Ohio, United States - Buoy 12 MA120 | ecosystem: Environmental > Aquatic > Freshwater > Lake | place: USA: Lake Erie, Ohio...
AATTCTCCAAGGCGGGCTGGTAGCCGCTTTCATGGATCAAAAACGGCGTCCAGCCCGCCGTGGCGACGCGGGCGAGGTCCACACCCCACGGGGTGGTGTAATTGAGGTATTTGCGCGTGGCGGCCATGATCGGACACAACTACGGCAGAATAGGGCATGTTCGTCCAGCGTATAGTTACAGTGATGCGACTCCTGTTTCTATTCCTCACGACCTCTGCGCTCGCCTTGCCGCCGGATCATGCCCAGCGCATGGCTCGTGGCCTCAAGCTCTTCGACAGCGAGGTGGCGGCTCTTTTGAAGCAAAACTGCCTCAAATGCCACGGTGGCGAAAAGGTGAAGAGCGACTTCGACATGGCGACGCGTGAGGATTTGCTGCGCGGTGGCTCGCACGGCAGCGTGGTGGTGCCGTTTGATGCAAAGAGCAGTCTTTTGATGGCGCTGATCCGCCATGAAAAAGAGCCGATGATGCCGGACAGCAGCCCGAAGCTGCCGGAGGCGGTCATTTCGAAGATCGCGGCCTGGATTGATGATGGGGCACCCTATTCCGCGCCGCTGATCGCGGGGAAAAAGCCAAAGAAGGACAGTAGCGTGGTGACGGAGGAGGATCGGCAGTGGTGGGCGTTTCAGCCGCTGAAGAAGGTGCAGGCGAAGAACATCGACGAGCTGCTTTTGAAGAATGCGAAGGGGATGACCTTCGCGCCGCCAGCGGAGAAGGCGGTGCTGGTGCGGAGGCTGCATCTGGATCTCACGGGACTGCCGCCTTCGGAGGTTTCTGACACGGCTGACCTGAGTGACTTGATTGACGGGCTGCTGAGCAGCCCGGCGTATGGCGAGCGATGGGCACGCCACTGGCTGGATGTGGCGCGGTATGCGGAGAGCACGGGCTTTGAGCAGGACTATGACCGGCCCTTTGCGTTTCATTACCGGGACTTTGTGATCAAGGCACTGAACTCGGACATGCCGTATGACCAATTCGTGAAGTGGCAGCTCGCGGGAGACGAATACGAGCCGCAGAACCCGCTGGCGCTGGCGGCGACAGGCTTTCTCGGCGCGGGGGTGTTTCCTTCGCAAATCACCGCGAATGAGGTCGAAAGTTCACGCTACGATGCGATGGACGACATGCTGGGCACGACGGCGAGCGCGATGCTCGGCCTCACGCTGAGTTGCGCCCGCTGCCATGACCACAAGTTCGATCCGCTGCCCACCCGCGACTACTACGCGATGCTCAGCACCTTCACGACGACGACGCGTATGAACGTGGATGTGCATCCCGATGGCAAAGTCACGTCCGCGGTGACGACGATGAACGCCAAAAAGAACACGCCAGCCGTTCCCGGTGCCACGCGCATGATGATCTGCGCCGAAGGCTACGATCCCATCGTGATGCACACGCAGGGAGGGCCGTTCTTCGACAAAACGCATGTGCTGAAGCGCGGCAACCCGCTCATGAAGGATGGCGAGGCCACGCAGGCCTTCCTGCAAGTGCTGAGCAAGCCCGGCGACGCCAAACGTTGGCAGTGGCAGCCGCCGAAGGACGCGAAATACAGTGGTCGCCGTCGCTCGCTGTCGAATTGGATCACGGATGTGGATCAGGGTGCTGGTGTGCTGCTGGCACGCGTGATCGTGAACCGCCTGTGGCAGCATCATTTCGGCACTGGTCTCGTTCCGACGCCGAATGACTTTGGCAAGACCGGCACAGCCTGCACGCAGCCGGAGTTGCTCGATTGGCTGGCGGCGAAGCTCATCGAAAATGGATGGAAGCTGAAACCGATCCACAAACTCATCCTCAGCAGCCGTGCGTGGCAGCAGAGCAGTGCCCGCGACGCGAAGAAGGAGGCCGCTGATCCGGCGAATGGCCTCTTCATGCGCTTCGTGCCGCAGCGACTCGAAGGCGAGGCGATTCGTGACTCGATGCTGGCCGTGAGCGGCGTGCTGGACAAGACGATGTTTGGCCCCGGCACGCGCGATGAGAACAGCAAGCGCCGCAGCATCTACTTCAACATCAAACGCAGCCAACTCATCGGCAGCATGGTGGCCTTTGACCAGCCTGAACCGCTCGTGAGCCAGGGCGCACGCCCCACGACGACGGTGGCACCTCAGGCGCTCATCTTGATGAATAGCCCGCAGGCCCGCCAATGGGCCGAGGGACTCGCAAAACGCGTTTCAGGTGCTGGTGATGTCGCGAAGCAGATCGCGATGGCCTACCGGCTCTGCTTTCATCGCGAACCCAAGGCCACCGAAACGACTGCGGGGCTCGATTTCCTGAAATCAGGCGCTTCGCTGGCGGATTACTGCCAGGTGGTGATGGGGCTAAATGAGTTCGTTTATGTGAACTGAGCCTTACGGCACCACCTGCACCTTCACGCGGAAGAAGTGCCTCGTCTGACTCGCGGGCATGGGCACGCGGACGACTTCGTGCGTGCCGTCATCCGCGAGCACGGTGGATATAGCAGTCGAGCTGGTCCAGGTGGTCAGGTCAGGGCTGAATTCTACGGTGTAGGTGATCCCGGCACTGATGTAGTCCCGGCGGCGGATGAAGAGGGCGTTGGTGCCGTCGGATATGGGGTCGCCGGGGGTGATGACGTTGCCACTGTGGCTCAGCGGGCCTCGGCGGGCGTTTGCCGGAAGGGTGCCGAGCGCGAATTCGAGCAGGTTCTTCAAGCCATCGCCATCGTAGTCATCGAGATCGCCGGTGTTTGTGGTGGCGGCACCAAAGTGCTGCGTGCGCCAGCCGGGGGTTGGATCAGGGCCGTAGAGCTCAATCTCGTCGACGGCCATGAAGTTGGCCGGCTGATCATAAAAGGGTGAGTTGTGGGGTGGATCCATACGGATGCGAAAGCCGGTGGCCTGGATGGGAGCAAAGCTGAAAAGCAAACGTGCCGCATGGTTTTGCGGCAGCGCGTGGTCCCCCCACTCGTCAGGATTGAAGTTGATGACATCTAGAGTGATCCACTCGGCATCGGGCGTGCTGCCATCTGGATTCGGGGTCGTGGTGTATTGCAGCGTGCGGATGGCTTCACGGCGATCGTAGAACTGCTGGGTGTTGTCGCGGCCAAAAGCCACCTTGTTCAGTGTCAACGGCGTTGCGCCGAGGTTGATGCCGATAAAGCTGTTCTTTGAGCCTGCGATCCATGAGCTGGCATTGCCAAAAACTCCGTCATTGACCTTGTCCGGCGCGTGTGGAGCGATTCCCAGGTTGTCTTTGGCAAAGGCAGGCTTCCCAACGGCAATGTTTCGGGGCAGCATCGCTCCCCCTTCCTGGGTCCACGCCACTTTCATGACCCTCCAGTGGCGGATGATGCTACTACCAGGACTGCAACCAAGCGCATCCGAGGCGAGGGTGAAAAAGAGGAAGCGGCCCGTCTCCGTGGGCGTTCCGGCAAGACGCCCGTAGCTGTAGAAGGTCAGCCCACCCGGCACCCCGTAGGCGGGCACATACTGCATCCCTGGATGAGAGTCAGGATGTGAAACCCCTCGGACATCGATCGCATTGTAATCAATGGGCACGCCCAAAGCGAAAGGGCGAGGTCGCGGATCCAGGACGTAAAAGCCGTCACAATTCACCTGGGTATGAACACGGATGAGGAATGAGCGTGGCTTGTCAGTCGTCGCTGTGCTGATCAGCGTGTATTCAAAAGGATAGCTTCCCAGTGACAGCGGCTCAAAGGTGACCTGCAAGTCCACACTGCCGCCTGCTGGAATCGTGGTGCCCATGAGGTTGGTTGTGTAGCCACTGCCACCACCATTCCATGTCAGATCCGTGAGTGTGGCACTGCCCACATTGCGCACTTTGAAGTTACTGGTCACTGTCTTACGGATCACCGTTGGACCCCATTGAATCGGCGGAGCACCGCGCTGTAGCGGTGTGTTGACGATGTGCTCCACCTGCAGCCATGGGCCAGAAGTGTAGATCTCCAGTTCATCCATCGCGATCGGGGCCTCTCCTGCTGCCGTGATCACCCGCACGCGTATACCGCGTGCCTGCACCGGGGGAAAGGACCAGCGATGCCGCCGCGCAGGCGTGCTGAAGTTCCCCGTCTGCAGCAGTGTGGCGTAGTCCACCTCGGCGATTTGCAGCCACTCGGCATCCGGCGTGAGCGTGCCGGGAGTTTCTGCCTGGGTGTATTCGATGATGTAGCGCCCACGCCAGCGATTGGTGAGGGTGCCACTGTTGTCGCGCCCCCAGGCAATGCCGGACACATTGACGATGTCCGGGCCTAGATTCACCACCACCGCGCTGTTCGCAGCCTCCGCGATCCATGAGCTCGCATCGCCATAGACGCCATCGTTTGCCAAAGCAGCGCCATGATGCGGCGTATTCACCTCACTGGTCGCCGTGATCACCGATTCCCGCGCGATATTGGGAGTTCCGGCGCTGCCTCCTTCCTCGACCAGGGTCATCCCAAGCTCACGTGTGATCGTGAGCGTATAGCTGCGTGTGGTAGTGCCATTCTCGGCTGTGACCAAAACGGTGATGACATTCACGCCCGGCAGCAGCGAAACGCTGAAGGGGCTGCCGGACACTGCCGCCACATCATTCACCTTCACGATTGCGGCCCCATGGTTGACTGTCGGCGTCACGGTGATCGAGTTCGTAGCATATGGAACATCGGGGAGCGTGTAGGTCGTGGTAGCCTCGGCAAACACCGGGCTCAAAGCACCCGCGCTGGATGTTAGACTGGCCAGAGAGGCATCAGCCAAAGGCGGGTAAAGCTCCAGCTCATCCACGGCGATGAGATCGCCCGCCGACTGCACACGAAGGCGAATGCCAGTGGCATTCACGGTCGCGAAGGAAAACAGATGCCGCAGCGCCGGTGTGGCGTCTCCTGCCAGCGGATACGAGACCTGAGCAAACGAGGTCCAACTGGCTTCAGGCGTCGTTTCGTCCGGATTGGGCACGGTCGTGTATTGGAAGGTGTAAACACCTGCGTGCCTGTCCGTCTGCGTGCCCGTGTTGTCCCGGCCAAAAGCCAACTGTTTCACCGCCACAGGCGTGCTTCCCAAACGGATGCCAATGAAGCTATCCGCACTGCCGCCGATCCACGAGTTGTCATTCCCATAGGTGCCATCGCGGAGATTCGCCGTCGCATGGGTAGACGTACCAATCACATCTTTAGCAAACGCCGTGCTCGTGACTGCCGTCGCCAAATTCCCAGCCAGAAAGCTGCCGCCTGTGGTCACAAGCGTGGGAGTGGGCAGAGGCATGGGGTAGATTTCCATCTCATCCACTCCAATTAGCTCTGGCCCGGAGTATATCCTCAGCCGGAAGCCGGTGGCGAACACTGGATCAAACGTGAACCGATGCCGCTTTGCCGGAGTGGCGAAATTCGTGCCGCCGGCGCTTTGATATTCCAGCGTGCCCAGGGTGGTCCAGCTTGCCTCCGGCGTGCTTTCGCTCGGGTTCGCCACCGTGGTGTATTGCAGCTCGTAAGCGCCCAGCCAGCGGTCTGCATAGGTGCCCGTGTTGTCCCGGCCAAAGGCGATCTGATTCACCAGCACCGCCGTGCTGCCGAGGCTGATGCCCACAAAGCTCCACGTCGTGCCCGCGATCCATGAGCTGCTGTTCCCAAAGGTGCCGTCATTCACCTTTGCGATGGCATGAGGGGCCACGCCGATCTCATCCTGTGCAAACGCCGTGCCCGCCGTGGCGAGATTGCCGCTTTGAATGGTGCCGCCTTCTTCCACCAGCGTCAGATTTTGCGAACTCGTGATCACGAGACCTGCCCAGGCAGGGTGAACGATGCCAAAGAGCAGTACAACGAAAAGGCGCAAAAAACTCGATAAGGTCATGACTCCGATTTTGTAATTCCCTCCGCAGCGAAAGGCCAGCGCTGGCTGTTAGCGCTGGCTTCATACTTTGGTATGGGTATGAAAGCCGCTGTCTAAACCACGCCCATCTGTCAATCTTCGCGCCGCATGATCACTGCCGCCGATCTCCAGAAGCTCAACGAGGCCACTCTCGGCCTCTACGCCCCGGATTTGACCCTCGGCGGCTATCCAGAGGCGGCTTTCAAATTCCTCCACACCCTCATCGGCTGCGATCAGGTCAACTACGCCAATCTCGACCTCGAAGCCGGCCTCATGGACATGGCCACCAGCGAAATGACCCCCGACTGGGCCAAAGGCGTCGAAGGCTTCGGCATGCACATGTGGAAGTATCCCATGTCCAATTTCGACCCCACCGTGAACGGCGGAAAACCCTTCTTCAGCTCCGACTTCGTCACCCAGCGCCAGTTCCGCGATCTCGACCTCTACTCCGACTGCTTCCAAATCCTCGGCATGGACCACCACGGCGCCGTTTACGTCCCTACAGATGAAAAACACCGCCTCTGGTTCGGCCTCGAGCGCAGCGGCCCCCGCGAATACTCCGAGCGCGACCGCCTCATGCTCACGCTCGCCCAGCCGCACCTCGAAAACGCCCGCCGCCTTGCCCTCGCCCGGCAAAAAGTGCGCGAAGAGCTGCAAATCACCCCGGAGACCTTCGCCACCGCCTACAGCCCTCGCGAAGCCGAGATCGCCTACTGGCTCACCGAAGGCAAATCCAACATCGAGATCAGCCTCCTCATGCATTTGCACATCCAAACCATCAAAGGCCACGTCACCGCCCTCTTCAACAAAACCGGCTGCGGCAACCGCCTCGCCCTCACCCTCCACCTCATCGAACAAGCCCGCCACCTCGCTGAGCGCGGCCCTGAAATGCACGTCGTGAAGGCAAATCTGCGCCCCTGATGCTGCCAGCAACATCGCCGCAAGGGATCGCTCTACGATCCGACATAAGATTCGTGTGATTCAGTACAGCCGTATGGCGTATGAAGACGCATGAAAGACATGCCGTTCTCCTTTTACTCTCGTCGTGACATGCTCGCCCGCGCGGGCGGTGGTTTTGGCATGCTGGCGTTCGCTTCGATGCTGGAGGCGGCGAAGAATCCTTTCTCGCCGAAGGTGCCGATGCAGGTCGGCGGCAAGGCGAAGTCGATCATCTGGATCTTTACCAATGGTGGGCCGTCGCAGGTGGATACGTGGGATTACAAGCCGGAGCTGGCGAAGCGGGATGGGCAGACGCTGGAGGGCTTTGATCCGAAAACGGGCTTCTTTCCCGGCTCCGTGGGCGGCTTGATGAAGTCGCCGTTCGAGTTCAAGCAACACGGCGCGAGCGGGACGTGGGTGAGCGATCTGTTTCCGAAGACGGCGATGCATGTGGACAAGATGTGCTTCATCCACAGTTGCTGGACGGGATCGAACAACCACTCGCCCGCGCTTTTCATGATGAACACGGGCACCACGCGCATGGGCTACCCGTGCGTGGGCTCGTGGGTGAACTACGGCCTCGGCAGCGAGAGCGATTCGCTGCCCAGCTTTGTGGTGATGAGCGATCCGCTGAATCGCGGCCTGCCCAAAGGCAGCGCGGCGAACTGGGGCGCGGGCTTTTTGCCGAGTGTCTATCAAGGCACTTGGCTGAAGCCGACCGGCGCACCGATCGACAACCTCGCCGTGCCTGCGTCGCTCACGCCGCAGCGTCAGCGTGCGCAACTCGATCTGATGGCGCGGCTGAATCGTCAATCGCTCGGGGGATCGGCCATCGAAAGTGAGCTGAATGCCCGTATTGAGAGCTTTGAGCTGGCTTACCGCATGCAAACCTCCGCGCCGGAGGCTTTTGATGTCAAAGGCGAGCCGGAGCACATTCAGAAGCTCTATGGCGTGAATGAGAAGCATTGCGGCCACTTTGCGAAGCAGTGCCTCACCGCGCGGCGCATGGTGGAGCGAGGTGTGCGCTTCATCCAGATTTACAGCGGTGGCATGGAGAACCAGCAGAGCTGGGATGGTCACAAGGACATCCTCGGCAACCATCGCGGCTTCGCCAATGAGAGCGACCAGCCGGTGGCGGCGCTGATCAGTGATCTGGAGCAGCGCGGACTGCTCGATCAGACGCTCATCGTCTGGGGCGGTGAGTTTGGTCGCCTGCCCATCGCGCAAAAAGGCGCGCAGCCGGGTCGCGATCACAATCCGCATGCCTTCACCGTCTGGATGTGCGGCGGCGGCGTGAAAGGCGGCTACCACCACGGCGAAACCGACGAGATCGGCTTCAAAGCGGCCATCGACAAGGTCAGCGTGCATGATCTGCATGCGACGATCCTCGCGGCGGCCGGACTCGATCACGAGCGGCTCACCTTCAAATTCCAAGGTCTCGATCAGCGTCTGACAGGCGTGGAGAATCCGAAGGTGGTGAAGCAGGTGTTTGCGTGAGCGGCTCAAAACAGCTGCAACATGCCCTGATGGCGTGAGTTTGTTTGCGCATGCGCATCCTCGCTCTTTTCCTTTTTGTCACCGCTCTCCATGCCGACGACTGGCCGCAATGGCTGGGGCCGCAGCGCGATGGTGTGTGGCGTGAGACCGGCATCGTCGAAAAATTTCCAGCAGGCGGCCCCAAGGTGCTGTGGCGTGTGAAGATCCAGGGTGGTTACACCGGTCCAGCTGTCGTGGATGGCAAGGTGTATGTGATGGACCGACAGGTGGCTGATCAAGCGGCGGTGCCGGGCAGCGCTTTTGCACGCGGGGTCATTCCGGGCACCGAGCGCGTGCTTTGTCTCGATGCAGCCACGGGCAAACAGGTCTGGGAGCATCGCTACGACTGCACTTACACAATGAGCTACTCCACCGGGCCGCGTTGCACGCCGCTGGTGAGCGATGGCAAGGTGTGGACGCTCGGCGCGGAGGGAAATCTGCTTTGCCTCGATGCGGCAGGCGGGAAGGTGCTGTGGTCGCATGACTTCAAGGCGGAGTTTGGTGCCAAAACGCCGCAATGGGGCTTCTCCGGGCATCCGCTGCTCGATGGTCAGCGGCTGATTTGTCTCGTCGGCGGCTCTGGCAGTGTCGCGATGGCTTTTGACAAGGATTCCGGCAAAGAGCTCTGGCGTGCGCTCGATGCTCGCGAGCCCGGTTACTGCCCTCCGACGATGATCGAGCACGGCGGGGCCAAAAAACTCGTCCTTTGGCATCCGCAGGCCGTCAACCTGCTCGATCCTGCCACGGGCACTGTGCTGTGGTCCTACCCGTGGGACGTGCGTTTTGGCCTCACGATTGCCACGCCGCGACTCGCGGGTGATTTTCTCTTTCTCAGCTCCTTCTACACGAGTTCCAAGTGCTTCCGGACGGATGGATCGCTCGTTTGGGAAGGCAAAAGCTTCAGCGAAAAGAAAACCGACACGCTGCACAGCCTCATGAGCACGCCCTACATCGAAAACGGCTACATTTACGGCGTGTGCAGCTACGGCCAGCTCCGTTGCCTGAAACTCGATACCGGTGAGCGTATCTGGGAAACCATGGCCGCCACCACCGGCGGTCCCGAGGTTCGTTGGGCGAATGCCTTCATCGTGAAGCACGAAGACCGCTTCTTCCTCGCCAACGAGCAAGGCGACCTCATCATCGCGAAAATGAACCCTCAAGGCTACGAGGAAATCAGTCGCGCCAAAATCCTGAAGCCCACGACCACCGATCCGCGCCGGGCGGTCGTGTGGTCGCATCCAGCGTTTGCGAATCAATGCGTCTTCATGCGCAACGACGAGGAGATCGTATGCGTGTCTTTGGCGAAGTAGCCGCTCAAAGCCCCTTCGGCATCCAGGCCTCCAGTTTGCTCACTTCCGCCTTCGCGGAGCTGCTCACCGGGATGCCCCAGAAGTCGAAGAAGGGGCCGAGGTTCTTGTTGGTGATCTTGGAGTAGCGGATGAGGAACTGGTCGCGGGCTTCGTCGTCGCCTTTGGGCTCGGGGCCGAATTCGGTGCTGTCGAAGCTGTGCAGGTATTTGCGCCAGCTTTCCCAGCCGAACTCCTGAATGAGCTGGATGTAGGTCGTCAAAGCGAGGAAGGGATCGCTTTTCCAAGTCTGCCATTTGTTGGACGCGGCTTTGATCTTCTTGATGTGATCTTTGCGTGACTCCTCGGAGATGCCGCCGTGGCCGATGAGCCAGTCTTTCTTCAACACGGCGTCGTAGCAATACATGCCGATGACGTTGTTCGTGACCTCGCCGGTGCCGTCGAAGGTGAAGGTGCCGCGCTGGTGATTGTGACCGATTTCGTGGTAGAAGCCCCAGCCAGGGAATTTCAAACGCGTGAGCGTGGTCATCTCCGGCGCGGCGCTCGTCGGGATCATGATGGGATAGCCGCTATGCATGTAGCCGGCGCTGATTTGCACATCGGCGACGATGCGCTCGGGCCGCTTGCGTTCGGTGGCCTGGTTGGTGATCTCGTCCTGGGCCTCGACGGTGGCTTTCCAGAACTGCATGAGCTCGGTGGGATTGTTGATAGCCCGTGCGACCTCAGTGGGGCAGACGATGATCATCTTGTCGCAAGCCAGTTCGGCCCATGGCGCGGGACGCTGGCGGATCTCTTTCCACTTCGCGTCATCGTCTTTGCCGAGCACGAAAAGCGGCGCGGCGATGCCGCCTTGGATCGCGGCGGTGAAGGGCTCATCGTCCTTCGCACGGCCGGGCACCTCGATGTAGATGAGGCCGCCAAATGCGGAGGCCGTTTTCGTCGTAGCGGTGGCCAAGGTATCGCTGCGAGTGATGTCGGGAGCACGTTCCCATTTGTCGAGATGGTAAAGCGTGTCGCTGTGACAGCCGATGCGCACGGCGTAGCCTTTGTCGGCGTATTTGGCCGGAATGGTGACCGTGATCGGCTCGCCCGCGACGGCGTAAAGGCCTGTGCTGTGCCAGCCGGTGATGCTTGGCGTGATGGCGATCTCGCCGCCGGTGCGCGGCGCATTCTCAGGTGCTTTGCCGGGGAATTCGACGTGCGCGGGATGCGCCTTGATGCCTTCCGCGCTCATGAGGCGGAGCATGCGTGTCTCCATGCCGAGGCGCAGCCGCGCGGCGGCGTGCTGCGTGTCATTGAGCGGTGCTTTGGCGGTGGGGATCGGCGCATCCGTGCCCGCATTGCCAAGCGCAGCGGCGACGGCGTTCTTCAAATTGCTGCGGTCCGGCGGTTGCGCGGCCATGGCGATTTGAATGGCGTTCATGCCCTGCTTTATCTGCTCCGGCGTGAGCGCGGGGCCGCCCTCGCGCTGCTTTTTGATCGCGGTGATGGCTTCGGAGGCATTCATCATCGCCGGAAGTTCCACGCGGGCCTCAAACGAGCGCAGTTGGTCAAAGGCGCTCATGTCCGTGTTCGCCACACCTGCGGCCATGAGGGCCTGATTGACACCATGCGAGATGGCGAGGTCTTTTCCGCCGCTGGTTTGACCATAAGCCCAGCCCGTCATGCCGCCGATGAATCCGCCACCGCCTTTGATGTACTCGATCAGCGCCGCGCCTTCCTCCGGGCTGACGATGCCTTGTGTGTTCATGATGACCACGTCGAAGTCCGTGAGGTTCTTCTTCTCCACCGTGTCGAACTCCTTCGCATCGATGCCTGCGAGGCCGCGCACGCCTTTCACGCCGACGCGAGGCTTCGCCTTGTTGCCCGTCCACTTCACGCAGTTCTCGATGAGTTTCGCATGATCACCGCCGCCACTGCCATTGAGGTAGGCATTTTGGCCGAAAAGGATCACACGGCCTTTTCCATACGCCGCTGCAGCCGCGACGGCGATTTCCACGCCGTCTTTGTCCGGTGCAGAAAGGATCGGAAACGCGATCTGGCCCCAAATGCCGACAGGACCCGGCGCACCGAGCTTGGGCACCGATTTGACGCCTTCGAGGATTTTCGCGCGTTCCGCGTTCACGAGCGCGGGAGGCATTTGGGCATTCAAAACGGCTGTGAAGGCTAAGAATGCCAAGCTGAAGCGCACGCAGCTTTGCCTCCTCTGCCTCTCCGCTCCTCTGCGGCTAAAGAGAACGTCCAGAAGGCTCGATTTTGCCGCAGAGGGGCAAAGAGGCAGAGAGGGCAGAGTTGGGTTGGCTTGCATGGTTGGGTTGGGAAAAGAGGCTTCAGCGGTAAATCACGACCAGAAACACCACGGCGGCACCTTTGCCGGTGTTGATGATGGCGTGGGGGACGTCGGCGCGGTAGGTGCCGCTGTCGGCTTTGGAGAGGTCGTCGCGGTCTTCGCCGGATTCGATGCGGACGCTGCCTTCTTCGACGGTGAGGAACTCGCGTGTGCCCTCAAAGTGCGGCTGGCTGCGCAGGGCACCGCCGGGCTTGAGCGTGAGCTCGTAAAACTCGACATCCTTCTCCAAGTTCAGTGGCGAGAGCGTGCGGATCTCGCATTGCTTGTCGCTGCGATAGACCTGGGCGCGGTCACTGGCGCGGATGACCTGAATTTTCGATGCGCTGGCCTCGGCGCTTTCGATCAGCTCCTGCAAAGTGAGCCCAAAGGCCCGCGCGATGCGGAAGGTGACGGTCAGCGTGGGATTCGCCTTCTCACGCTCGATCTCGCTGAGCATGCTGCGGCTCACGCCGCTGGCGGTGGCCAGTTCTTCG
>Ga0315904_10009890_pt1 | contig 12410 bp, 1 predicted proteins | sample LakEriMetagenome_6_FD_203529 | JGI IMG/M metagenome (GOLD analysis project Ga0315904, IMG submission 203529) | Freshwater fungal communities from buoy surface, Lake Erie, Ohio, United States - Buoy 12 MA120 | ecosystem: Environmental > Aquatic > Freshwater > Lake | place: USA: Lake Erie, Ohio...
TTCATCGCCGGATTCGTCGACGTAATCATCAGGTTCGAAGTCATCTGGATTACTGTCGTAGGGGGCAGGATCCCAGGCATAGTACTCATACCACGCTACTCCATCTGCCAGCATGCATACCTCCTACCCATTCTATCAATACGTGTCATCACCCCACTATAGCGCTACAAAACACCACATTTGTGGACAAGCGAACCGCGGTTGCATATAGATTGGGAATATTGCTTTGCGGGGCATTAACGCCATATTGTCGGGACGCTTCGTTAGACATGATTGCCTCATTTACCGCTATACGTGATGTGCATTTCAATAAATTATGCATTAATGCGAAATTGTTTATATTTTATTGATATATCGTTACTTTTTATTGACATTCCATCGAAGCACCTATATAATTTATTCATCTTGCATCGTGCCACAACCGTAGATTCCCCTCTTAAGGAGCATTGTATGCGTATGTCGCGTTCAGCCGTAGTTGTGCTCCTGGTAGTGCTCTGTGGGATTATAGTGAGTGCAAGTGCCTTGTTTATACAGGTTGCACGCACGTTAACCCCTACCCAGCAAGTCAAAAACGCCTGGCAAACCATTCAGTTAAGTGGCGCCTACGATGTAACTAGCACTATTGATCAATACACTGCGCTCCGGCCATCGATTGCGAACACTGGTATGAATGAACAACACCAGCGTATACGCATCGAAGCGCACGTTGATGAATCACAACAAAGTAGCCGCATTCGCATCACTGATGAATTTAATGAATCCGTACTACTCGAGATTCGGCGCGAGCGTGGCCAGGTTTTTACGCGCCAGGGCAATACATGGACACAAGTTAACGCCGCACAGATGAGCCAACTCAACATGCTGTCGCTGTTGTCGGGGGTAAGTGATGTAAATGAACGTGATCGTCAGCAACGCATCTACGCATTTACATTTGACGGACAAGCATTTGCCCAGCAGATGCAACGATCACTTGATGCTGATCGCAAACATGGCATCCAACATGATGCGCAGTGGAACGATGTCAGTGCCAACGAACAGTTCCGTGCTGGCACAGGCACCGGCACAATGCAAATCGATACTGATGGACTACCACAATCGGTCAAACTCGAATTATTGTTCCCTGCTACCGCATCGATGCAGGCGGTACGCACCACGATTACATCTACATACTCAAACTATGCACGCACGGGCTTGGCGCTCAAACGAGCAATGAATCAACCCCTTGCCACACTGGCACAGTATTTGGGCATGCAGCCTGCCGATTCATCGCGCATGTTTGCTGGGCTACTCGTGACAATTATTGCTGTCCTCGTTGGGCTGATCGTACTCCACTTCCGGAATCGTCTCTACTTACCTATCACGATTATAGTGGTAGGCATGATTATTTATCAGCCATTCGATAGGGTTCCACGAGCTGTCGCAGCGAATTCGAGCCGCGATCCGCCAGCAGATACCACACCACAGAGCAAACCTACTGTTGTGTTCACACCGTTGGAATCTGCGGCGACCCAAGGTCTTGGACTGGCACTCCCCGCAGCCGGCAGCAGCAATCCCTCTGAGACACGACAACTCCAAAACACGCGTGCAATTAGTACGCGCACTACGAGTTCAACAAGTACTGCCGATGACGACAATGACGGCCTGAGCAATAGCGATGAAGCCCAATTTAATAGCAATCCCCTGCTGAGTGACACGGATAGCGATGGTGTCGACGACAAAACAGAGTACCTTAATCAATCAAATCCCAATAGTCGTGACACTGACTCTGATGGTCTCAACGACTTTGCCGAACTCCAAATTGGCACATCTCTACGTTACCCCGATACCGATTCCGATGGTATTCCTGATAATATCGAAGTCACTGTTCCATCTAACTACAACAACAATACACTACAGTTGTATAGCAATCCGTTAGCATCAGATACCAATAGTGACGGCAAACTCGATGGAGAAGAATGTCCGACACATCTCGTCAGCACGAAAGCGAGTGCAAGCACTATCGTCAGTTGTCGGGACAGCGACAGTGATGGCATTCCTGATTTCCTTGATCAAGACAACGACAATGACGGGGTCCGTGATGCACTCGACAGCAGCAGCGAATTGTATGCGACTGCAGCCGGTACGGCCATTAGCAATGTAAATCATGCCAGTAAATCACAGCCATTCAGTGGCACAGCACCATACGAGCTGAAAGTAGAAAATATTCCACAAAGCACAAATGTACGGCCGATGGTGGTTGATTTGCAGATTGTGCCACTCAAAGCCGCTCTGACCGCTGACAGTTTGTACAAAAACATGTACCTGCACAATGCAGTATATGACTGGCCAAGCAACGACAAACTCGGACAGATTCAGCGTACCAAAGACACCAACTATGCTACGTACAAAGACAGCCCATATAAGGACGATCAATCACTCAAAGGCGACATGCGTGTGAGTGGTTCACTCGAAGTCAAAATCCCAATTGGAGCAAGCGAATACGGTGGAATGCCGCTCAATGCGTGTGTGGCCAACAACTCGTGTGGCGCGTACGACAGCACAGATATCCGTCCAAAGTGGCTGAATTTCGACAAACTGCAACTCTATGGCATCGGTGCATCGTATGCACGGAATGCGGACGGCAGCAATATAACCAGTCAGTTGATTTTGACGGTACCCATTTATCCAGTCGAGGACCCAATCACAGGTAGTCGTGTGGCATACTCGGCATCAATCTACTACGAAAGTAATGGCCGTAACTGGATTAATACGCACAATACCCGACTACTTTGGGTTGTTTCAACGGTACAGGATTACTGCCCACCGAAAGATGGAGAACCCGATTCAACCTGTGAAGACAGCCAACGCCAAGAACTCGTGCGCGTCGTACAAAGCTATTATGGCAACTGGATGTTGGCAGGAGCGTCGGTCAAAGATACCGTGGCCGCCAGCGAAGCTGCTGTCATTGTCGAAGATGCGTCTAAACCCAACATCAACACGATTTCCAAGCGCCGCAAGGAAATAATCACGGTGCGCAACAAATTGGATGAGGCATTTGTGAGTACGCCGCGCTTTCGGGTCAATGACACGTCGAGCCCTGAGACGTCGATTATCAATTTGCTCGATTCACGCACCAATGCAAGTCTTCGTGCCAGCAACTATGGCATGGATTTGACGAGCTTTACCGCAACCTACAAACGTTACGATACATCGCTCGAGAGTATTCGTCTGTATACGACGGATATGCAGGAAATCCTGAATCAGGCTATTTGTACCAATTTCCTGAGTACTAGCTGTAGTTCCACCACGGTTCGTCAACTCAAAATTCAATGTCTGACGAATACCGCTCTCGTGCAAGACGTGCGCTGTCGCCCATCCGTGCTCATTGCCAGTAGTAATACAGAACGAACCAGTGGGTTGGCAAGTGGTGGCACGTTGTCGTTAAGTGATGCATCGACACGTGAATTTCGTAACATTGCGGGGCAGTTTTTCAAAGTCGTAAAAAATGACCAGGTCAGTGAATCAGACGCCAATGCGTATGTATGGCGCTCACTCAGTGATGACGAAATCGGCGCCGAAGTCAATATGGTCGCACCATATGCAGACGACGCGTCAACCCCACCGAGCGATACAACGCTGGCCAATCAGCTAGCGACCTACGGAAGTACGCTGGCGACCGTGTTTTTTGTGGTATTTGCAACGCCGCATACGCGTTCATTTGAACCGAATGCGGTTCAAAATACGATAGAAACCATCCCTCCCATTGAGTTTGGCGACAATGTCACGGCCACATGGGGCGATTTAATTGTCGAATTTATCGACAATTATGCGGAGTTGGTTGGTCTCGGCGACGAAAACGACGACAGCGATGATCGTCAAGAGAAAATCGTCAGTGGCGCACTTGATGCTAGTGACAACATCGTATCGGTGATTCAAAGTGTGCTCGATGTGCAAACCGATTGGGCGGAGCTTACAGGAGCCGAAAAAGGCTTTAATGTCATCGGGTCATTGGTGGCCGTCACCAAAGTCATCGTGTTGGTCGGAGTTGGTACATTTGGAAACCAGTTCAGCAAAGATACAACCCAAAAAATCGAAATTGCGTTCAATGCTGCTGACCTCACAGTAAAAATCGCTGAGCTCGTGTTTGAATGTAGAAACGTCTATCAAGTCGTCCAAAACGGTGTCTCAGTGGCAACGCAAGCAAGTAGATCGTTTGCAGCAATCAAGACAACTTGGAGTGCAATGGGTAAACTCAGCAAGGCACTCACCGTCGTTGGGGTTGTCGTCGGCGTCGGACTTGCAGTAACCGCTATGGCATTCGCTATTATTGCAGCCAAATTTGGCTGGCAGATTGGCAACGCAGTAGCCGCATTTGTTGGACAAATTGTCGCCTTAGCCATCCTCACTGCAATTTCGCTGGCAGGACCGATTGGTGCTTTAATTGCAGCCATCATCGGTGCCATTGATGCGCTCGCCACACTCATCTGTTCCACGTTATCCGAAAAGCAACAACGCTCATCAGCAGGGCAATGGCTGTGTGGTGGCATTTCCGGATTGTTGGCCAATCTATTCACTTGGTATAAATCGAGTTTGGTAGTTGACCCCGACGACCAGTATTCACGTAGCATTGAAATTGAGCCTGACAGACAGAATATTGGGCTGATAAATACCAGCCAGGGATTTGTACAAAACAATACATGGAAAATGCGCTTGTCGGTAGTCGACAAAATCGAAAAAATGCCCTTCCCAGCCACATGGATGGCGTTGCCTTGGTTTTGGCAGTGGCTCAACCAAAACGAGCGGGAGACAGACTTTCGCTACAACCTGAGTCCAAATCAGGTCGATCAGCGTGGATCACTTTCCATTGGGTCGCAATATCATCAATATACGCGCATCAGTGACCCTGATTTTTCGTGGCAATTACAACAGTATGTGAGCTACGAGTCATCACTTACCAATACAGGTGTCAATCAAAAATTACCCGATTTATGGCTTTCCAAGGCGTGGAAAGCCGAACGACAGACATGTTTCGTCATCTACATTTTTGCGCTCTTTTTCGTCTTTCCCATTCCAATCTGCTTTATTGAAGATCAATCAGATACGGATTATCTCAATGTGAATGAAAGCAATCAAACCGTATTTGATATATTTCCAGCGACGATAGACGAATTCAATCGATTCCGCGCCGTGAATGCGACGCAATATACTTTCGAATGGTCACTCCCAACAGATACACCGCAATTCCCGAGTTTTGTTGATGCAGATAATGACGGGCTAACTGCCGAAGTCGAAAACCAGATACAGACAACTGACACACGTTGGGACAGTGATGACGACAACATCTCCGACAAAGACGAGTACACGCTTGGCTCATCGCCAAATGCCACAGATACCGATCTCGATGGCATGACTGACCAAGAAGAACTCATCATCGGCAGCAGTCCAACCAAGATCGACAGTGATGGTGACGGTCTCACCGATGGCGAAGAAGTCGTACGTGTCGTGAATGGTCAACGCGTGGGAGGCTGGGATGTAGCATACGACATCGTCGATGATGTACCACTCGTTACCTGGATGGGGTCTGACCCGACTAAGGCAGATAAAGACGGTGATGGCATCATCGACATGCGTGAAAAGATTTTTGGTCTGAGTCCATATGCCAAAAACAGCCCCGACATCCTGGCAATCACCGGCATCATGAGCGAAGGGCGTTTCCCCGTTTATTCCGTTGATTTCAATGATGCTGGCAATCCAGGCATGGCTGATGCCGGTACAATCAACAACACAACCACCTGTATCGGTGGATGCAGCACCGAGAACAGCGTCTTCCGCACCTCAGGTATCAAACTCACTGGCACCCAACAACTCAGTGCGGGTGCGGCCAATCGAATGCTGTTGTCACCAGAGTTTACCGTATCCGCACGTATTTTTGCGCGGCGCAACGATACATCACGCACCTACTTTGACGCCATCATCACCCAAGCGGGGCTATTTAGTCTGGCGCGCAACGACGATGGCACACTGTACATTGATATAAATACCGACACAGGGCGTACCCAGATCAATACCAACTACAAGGTGCCTGCCCTGCGTCCCGTGAGTGTTACCGTCAGCTATGACGGCGCTGTGGTCATCTTGTATGCCGATGGCAAAGAGGTGATGCGCACCATTGTGACGGGCCGACCACGGGATACGGACAGCAACAACAACGAACTGCGCATCGGCGGCTGGCAGAGCTCACGAGCCATGTACCAGTGTGGTGCCCAAGAATCGAACTGTAGTAGCTACGAAACGGGCACGAGCTGGCAGGGGAGCATCGATGATGTGGCGATGTTTGCCACTGCGCTCACGCCACTCGACATTGCGCAACTCCATGCGGGTACGTTCCAGAGTGACAACAACCTGATTGTGCGCCCTGGTGATAGTATGGTCGTCGCATCCACCCTCAAAAGCAAGTTGCTTAACCGTGATATGCAAGGCATTAGTAGCGTGAGCACGCGGAGCAACGAATACGCTATTGCTGCAGAATCCCCCCTCGGGTTTTCGGTAGCGCACAACGCAAGTATCAACGCTGAGAGCGTCATCACCGTGCCCGGGAGTGTCGACGACACACAAACGACGACCACCTACAAACTTGGCTGTACCTTTGCGAATGTTGAGCTGTGTCTCAAACTCGACGAAACGCCAACCACTACCGCCACCCGGTTTACCGACCTCTCCAACATGTCGCGCCATATCGTCTGTCACACGGTGCTCTGTGCCAACTACGTGGAAAGTGAACGTGCATGGAAGTTCACCAAAAATTCAGACCAGAGCGATTATTCGATGCTCCTCGATGTGGGTGTCGGCAACAGCATCAGCAGTCGTGATTTCACCGTCGCATTCTGGTACAAACCAACCGAATCATTCACCAACAAACGCACGTTTCTGAGCAACGGCAAAGCGGGCAAAAATGCCTTTGCCCTCTATGGCCAGAACACCAACCCAGTGGGTGGTGAAGACATGACCAAGGCGATTGTGCCCGTCTTTCAGATTGGTGAATCGCGCCTACAGGCGAGTACTGGCATCCCGTATGTGGGCTCAAGTGGCAATAGTTGGACACATATTGCGTTCCGTGCCCGCGTAATTCGCAGCTTCATGGACGGTAATACACCCAAGCTCGAGATATCACGCCAAATTTTTGTCAATGGGCGCAATGTCAGCTTGAATGCAGCCGATAATTCGGCTATCATTGATGCCCCTTCCGAAGCATTTGGCACACTCATTCTGGGCAACGACACCAATAATGCGGCCAGTGTGGTGACAGGCACCAACAACTACGCACTCGGCTTTATGCGTGACATACAGGTCTACTCGGCAGCGCTCAATCACCAGCAGATTCGTACCATTGCCAGCAACTGTGACGACCCGTGGTTGATAAGTTGCAGTAGTGCCAGTACGACGACGAGCCGCGACGACACGTCGGCCTTCGCACAAGCAAACAATTCCACCCTCACCTGTATCACATCCACATCGTGTATGGCCACATACCGCCACGCGGATGGCATGGCAGCCTACCTGCACCAACACGCTTTTAGCATTTACATGACGTTCGAGACGAGCAGTGCAGCCGACCAGACGCTGTGGAGTAGCACCAACCCGACCACGGCCAACCGGATTACGCTGGACGTGACCAATGGGCGGATCCGCTTCAACTATGCGGCAGGAAGCGTCAGCACCAGTGACACGATAAGCCCAAATGTGACCTATGTGGTCGTGGCAACCGTTGACGGACTGACGATGCGGCTGCATGTCTACCGTAGCAGTGGTTCGATGCAATCGGCAACCGCTACCATCAACGCACTCGCAGATGGACCGCTTGACCCCATCGTGGTCGGCAATAATGCGACAGTGATGCGCGACGTGCGTATCTTCCGACAGGCCATGGTACCCCGCAACGAGGCAGCCTATGTGCGCTATGTGTTTGATGGAGTTATCGGCTCCGATCTCGCACGCATCCCACAGTCTGACCAGATTGCTGTCACCAATACGGCCAGTATCAAGGTCATATCGAGTGATCCCAACTTTGAAAAATACCCACTCGCAGACATGTGTGTGTTGGAATCAACGCGTATCTGCATGCCATTCATGAGTAGCGATGTGCGTGATTACATGGGGCCCGTGGCATCGGCGGGGAGTGGCACCACGGTAACCACGGTCAATGCAAATCTGGCCATTGACAGCAACACGACCAACACGCTGGCAGTGACGAGTGCAAGTGGTCAACCGTGGTATGAAATCGATCTGCGCAGTGTGAAAGCGATTCGCACATTGCGTATCCACACCGATACGAGTGCCAACTGGGGTGGTGCCATCATCGCCTTGAGTAATGAATCTCTGGCGAGTGTGAATGCGCAGTCAGCCGTGCAATCGCGGGCGGTTACATGGCAATATGCGTTGTGTGGTAACCAAGATACCTGCAACACGACCACGCCGCCTGCCATCATTGAGCGCAACTTTGAATCGGGAAATAACGCCACCATGGCGCGCTATGTGCATATACGCATGTTTGGCACAAGCACCCGCACCCTCTCATTGAAAGAGCTTGAAGTCAACCCGGTCAGTAGCAACAACATATTACCGACCGGCACACACATCCAGTTGCAAGCATGTGGCACCCACTGCCCAGCAATTCAGGCAGGTGCTGCTCGTTTTTGGCGTAGTAACCAGACCTACATTGATACCAACAACAGTATCAATGGCGTTTTTAATCTCAGCCGGGAAATGACCATGATGGGGTGGTTCAAATTTGACACCACCACTACCACGTTGATTGCACCCAATCTGAATACCAGTAAAAACGGGATAAGCATCGGCGTAGCCAACGGCAAGGCATACCTAGCTACGCCTACCGGTGCTTATACGGCTACTACTACCCTCGAAATCAATCGTTGGTACCATTTGGCATTTGTGAAACAGGCGAGTGGTGCGAACGTCTATGTGAACGGCATCAGCGAGACACTCACCAGCAAAGTACTCTCCAACACCTATCAAACAGCCACATACCGCTTTGGCGGGCCGCATTCGTTCTGGGCAGCCGGCGTGCAACTCAATGACAAAGCGCTCTCCACCGAAGAGATTCGGCTCGCATTCCAACGCCGCACACAAGACCTGCATATTGGCTTTGATGTGCCCGCCCAGTCGCGTGTGTTTAGTGATACGGTCAACATCAATTTACGCCTCGATTGTATGAGCGTCTGTCCACAAAGTGGTCTACCAGGTCGTATCAACAATGCGGTGCGCTTTAGTGGCACACAAGGCGTCCAGCTGACCACCACAACAAATGAGTATGTCAGCCAGTTATTCAGCCAAGCGGGGCGCTATACCATCAGCATGTGGGTCAAACCGAGCTACTATGCGCAGTGGGTGATGGGGACAAATACCGGACTGTATGCAACCAGCGCTCCTGCACTCAATCTCGCTATCCGCGCGGACGGCACCATGGAAATGCGCCGTCTGACCAGCACCAACAACACGTACAGTGCGTTGGCATCTACCACCGTGATGCCGCTCAACCAGTGGAGCCATGTACTCTACAGTTTTGATTCAGCCACACGTCGCGAAACCCTGATCGTCAACCAACAAGTGACCAACCAAACCGTGAGTTCAGCAGCGAACTTCTATCGTGGTCCGCTCACTTTTGGTAGTGGCTTTGTGGGCGAACTTGATGCTATCGATCTGCGCAGTGAAGCGCTGATCCTCGCCAACGATGCAAGCATGCTTATCAGCCAGGCGCCCCATTGGCAACTGCGCTTCGAAGAAACTATTACGTCCCAGGCACCGGCATTCAGTCAAGGAAACGCCGTTTCACCCACCGTCAGCACCCCATTTTTGGCGTTGCCCGACCACACCGTGGTCGGTGACGCTGTCACAGGGAGTATCCGTTGGGGCTTGCAACGCAACACGGTATCTGCCACGTGTGCCACTACCGCTACCAACGCCACCTGTCCTGCGTTTGGCATTGCCGGATTAAGTGGGGCTGCGATTAACTTTGATGGGCAACAATCGATGCTCCTTGTGCAACAACCCACGAGCATCATGAGTGCCATGCAAAACGGTGGCACGGTGCAACTCAGTGTGCGCCCAGAAGCAGGAGTTACAAGCACCCAAACACTGCTTCGCTACGGCAACGACACCACTAGTGCGCTCGAAGTACGCATTACTCCGGATTACTATATTGCGGTGAAAGCGGGCTCCTATGCCTACACGAGTACCACTGCCATTGCCGCTGGCTGGAATCATATTGCGTTCACGTATGGCGTGAATGGATTTACATACATTCAGAATGGGCTGAGTAACACGAACCAAACATTGAGTAATACGGTCACATTGCCCGTGTTTGCCACTATTCCAGATGCACGCGTAAGCATTGGTGGGCGCATCAATGCGGCTACCGTAGTCGATGCGTTTTATGGGGGAATAGACGACATCACGTTTATGCCCAGTCGCATTGTGATGCGCAATGCATTCGTCGACGCACGCCAGCAAATGGCGATGTCGACATCCAAAAAGCAACTCGATGCCTTTGTGGTGGATGCCGATGTGGCCGCCATCACTGTGAACATCCCTGCGTACGTGCCCAAACTGGCCACCAATTACCTGATTTACGCGATTGACCCAACCTCGTATGTGGAAACGGTAAAAACAACAATTACGGCACCAAATTCCCTGTCAAACACGTATACAACGCAAACAGCGGATTGTGTCGATGACCTGAGCGAACATCCCGTGGCGTTTTGTCCCGTATTTGATACACGCTTCAACAACGGCATCGAAGGGCGCTATGCCATCACCATTGATGCCTATGACATCGTCAACAACCACAGCTTTATTACAACCACTACACTGCTTGACGATACGCCACCAGTGGCATCAATTGTGCCATTGCCCCAGGGGAGTAGTGTCTACACGGTGACACGCAACTTGGTCACCAATGAGCCGATGATTCACATCAACGTGAATGTGACTGACCCCACCTTGCGCAATGCGAATGGGGCGGCCGGGAGCGGCGTCAAGGCAGTCAAAATCAAGCTATATGACATATCGGGGCGCTTGATTACGTTGATACCACTCGAAGCACGACGATTGCCAAACAGCAATGTGTGGCATACATTGGCCACATTGCCGTTTAGTAATCCGACTGGATTCTACAAGGTCTCCGTGATTGCCACCGACATGATGAACAACACGAATCCTGTGGAGCTGGTGGTCGCTGGTGATGCCAACCCGATTGAGGTAGATGGTGCGCCCCCCAAAGACATCGGGGTCTTTCCTTCACCACTCATCCCTAATTTGTACCTCGTCAGCAACCGGCAGCCTGCGACCGGCACCGTGTCAGATGCCGGTGAAGGTCGTCCAGCACTGCAAAAGAATCTCCGGGTACGCCTCGACTTTGAGTCGGATCCCGAACAAGACACCTATTTTGACAACCGAGGCGACAGCAAATTCATCGCGACCTGTGATGCCTGTCCATTTGTGCGCGAAGACAGCAGTCTCGGCAATCAACGTGTAGCGCTGTTTAATATTACGGGCAATAAACAGGCCATTCGCGTCATCAATGCCTCAAACGTCATTACTGGCACATATACCATCGCCCTGCTTGCCAAAATCACTGATAGTGGCACGCTGGTGGGCTCGGGTGTAGCGAGTAATCCACGCTTGCGCATCATGGTAGAACGCGATAGCAGCTATACGCCGACCGCCAAAAAATTCGTGCTCAAGAGCCTGCGCGGTAACAACATTCTCCGTAGCACGCTCAAGCTCGATGCCGAGCGCTGGTACTACATCGTCTTTTCGGAGAGCAGCGATACGTTGACGCTGTCAGTCGGCACCCAGCTCACGGCGATGACCACAACGAGCATGGCATATCGTGGTGATTTGACCATCAATACGCCGGACCTGCTGATTGGGGCAATTGCATCGGGCACCACCGGCACGCTCATCGAAGACGGCTTCCGTGGCTCGATTGATGATGTGCTCGTGTCGTCGTTCATCGTTGAACCCAGTGAGTTGATTGGTCGCAGTGTGGCACTGGGGAGTGGAGTGGCAACACACCAGACACGGCTCGTCATGGCAGATGACGGCTACGCTGTGCAAGACACGTTGAGCGCATCGTTGCGGTACTATTCTACAGTGTCGCAAGCGCGTCTGCCCATCCTAGATAGCACCCGCGGCATACAAAGTGACATCTGCAACGGCGAATATACTCGCGAACCAATGACCTGCCCGACGCTCGGAAATGGCTTTGTTGGCACAGGGATTACCATCCAGCGCGAAAGCGACGGGGTCTTTTTGGCACCACAAATGGTGCAAGGAATCACGGATACCCTGAGTGCCGCCCTGCGGGTGCGCCTAGATGCGGATACGCAGACAGGGCGCATTGCGAGTATCGT
>Ga0315904_10009895_pt1 | contig 12406 bp, 9 predicted proteins | sample LakEriMetagenome_6_FD_203529 | JGI IMG/M metagenome (GOLD analysis project Ga0315904, IMG submission 203529) | Freshwater fungal communities from buoy surface, Lake Erie, Ohio, United States - Buoy 12 MA120 | ecosystem: Environmental > Aquatic > Freshwater > Lake | place: USA: Lake Erie, Ohio...
GATGCTCGCAGCGGAGGTTGTGGCTGTGAATGTGTTCACCCGGTGCGATTGTCTGGGTTGCCACGCCGATCGGCCATCCGAACTTGAAGACGGGCTGATCGAGCTCGATCGAGCGGATCGCCACTTTATGGCCGGCCGGTATCCGGCCGCTCAGGGCGATCGGATGACCTCCTGTCCAGCGAGCTGCGTGGTCCCGTTCCAGCGTTCGAATGGCGACAGCGCAATTGTCGGATGGGTGCAGCAAAACCAAGTCGACTGGGTTAGGATGAGTCACGTCGGATCCAACCGTGGAGAATGAGAAAGCGATTGCCCCCAGCAGGGATCGCGGTCAGAAAAATAGATCATAGCTGCAACAGACCTGGGCGAGGAGTCGAAGGATGCAAAAGGTAAAGCTGTTTGTTGGAGTCGATACGGAGGTGATTTCACTGGAGCGGGAGATCAATCGGTGGATCGCCGCCAAGCGACCTCGCGTCCTGTCGCTTTCAGGGAACCTCGCACCGCAATCCACCAAACCGATCGACCGGGCGTTTGGTCAATCGACGATCCTCATGATGGTGCTCTATGAGGAAGCGGAGGAAGAGGGAGCGTGAGTGGGGAGTCTTTGCGAATCCTGGTGCTGGGGGCTCATCCGGATGATGCCGAATTTGCCGCAGGCGGTCTGCTGACCGCTCATCGGCAAAAAGGTTCGGTGGTCCGCATGATTAGTGTCACCGATGGGCGGTCGGGACATCACGCGATGGCGAGCCGTGAGCTGGTGGAAAGGCGTCGCCGGGAGGCAGCCAAGTCGGCGTCGATGATCGGCGCTGAGGCCAGCGTCTGGGATTTTCCTGATGGATACCTGGAGCCGACACTGGCTTTGAGGCGAAGGATCCTTGGGGAAGTTCGGATTTTCAAACCCGACCTGGTACTGACGCACCGCCCCTGGGACTACCATCCCGACCATCGCGCGGTGGGCCTTGCCGTTCAGGATGCCTGCTATCTGTTCACAGTGCCGCTGGTGGAACCGGAATTTCCAGCTCTGCGGAAAGATCCCGTGGTCGCCTTTCTCGCAGATCCCTTCACCTCCCCCTCGCCATTCCGCCCCGACTGGGTACTCGACAACGGACCGTGGATCGACCAAGTGGTGGATCTGCTGGCGTGCCATGAATCGCAGTTCTTTGAATGGCTTCCGTATCACGATGGACTGCTGGACCAAGTGCCGGCAGATCCAGACCAGAGGCGCGTGTGGCTGAAAAAGTGGTACCAGGAAGCTGTCAGGAAGCGGCGGGGACATTTCTGGCCCGATGCCTGGGGAACTCCTTCGGGGACGGTGGAGGCGTTCGAAGTCAGTCAATACGCTGGAAAGCTTTCCGATCAGGAACTGGAAAGGCTTTTTCCCACGGCACGACGCGGTTCTTGAAAATGCGCGCTCTTGAAAACGGTTCGCGTCGATGCCTAAACTAGCGGTGCGGGTTGCGTGACGCAGCGCAACGATTCCGACAGCGAGCCGACTTCCGTTCTTGGCTGACCTGGAATCGGCGTCGCAGACTTTATTTGAGAAAGGAGGTGATCGGGTGAGTTCTGACTGTACCGGCCATTGGAGGGATGGTGCGATCTAGGGCGCCGGCGGGCTGCCTGACAGCCGCCATCCCGCTCGTAGGATCTCCTTTCGAAGTCACTACGAGAAAAGTTGATTTGGGAGCCTGCAGGGGATCGCCTTGCAGGCTCCTTTTTTATTGCAGGACGCCGTCTGATTCTTGAAGCTTCTAGTCATTGCAGCTTCTGGTGCCGATTGGAAGCATCGGGATGGAGGCCTCGTGATCGGGCGATAGGTTAGACGTACCATTCGATAAAGCGACGGCTGCGGGGATCGAGCTGCTTGGTATCTTCGACGCGGAATTTCGCACCGCTACTGGCGATGATTTGCACGGTGTGATCTGAAAGTCGGCGAATGTTCTCTTCACTGGTCAAAACAAACTGCGTGCGGCCCCGATCGGTCTCCACCACCCATTCGCATGGCTCCGAGGTGCCAGAGACGCTGACCACGCGCTGGATCCGCGGCACCCATTGGCGGAGCGCCAGTTCCTCCCGAAGCGGATCGGCCGTTTCGGGTGGGAGTGCCTCGAGCGATTCGAAGAGGGCAAGCTCTTCGCCGGAGGAGGAGACGAGGGAGATCCAGCCATCGGGCTGACTGACAGGGAAAAGCGGGATCGCCTGCACCGGCTCGAACGATCGCCCTTGGTGGTCGATCCAGGCCAACTGTCCACGCAGAGTGCGGACCACGCGACCTACAGCAGTCTGACGCGGGATAGTTTTTGCGGGACCAACCGAGTCCTTGGGCATTAGAGGGATCCTCGCGCGATAGGAAGGAAACTAGGTCGGGGCATCCTGAGGATCGGATGCGTCAGGTTGCAGCGTGTGCTGCTCCTGACAAAGTCTTGTGTAGGTGCCACCCAGCTCCAACAGCTCCTGGTGGGATCCCTGCTCAGTGATTCGCCCTGCCTCCAAAACGATGATCCTGTTGGCCTTGCGAAGGGTGCTCAAACGGTGCGCGATAGCGATGGTGGTACGGCCCTGAGCTAGGAAGTCGAGGGCACCCTGTATCTCCCGTTCGGTTTGTGTGTCGACCGCCGAGGTTGCCTCGTCCAGGATCAAGATGCGGGGATCGGTCAGGAGGGCTCGAGCGATGGAGATGCGTTGCCGCTCTCCTCCCGAGAGGCTTTGTCCTCGCTCCCCGACCATCGAATCGTACCCGTCGGGAAGACGCAGAATGAAGTCATGTGCTTTGGCGGCCTGCGCCGCTTCGATGATCTCCCTTCGAGATGCCTCGGGACGCCCATAGGCGATGTTTTCTGCGATCGTGCCGAAAAAGAGAAACGGTTCCTGTAGGACGATCCCAATGTGCGATCGGTAATGGGAAACAGGCATCGACCGGATGTCGATGCCATCGACGGCGATCGAGCCGGACTGGGGATCGTAGAATCGGCAAACGAGGTTGACCAGCGTGCTCTTTCCCGATCCGCTGGGGCCGACCAGGCCAATCATTTCCCCCGCCTGGATCTTCAGATCGATTCCGTGCAGCACTTCCCTTGCGCCATACCTGAAATGCAGGTTGCGGATCGCGATGGAACCTTCCAGTTTTTGGGGCCGTATGGGTTTAACCGGTTCAGGGACGCTGGGGACCCGGTCCAGAATTTCGAAAATCCGGTGGGTGGAGGCGGCAGCTCGCTGGGTCCCAGCCAACATCCGGCTCATCGAATCCAGCCTTGCGTAAAGACGCCCGATGTAGGTGATGAAGACGGTCAGTACCCCGACCGTGATCTGCCCCTTGGCAACCAGCCAAGCACCGAATCCCCAGATGAAAAGAACACCGATGTCGGTCAGGAGAGCGATCACTGGGACGAAGGCAGCCCAGAGTCGGTTGACGCGATTGTTGGCATCCAGGACTTGGCGATTTTTGGAAGCAAAGCGTTCGACTTCGCGGTGTTCCTGTGCGAACGCTTTGACGACACGAATCCCGGGAATCGTATCGGCCAGCACATTGACCATTTCAGCCCAAGCAGCCACGCCGCGCGCAAAGCCATGGCGAAGTTTCTGCCGAACCCGCTGGATCAGCCAGGCGATGAGCGGGAAGGGGATCAGCGTCGCCAGAGCCAGTCCGGGATGAATCCAAAAGAGCAGCACCGCCGTGAGTCCGATCATCACCACATCTGTGGCGAAGTCGATCAGCTGCATGGAAAGGAAATCACAGATTCGCTGCGTGTCATCGCTGACGCGCGCGATCAGGTCGCCCGTGCGTCGGCCGCCAAAAAACTCCAGCGACAGCTTTTGCAGATGCGAGTAAGTGACGTTGCGGAGGTCGGCACTGATCGTCTCCCCGACTTTAGCCAGCACATAGGTTTTGGCCCAGGAGAGAAGCCATGCCAGGATGGCTGCCAGCAGCAGTCCTGCCAAGTAGGAGGGGACTCTCCAGAAGGAAACGTCTTTGCCCGCCTGAAAGGGGACCAGCACCTCGTCTAGCAACGGCATCGTGAGATAGGGAGGAATCATCGCTGCTGCGGTGCTGGCGAGGGTCAGCAGAAAGCCTGCCAGAATGCTTCTTGCGTGGGGCTTGGCAAATCTCATCAACCGCCACAGGGACTGGGAGGGTGGTGGGGCGGGGCGAGCGGCGCAGCCATCACAGATCGATTGGCCCGCAGCCATCCCTCCACCACACGATGGGCAGACCTCCGTCAACTCCTCCCCATCCGACTCCGTCGCACGATCCGATTGGCCATCGCTGTGCCAAGCTTGCCATGCCGCCACCAGTTGTCTTGCGTCAGGCCACTGATCGGCCGACAAGTACCAAACCGCCGTGCGTTTGCCTTGGGAAAAAATCTCCAGCAACCCGACGCTGCCGCATTCACGAAGCGCCAGTTCGTCTAAGTCCTTCAGGTCCCACTGCCGCTCGGGTGCTCCGGGCGTGGGAGCCCGGGGGTCGGGATCCTCCCAGGAGGAATGGGTGGCGGGAAGGATCGCAAAAGGCGTCGTCCATTCCAGCAAGCGGTCCGTCGTCAGAAGCAGTTGCCGCGACTGGAAACGAAGAGTGGAATCGAGATCCGGGGCGCAGTGGGCCAGGACCGTCTCAGGGTTCACCGGTGGAGCTTGACTGGATTGCTCCGCAGGCCCGGCGTGTCGATGGCTCGATCCCTCATGGGGGTTGGAGTTAGGGTCGTTCAACCGGAAAGCTCCGTGCCGTGCTGAGACAGAGAAACGCTGAGTCCCACATTTTTATCTCATTTCGCTCTGGTTTTGAAATGCTCGCATTTTTTTCAATTGGTGCCACCCACCTTTTTCCTTGCTAGCATTCAAATAGGTGCCACCCACCTTTCTGAAGATTTCCAAAGTCCTGCACTTGCAGGCCTGCATGACTGGGACGGCCATGCCACAGGCAAGATTTCTATCGCTAGCATTCAAATAGGTGCCACCCACCTTTCTCAATAGGTGCCACCCACCTTTCTGGAGATTTCAAGAGGGCGAGAAGGTCCTGCAGCTGGGGGCCTGCATGACCGGGACGGCCATGCCACAGCGAGAGGAACGTTGGCACGCAATCCAAATACGCCAACCCCCTCCAAGAGGTGGCAATGCGGCTTTTCTATTTTCTTCCTGGGGGTGGGGGATATGATGGATCGGTTGCATCCAGACCGGGAGTGATTCCCTTTTGCAGGCATGCCATTGGAAAAAGATCGATTTGGGTGCTGGTGGTTCTCTCACCAGGGACTTTCGGACCCGGAAAGATCGTCGCAAGCCGGCGGATTGTCGAGTCGATCGGTCAAGCAAGAGGGGCGAATCGTCCGATAGGAGTTGGATGTTTTTCGGTAAATCGGCTAACCCAAGAAAAGACTGTACGATCGGATTCCGGCAGCTTGGGGTTAGATCCTGAGTTCGGACCTTAAGTTGCGTCGCATTTCTCTCAAAGTGCGTTAGGGGTTGAAACGAGATCTCCTATGATCGAATGCTCGCGCGTGCTCAAGTTGCGAGGGCCCAATCTTTGGGCCACCACCCCCCTTCTGGAAGTTTGGCTCGAACCAGACATGGAATTGCTCCATCGCAGCAAGCCAGCCGATTTCCAAAAGCGTTTGGCACTGCTGGTCGAATCCCCGTCACTGGAGTGCGGCCCTGAGTGTTCGATCGAGCCATCGGTTGTCGCTGGATGGTTGTTGGAAATTGCCGCCACGGCACAGCGGAAGGCTGGCTACTCGGCGCGGATCCGGAAGGTAGTGGAAAGATCGACTGCCCCGAAGCTCCGGATTCTTCTGGAGATGCCCGAGGAACCGGCGACATTGGCGTGTTGGGATTATGCGTTGAGAGCCTTTTGCCAAGCTTGGGAGGCACCGACGGCAGAAGCGATCCCCCCTTGGCGCGACCAGAATAGAGAAGCCCTTCTGGAACAGATTTATGACGCTTGCCTTGGCCCCAGTAGCAAAGCGATTCTTCGCGCCGCCGACGCACGTGGCATTCCATGGCGGAGACTGAGCGAGGGGAGTCTGGTCCAACTAGGCCAGGGGTTCAAGCAGCGACGCATCTGCACCGCCGAAGCCGACTCGACCAGTGCTATCGCCGAAACCATCGCTCAAGACAAACAGCTCACCCGCACCCTTTTGGCCTCGATCGGTGTTCCTGTTCCGGAGGGCCGTTCGGTAGCGAATCTGGAGGAGGCCCTTCTCGCTGCCGAAGAGATCGGCGGACTGGTGGTGGTCAAGCCGCAGTATGGGAACCACGGGCGCGGCGTTACGACGAAGATTCAGGGTAGGGAAGCGGTCACGGCGGCCTACCGTGCGGCTCGGGATCATGGCGACTGGGTGGTCGTCGAAAGTTATTCGCCTGGGGACGATTACCGCATGCTAGTCGTCGGCAATCGATTGGTCGCTGCCGCTCGACGCGAACCCGCTCATGTCATCGGCGATGGACGGTCCACCATCAGCCAACTGGTCGCTCAGGTCAATCGCGATCCACGTCGAAGCGACGGTCATGCGACAAGCCTTAGCCACATTCCGTTGGATGCGGTGTCGGTGGCCGTTCTCCAGCAGCAAGGCTTTCAAGTCGACTCCATTCCCCCATCGGGGACAAAAGTCCTGATCCGCCGCAATGCCAACCTCAGCACTGGGGGAACGGCTGTCGACGTCACCGACTTAGTCCACCCAGAAGTCGCTCGTGCTGCCATTGATGCCGCTCGAGTGGTCGGGCTGGACATCGCTGGAGTCGACATCATCGCTACCGATATCTCGATCCCTCTGCAAAGTCAGCATGGGGCGGTCGTCGAGGTCAACGCCGGACCTGGCCTTCGGATGCACCTAGAACCCAGCAGCGGGCAACCAAGGCCAGTGGGTGAAGCGATCATCGATCTGGTCTTTCCCAACGGATCCAATGGACGGATCCCTGTGGTTGCTGTCACTGGAGTCAACGGAAAAACAACCACCACACGATTGATCGCCCATCTGATCAGCCTGGATGGCACGCGCGTGGGGATGACCTGTACCGAAGGGATCTACGTCGGTGGCCGGCGTATCGAATCGGGAGACTGCTCGGGGCCCCAAAGCGCCCGATCGGTACTGCTGCATCCCGACGTCCAGGCTGCTGTACTCGAAACGGCTCGGGGAGGAATGCTGCGTGAGGGGATCGCAGTCGATCGATGCGATGTCGGCGTGGTGACCAACGTTGGACTCGGGGATCACCTAGGGCTGGGCGGCATCGACACCATCGAGCAGTTGGCGGAGGTCAAGCGAATTGTCGCTCGAACCGTCCATGCCCAGGGTCACGTGGTCCTCAATGCCAACGATCCACTAGTCGTCGCCATGGCCCCACATTGCGAAGGCAAAATCATCTACTTCGGGCTCGATGGCGAACATCCCGTCCTCCGCGAGCATCGACTAGCGGGAGGACGTGCCTGCTACATCAAAGACCAGGCCATCACCCTGGCCGAAGGCGACCTGGAAATCCGCCTGCTGACACTCCAGCGCATCCCACTGACCCACCAGGGAAAAATCTCCTTCCAGGTAGAAAACGCTTTGGCCGCCACCGCCGCATGTTGGTCGCTTGGCATGCCCGCCGAACAGATTCGCCTCGGTCTGGAATCTTTCTCCAGCCATGGCGACAAACTTCCAGGTCGCTTCAACATCCTGGAGATTCAGGGAGCGACCGCCGTCCTCGACTACGGCCACAATGTTTCCAGCCTAGTTGCTATTCTTCAAGCCCTCGACCAGTTCCCACACCAGGAACGCACCGTCGTCTACTCGGCTGCCGGCGATCGTCGAGATGAAGACATGATCGCTCAGGGAAAGATCCTGGGGGACGCGTTCGATCGTGTCATTCTTTACGAAGACACTTTCACCAGAGGCCGCGAAAAGGGAGAAATCATCGACCTATTCCGCCACGGGATCCTGCAGGGAAGTCGCGCCAAACAGATCGACGGGTTCCACAGCTGGGAAGCAGCGATGGATGCCGCTCTGAAAATCGCCCACCCCGGACAACTACTGCTCCTTCAGGCCGATGGCATCGATGCCGCCATGGACTACGTGCGAAATCGGATTCAGCAGTCTGGTGAAGCCCAACTTCCTCCCACCGGTCTTGCCCAACCCCCCAGAAGTTCCTGAATCGACCGCGCTGGAAGCCCCTGGAGCCGACAGAGGTGGATTGAATGGATTTCACCCTTTTTTCCATTGCCTTGGCGATGGGTGACGGCTAACGTACAATAGCGTTTGCGGAAAAAGATCTCGTTTAGATCCTGAGTCCACTCGGACGCACCGCATGAAATGTGTCGTTTTTCCTGGTTTTGGATTTCGTGAGGAGCCATAGAGATGAAGCGTTGGGCGATCGCATTGGCGATGTTGGCTGTCGGTACTTTTGTCGGCACCTCCGTTGCCTTCGAAGACAAAAACCCACTGGAAGGCGTCATGTGCATGATGATGCCCAATAAGGCCATCAAGGCCGATAAGGCCGTCGATTACAAGGAAGGCAAGGTCTACTTCTGCTGCCCCGGTTGCGTGAAGAAGTTCGGTGAAAACACCGAAAAGTTTGCTGCCAAGGCCAATCATCAGTTGGTCGCTACCAAGCAGTACAAGCAAGAAGCCTGCCCGTTCTCCGGTGGCAAGCTGAATGCTGACACCGCGATCGAAGTCGGCAAGGTGAAGGTTGCCTTCTGCTGCAACAACTGCAAGGGCAAGGCCGAAAAGATGGAAGGCGACGCTCAGGTAGAAGCAGTCTTCGGCAAAGATGCCTTCGAGAAGGGCAAGTTCACCAAGGTCGTTGCCGAGAAGAAGTAACTCTCCTCGATCTTCGGTTCAAACACAGAAACCACCGTCGCATGCGACGGTGGTTTTTTTATTTCGATGTCGTGTTGATGAGCAACGTCGCGTCCGATTGATTCAAAGTTTCTCCTATCCCTGAGATTGCGTGAATTCATCGCAGCTTGGCCACGATTTCTTTGTCGATCCAACAATTCCGTGGGTTATTGGGTCGCAACGTTCGCCTTGGTAAAGAGCATCACGCCGTCATCGACAGTTGCATGCCGATACAACTTGACATCTTTCTTGAAATTCTGCGGATTCAACCATGGCTCCCGATCTCCCTGGCTTGGAAATCGATGCATGTCGCGGAGCATATATCCCGGGGTGAAGCCATCGATCCAAGGTCGACGAAGCATCGATTCCTCACCGGCACGCAATGTCGGAGTGCACACTTGAGTCCCAGTCTGGGTCATATGGTTAAGTAGCCGACAGACATACTCGCAGGTGAGATCGGACTTCAAAGTCCATGACGCGTTGATGTATCCGAATGACGAGACAAGGTTCGGAACTCCTGAGAAACCGAGTCCCTTGTAAGTGAACGTGTTTGCGAAATCTATCGGTTTGCCGTCGACATCAAAATGGGCTTCCCCGAGCACCACAAGCTGCAGTCCGGTAGCAGTCACTACGATATCTGCCTCGATCACCCCGCCTGAGTGCAGGCGAACGGCGTGGGCATCAAAGCCGGCGATGGTGTCAGTGACTATGGAAGCATCCCCATCTCTTAACGCATCCAGTAAGTCACCGTTTGGCAAAAGGCACAGTCGCTGGTCCCACGGGCTGTACGAAGGTGTGAAGTGGCGGTCCACATCGACGGTACGCCCCAGCCGCGCTCGCACCATCTCGATCAGTCTATGCTTCGCCTGGTTCGGGTGCTTCCTTATCTGACCAAAGAAGAATTGCTGAATCGTCGTGTTTTTCCAACGAATAGCACGATACGCGAGTTTTTTCGGAAGCAACGTACGCACCAGCAACGCGATCTTGTCGACATCAGGTCGTGAAACCACATAAGTCGGCGATCGCTGGATCATCGTCACATGGGCAGCATCGCGAGCCATTGCCGGCACGATCGTCATGGCGGTCGCACCCGAACCAATGACGACCACTTTTTTCCCCGCGTAGTCGAGTTGTTCTGGCCAAAACTGAGGATGCACTACTTGGCCTCGGAAAGATCCGATTCCAGGGATTTCAGCTCGATAGCCCGAGCGATAAGAGTAGTAACCAGCACACATGAACAGGAAATTGCAACTGATCTGACTGGTGCCGCCCTGCTGGTCGGCCATCGACACCGTCCACCGGCCCCGGTGGGACGACCACGATGCCGCAATCACCCTTTGGCCGAAGCGAATGTGCCGATCGATCCTATACTCCCGGACGGTATCGCGAAGATAATCCTTGATGGAAGCCCCATCAGCAATGGTCTTCGGGTTTGTCCATGGCTTGAAGTGGTAGCCCAGTGTGTACATGTCGCTGTCAGAGCGTACTCCCGGGTAACGGAAAAGGTCCCAAGTACCTCCGATGTCCTGGCGGGCCTCCAGCAAGACGAAACTTCTCCCGGGTGACAACTTCTGTAGGTGATAGGCGGCACCGATTCCGCTGATTCCCGCCCCCACCACGACGACATCGACATATTCCATCGTGGATGCCCCCAACTGGCGAATAGAGATTCCTATGACTTTGGACTATCCAGGATAGGAGTACTTATACCTTTGATGCTGTTTAGGCAAACAACAACGCGGCGGTCATCCATCTGGTTATCTGGCGTCGGTTCCAGAGCGGAGGGAACGCGATGGAATGAATTTCGGACATCTCTGGAGGTATCGCCTAGCGGTTCTGTTGGAGATCGTCCGACACCTAGTGGAACGATCGTACGACGCGAGCAATCCCACTGGTCAGGACAACGCTCCGTCCCCATCCGCGGGGTGCCCCAACTGGTGCGCAATCTCGAAGGCGATTTCCATCGCCTGTTCGTAGTTGAGTCGGGGATCGAGTTGTGTCTGGTAGGCGGTCGCCAGATCGTCCTCGGTCAAACCGCCCGATCCTCCGATGCATTCCGTCACATCCTCCCCTGTCAGTTCCAGATGGACACCTCCCAGGTGCGATCCAAGCGAACGATGGATCGCAAACGACTGCCGAAGCTCTTCGACGATATCGCCAAAACGTCGGGTCTTCCGACCGGAGCTCGTGGAGATGGTGTTGCCATGCATGGGATCGCAGACCCACAGGACGGGAATCCCTTCCCGGCGGATCGACTCCACCAGGGCGGGAAGTTTTTTGGCGACCGATGCAGCACCCATGCGGTGGATGAGTGTCAGTCGGCCGGGCTCTTGTTCGGGATTGAGCAATCGCGCCATCTCGAGCAACTTTCCTGGTTCCATGCTCCCTCCCACCTTCACGGCGATCGGATTGCGAATACCGCGGCAATACTCCAAATGAGCTCCCTGAAGGTCTCTCGTCCGCTCGCCAATCCATGGGAAGTGGGTACCAAAGTTGTAGTAGCCAATGCCGCGCACGCTGGGTCTTGTCAATGCGGCTTCGTAATCGAGATGGAGTGCTTCATGGGATGTATAGAAATCGACTCGTCGCAATTCTGCAACCGGTCCACCGGTGATCGTCTCGATAAGATTCAGCGCATCGCCGAGCGACTTCAGAAGTTTGCGATAGCGAGCTTCCTCTTTGGCTGCGTTGACAAAGACCAAATTCCAGTTGTCAGGATGATGGAGATCGGCAAAACCACCTTCGCTGAGTCCACGGATGAAGTTCAGCGTCAGTGCTGCCCGTTCATAACCTCGCAGCAGCAATTGAGGATCGGCCTTCCTTTCGTCCGCAGAGAAACCATGGTGGTTGATCAGATCTCCTCGGTAGCATGGCAGGGTCTGTCCTGAAATCGTTTCCGTATCGCTCGATCGCGGCTTGGCATACTGCCCTGCGATACGTCCTACGCGAATGACACGACGGCGCCCGCCAAAAAGGATCGCCAGACTCATCTGCAGCAAAACCTTCAGCTTGCTGGCGATCGGCTCGGCCTGACAATCTTCAAATCGCTCTGCACAGTCGCCCCCCTGCAGCAGCCAAGCTTCTCCCTTCTGCGCTAGCGCCAAGGCGTCTCGAAGGCGGTCTACCTCCCAGCTGGTCACCAGGGGAGGCATCCGATGGAGTTGCTCGAGAACGTGCGAGATCGCCTGGCTGTCTTGATAAACCGGTTGTTGGGCCGCCGGAAAACTTTTCCACGAGGTAGGGGTCCAAGCGGGCCGCATCCTGATTCCTTCTTGCAAAGCGGGGGATGGATGATTTTTTGGAGGGGACTACGGGGGAAAGAGGTTAGCTTCGGTTCCGTCGATCAACGCGAATCAAATTTTTCTCGACGGAACTTCAGGTCGCGCACTTCTTTCCAGGTCTCGTGCTGATGCAGGCGATCGAGTATCTCCAGCTTCCTTAAGGATAGTTCCTGAAGCACGGAGCTGTTAGCGACGGCGACCAGCATCACCCCTCGATCGATTTTTCCGGTCCTCGATTCCTTGGCCAGCACAGGTCCGACGATCTCCGTCCAGATCGCCTCCATCGACTGGCTGGTCAGCTGCTGCTGAACGCCGTACCTTCGGAGA
>Ga0315904_10009897_pt1 | contig 12404 bp, 10 predicted proteins | sample LakEriMetagenome_6_FD_203529 | JGI IMG/M metagenome (GOLD analysis project Ga0315904, IMG submission 203529) | Freshwater fungal communities from buoy surface, Lake Erie, Ohio, United States - Buoy 12 MA120 | ecosystem: Environmental > Aquatic > Freshwater > Lake | place: USA: Lake Erie, Ohio...
TGGGCGGCCGATTTAAACAACTACCGTGAGCCGGAACCGCCGACCTGAAAGCCCCGAAGCGCTGCGCGCGGCGTTCCTGCGCCGTGCGGGCACCGAGACGCCGTTTTACCGCCTCTTTGATCACCTGCCGGATCTGGCCTTTTTTGCCAAAGACCGCGAGTATCGCTTCATGTGCGCCTCACGCCGGTTCATCGAGCGTTTCCGCCTCACGGAGGAGAAGGACATCATCGGGCGGAATGACTTTGATCTCTTCCCGCAGCGCCTGGCGGAGAATTTCCGCCGGGATGACGACGAGGTCTTCCGCACGGGGAAGCCGAAGCTGCACATCGTGGAGCTTTTCTTCAATGAGCAGGGCATCCCGGACTGGTTCGTGACGAACAAGCTGCCCATCGCCGATGCTCAGGGCCGCGTGATCGGCGTGATGGGCACGGTGCAGAGCTTTGAGGGGCAGAAGAGCATCCTGCAGCCCTACCACCAGATCGACCGCGCGCTGGCCTACATCCGCGAGCACTTCCGCGCTGGCGTCTCCGTGGAGGAGCTCTCACGCGTGGTGCATCTGTCGCCGCGCCAGCTGCACCGGAAGTTTGTGGAGTCCTTTGGCGCGAGTCCGCAGGCCTTCATCATGAAGCTGCGCATCCAGGCCGCGTGCGAAGCGCTGCAGCGCGAGGGAGCGCAGATCGCGGATGTCGCGTCAGAGCTTGGCTTTTGCGACCAGAGCGCCTTCACGCACCATTTTCACAAGCACATGGGCGTGACGCCGCTGCGCTACCTGCGCCAGTATCGCCTGCGCCGTGGCTGAGATGATCAGGGCAGCACGGGCTCCGGCTCGATGTCGCTCGCGTTGATCCAGCCGGCCTTTACGGGCTCGCCGCGCATGAATTTCTCGTAGAAGCCAGCGTTGCCTTTCGAGGCGTGCTCATACTGGTCAAAGAGGGAGCCCTTCCCATCCATGCGCGGATCGCCCTGCGCCTTCAGCTCGGCATGCAGCTGACTGCGAAGCACGGAGGCACGTGGTTTCTCTGGCTGGCTCTTCACAAAATCAGGGTCCGACTTCAAATCGTAAAACTCCAGCGCCGGACGCATGCCGAAGCACAGTTTCCAAAACGGATCAGCACCGTTTTTGCGACGCGCCTCAATGAGAAAAGTCTTCGTCGCACCGGCATCGCAGTCCATGTAGCCCGTCTCCGGATTTCCGCCGGGCCAGCGCGTGGGCTCGAAGTTTTCGATCAGCAGGCTGTCGTGCGTGACGATGGCGCGGATCGGATAGCCCCAGTCGTTCGGACGGCCCACATCCGTGCGCTCCTTGCCGATCAGCACGTGGTCGCGCGTGTGAGTCGGCTTGTTCGCAAACAGATCCGTCAGGCTTCGGCCGGAGCTCTCCACCATGCCGGTGTCGCCCCACTTCAGTCCCGCCACCTCGATGAAGGTCGGCGCGAGATCGATGAAGCTGACGAAATCTCCGATCACGCGGCCTGGAGCGGTGATGCCGCCCTTCCACATCGCCGCGAGCGGCACGTGGTTCGCCAGCGTGTTCGCATTGCCCTTGCTGCGCGGGAAGGGCATGCCGTGGTCCGCGGTCACGATCACCAGCGTGTTCTCCAGCTGGCCGCGACGGGCCAGTTCATCCAGCATGCGGCCGAGATGCGAGTCGAAGTGCTCCACTTCAAACGCGTAGTCCAGCATGTCGTTGCGGATCACCTCATTGTCCGGCCAGAAGGCGGGCACGTGGTCGATGTCCGAGAGTTTTTTGCCGCCTTTCTTCACGCCGCTGCCGAATTCATAGCCGCGATGCGGCTCGATCGCGCCGAACCAGAAGCACCACGGCTTGTCCGCAGGCGCGGCATCGAGGAAGTCGGTGAAATTCGCCGCGTAGTCGCAGTTGCTGATCTCTTTGGTGGGAGGTTGCAGCTTCTTTTTGTTCCAGGCCTTGCCGGTCATCTCGCGCGGCTTTCCCTGCGCATCCAGGGCCACGCCAGGACCCCAGCCCTTCGTCGTGTGGCCCACATTCCAGCCCTTCTCTGCCAGCGCCTCGCCCCAGCCTTTGAACTCCGCCGGGAAATAGCAGATGTGATTCGCCGCCTCTTTGAGCTGCCAGGAATTCCGCCCGGTGAGAATGCACGCGCGTGACGGCGCGCACTTCGCATTCGGCGTGTAGGCGTTTTGAAACAGCAGCCCCTCGCGCGCCACCCGGTCAAACGCAGGCGTCTTCACCCACGGCGTGCCGTAGGCACCGGCATGCGCGCCCCAGTCATCCGCGATGGCAAAGAGGATGTTTGGTCGATCGGCGGCTAAACAGGAGACGGCGGCAAAAAGGAAAGCGAAGAGGCGCATGGCTTGCTCGGAACGGAGAAAGTGCGCCCGTTACTTCATCAAATCGCCGATCACCAGCTTCGCGCGATCTCCAGGTTCCGCTTGAAGCCCTCTCGCACGAGCGAGAGGTCGGAATCCATCGCGATCCAGGTGAGGCCGAGCGCTTTGAGCTTCTCCTTGTCGTCCGCGTGCCTCACGAGGATGCCGCAGCCTTTGCCGTGGTCCTTCGCGGCCTTCACGACCGCATTCAGGCAGTCGTCGTAGCTGCGCGGTGAGTTCCGCGCCTTCAAATCGTAGCTCAGATCGGCCGGGCCGATGAACAGCGCATCAATGCCCTCCACTGCGGCGATTTGATCGGCATTGGCGACTCCTTCGGCTGTCTCGATTTGCGCGAGGATGATCGGTTTGGGCATTTCATCGCCGGGGAGTCGCATGCCGTAGCCATAGGCTCTCACGGTTCGGGAAACGCCACGCGTGCCCTTTGGCGGATAAGTCGCCGCTTTCACGCAGTGCTCCGCCTGCGCCACGGTATCGACATGCGGCACCATGATGCCATCCGCGCCCCAATCGAGCACGCGACCGATCAGATCCGCATGCGGCGCACTCACTCGCACAATGGCGAGCGTCGGGCTGCCACGAAGGGCGCGCAGTTGATTCGGCAAAGCGGCTTCCGATTCACAGCCGTGCTCAAGGTCGATCAGAACCCAGTCAAAGCCGCATTCGGCGGCGAGTTCGGTGACCGCAGGTGAGCCGATGGAGAGAAAGGTGCCGATGTGAGTTTTCATGGTGAGAGAATGTCGAGGCCGCTGCCTTCCCGCAAGCCGCGCAAAGCCAGTGCGAGCCGTGAGAGCGTCATTTCACGCAAACTAGCTCCCGAGGAGCCGCTGCCGATGAGGAAGAAGCCGTCATCGCGATCAAAATAGCCCGCGCCGACGCGGATGACCGCTTTCACGATCATGTTTCGCAGCAGGTGTAGTCAAAAGCGGCGCAAGTGATGCTCCGGCAAGGAGCGGACGCTTTGATAGCCCTCGAAGGCTCTTTGCAAAAACGCCGCGTCATGAAAACACGCCAGCAGCGAGAGGTCATCCATCGCATCACCGGCAATGCTGTCATCAAAGTCAATGAAGTCATAAATCTCCCGCTCGGTGCCAAGAATGTTCCAAAGCGCGAGGTCTTTGTGAACGAGGCAGCCGTGCGGCGTCTCCAGCAGCGCACGATGATTTCCGATCTCCTCCCGAATCTCATCGGAATTCGACAAAAAGCCGCGCTCCGTCAAAAAGCACAGATGCTCATCCAAACGAAGGTGAAAGTAGTCAGCATACGAGGAGCGGCAGCCTCGTAGGCCGGGTGTGTTCGGCGAATGAGACTCCGATGAAACGTTTGATTCCTTCGCCGAACCGCCCGGCTCTTCGGTGCCCGCAAACAGCCGGGCGGGCTGTCGCCAAACCCGGCCTACATCGTCGTGCTCCAGCACGCCAAACCCCTCAAACGTGATCGCTTGCCACTTCGCCACCGCCACACCGATCTCGAACGCGATCTTCGGCACCTCCAGCGTTCCTTGCTTGAACCACTGGTTCAAATCTGGTGCCTCAATCCGCTCCAAAGCCTGCCACGCAAACGAAACACGGCTCCGCGTCGCATCGCAGCCGAAAACTCGTGGCGTGACCACACCCGCCGCACGAACGCGATCCAGCAAAGCGGACTCCACCGCCAAATGAGCGTCATTTTCGGGTCCATTCTCCACGCGGATGAAAAGCGGCTTTCCATCCACGTCGGCATTCCAGGTGAGATGATTGCCCTGACCGGCTCCGGGGCTCAAAACGACGTTTTTCGTGTCGAAGTGCCGTTGAAGCTCTGTTTCGAGCTGCGCAGCCAAATTCGCATCCGCCTCACCTCGTGTCTGCGTGCCGTGAAATGCCGCCGGACGGTCGCATTTCCAATAATAGATGTCGCGGCGGCTCATGCGTCAGGCGTGCGTCGTTTCCACCATGACGCCAGCAGGCCGCCGATGATGTTTTGCAGCACGCCGCTGAAAACACCGGCTGCAGCAGCCAGTGGCATCGTCGCGAAATGCTCGCGGGCGAGGGAGGCGGCCATACCGCCGTTTTGCATGCCGACTTCGATGCTGACCGTGCGGGCGACGGACTCAGGATAACGCAGCACTTTTGATATGGCATAGCCAACGCCAAAGCCGAGCACATGCAGCGCAAAGGCTGCGAGCGCCAGTTTGCCAAAATTCGCCGCGATGGCTTCCGCACTCGCTGCCACGATGCCCCCGCTCACGAGCGTGAAGGCCAGCACGGCCACCGTGGGTCCGCAGGCTCCGATTTGATCCGCGGTGCGCGGCAATTTCCATCGGATGAGCACGCCGAGCACCACGGGCGCGATGGTGAGCTGAAAAGCGGACACACAGAGCCCCCACGCGTCCACTGGCACATATTTGCCCGCCAGTAGGCTCGTCCACATCGGTGTGAAGAAGAACGCCAGCATCGTCGAGGCCATCGTGAGCACCACGGACAGCGCCACGTTCGCTTTCGCGAGGTAGCTGATCATGTTCGATGCCATGCCGCCGGGGCAGCTCGCCACCAGAATGATCCCCACGGCGAGGCCCGGCTCCAGCTTCAGCGCTGTCGCCACCATCCAGCCTGACAGCGGCATGATCGTGTATTGCGCGATGAATCCCAGCGCGACACTCCCCGGCATGCGGCCGATGGCTTTGAAGTCGTCCAGACTCAAAGTGAGTCCCATGCCGAGCATCGACGCCGCCAGCGACCAAAAGATCCACGGCTTGTCGAACCACAGCATCGTCTGCGGCTTGAAGAACGCGATGATGGCCAGCGTGACGAGCCACACCGGGTAGAGATTGTTGAACCAGTCGAGGAAGCGCTTCATGAGGTTAGTTGGAGGTATCACGCACGCCGTTGAAGTCCGGACCACCCGCGCCGACGTAGCCGTTGCTGCTGCCTTTTTCGTCCGGCGTGACCCAAAAGGCATACAGGGAACCCTTTGTGAGATGGAAGCGGAATTTCACATTCTTACCGGATTGATCGGACAGATCGGACGCAACCGCCCACTCGATTTTGAGCTTCGTTTGATCTCTCGAAGCCACCTTCGAGCTTCGGATGACCTTCCCAGCCTCATCGAGCACTTCCACGCGCACTTCGCCGTCCACGTTCACGAAGAGATGCTTGCCTTTGAACTTCACCGGACGCGTCGTCAGCTCGCCGGGGCCTTCCATGGAGGCAAAGCCATCGCGTCGCAGCGTGGCGAGGCCGATGCTCGCTCCACCGTAGATGTCTCCACGCCCGCCCCCGGCATCGCCGGAGTAGGCGCAGTAAGGAAAGACCAGTTGGTCGTCCAGCACGACAAAGACACCCGTCGTCGTGTGCAGGTAAGCCCGGTCCCAGGCGCCTTCCCGACGCTCTCCACGGATGAAGCCACGTCGGTCTGGCCGATCCCAATGGAAGCCGTCGCGGCTAAAGCCGAGTTCCAGGTCCGTGAGCTTGGGAAAGCCTCCTTTGGAGCAGATGCCATTGTTTGGTCCGCGATGAATCTGATGCATGCCGATCATGAGGCTTTCATAAGCCACCGCCGCCAGGCTGTAGAGCTGTGGAGGATCGCCCTGCTGCGCATTGCCTGCATAGCTCCCCGCTGGCTCCGGTTTGTCCTTGGCATCCGCATTGGTCCAATACACCGCCTTGTTCCAGTCGGCTCCTTCCAAGAAGGTGTCGCTTTCCACATAGTAGCGGCTGCGCCCGAGCGGCCCATCCTGTTTGATGCTCTGCACCCATTTCTTTCGGAACGGATTGTAGAAGATCGAGCCATAATCTCCCGCAGGCGTCGTGCAGGGCACCGGCTTCGACCACGTCACGCCATCGGACACCTGCAGGCTGTGCGTCAGCCCCGGCAGTTGCTGGTCTTTCGGCACATGACTCCAGCAGGTCAGGTATTTGATCCGCTCCTTCGGATCGCTCGCATGGCTGTCATACCACAGCGCATTGTCCGTGCCCGCTGTGGTCCTCGCGCCGCTGCTCCAGGCCGCTCCTTCGGGAAGTAGAAGGTTGCCTCCATGCAGGCCCAGTTCCGGCCGTTTCCACGTCTTCAAATCCGGACTTGTCGCCAGCGCCAGCGGTCCGCGCCAGCCCGCCGTGTAGAACATCTTGAATAGCTTCTCCTTCGGCTCATAAAACACCCCTCCCTGACCGAGATAGACGACGTTGTTGAGCTTCTTCTCAAGCTCCGTTTCGGCTTTGAAGACCGGATTGCCCTCGAACTTCTTCGCCTGATGAAAAGTGCGCTTCAGCGTGGTTTTCTCGATGAGGAAATCATCCACAAAGAGCTGCCTGCCGAGGTCGATGGGGATGACTTTCGGCCTCTTGTTCAAATACGGCACTTCCATGACCGCGTCGCTCGGTTCGCGGTAGCGCGGCGGCCATTGATCGGGCAGTTCGATGCCGTTGTAGAGCTTTTCGGGCTTCGGTCCGGTGGCCTTGTTCGCAAGCATGAGCAGCTTCGCGTCCTTCGACACGATTTTACCCGCGAGCACATCCTCCTCGCGAAACTTCGTCATGAGGATCTCCGCGTCGGTGTGCCGGTTCCAATCATAGAGAATGTGGATAAGCCCGTCCGGCGCTTCGAAGCCATCGGGATACGACACCGCGTTGCGTTCATCGAGAATGAGGCCGCCCTTCCACGTCTTGCCTTCGTCCTCAGATAGCCACGCGCTCATGTGCGTGCGCTTGGGCAAGCGCTTCGCAGGCGAACCATTCTTCACCAGCAAAATGCGACCCGATTTAAGCCGACGCAGGAAGAAGCGCGCATTCACATTCTGCACCGTCGCGGCCTGTTTCGGCTCGCTCCACGTTTTGCCGCCGTCATTCGAGAAACTCTCGTGCGGCTGCCCCTTCGTGCGTGCGAGCATCCACAGCTTACCATCCTTCAGCTCGACCATCATGTGCTCGTCGAACTCCCAATCCGGGAACTGCAAGCTGCCGCGCTCCTTCCACGTCGCGCCTTCGTCGGTCGATTCAAACACGCGACACGTCTTTTGGTGCCAATCGGACACCGGCAGCAGCCACGAGCCGTCCTTGAGCACCGTCGGCTTGTTCAGCGTGCAACCTTCCGCAAACATCACCGGCGTGCTCCACACCGGCTCCGCCGCATCGGGATCATCGCAGCGCATGAACCAATTCGTGATGCGCTTCTGCGGATCACCGAGCTGCTGATCGAAAAAGAGCCACAAACGCCCCTTCGGATCCGTCCAAAGATTCCCCACCAGCGCCCCGCTGACCTTCTGCGCCGCCTCCATCCGCGCCCCGACCGCCACCCGTGGCTTCGACCACGTCACGCCATCGTCATCGCTCGTCGCCAGCAGGAAATACCCATCCGGCTTGTCCCCCGTGCCCGTCCAGCAACCCCAGATGCGACCTTTCGGCGTGCGATCCATCCCGATGATCATCGCGCCGCTTCGTGCATCGTCTTGAAACTCCGCACCGGGGTTCAGGATGACGGAGGGTGTCCAGAGATCGGGCTTTGGCGAAACGGTCTGTGCAGCCACGGTTGATGCCATGGCGATGAGAAGGATGAGAATTTTGGAAGCTCGGAACATGCAGTGTCAAACGCCAGACATTAGCGCTCCTCGCTGACGAAACCAGCAAACCGGGTGTTATGATAACTCGCCCTCCCATCACACCTTCCCCAGCTTTCGCAATGTCTGGCCGACGGTGCGGAGGCTTTCGAGGCGCATTTCGTCGTATTCGCGGGAGATGAGGATGCCGCTGGCTCCGGCGGAAAAGGCATTCGTGATGGCGGAGCGCAGGGCGGCTTGATCAGTGGTGCGCTTGCCTCCGTTGGGGGCTCCGGCGGAGGTGTCGGGCACGTCCACGCCGATGCCGGGAACGACAGCGCATTTTCCTTGGACGATGTCCACGATGCGTTTCGTCTCGATGCGGACGTATTCGGGGTCCATGCCGCGTGCGGTGAGTTCGGAGAGCTTGGGTTGAAGTTTGGCGTCGTAGCCGCGCAGGGCGTAAAACAGCTCCAAGGATTGCCGGAGGCTGATTTCGGCCAGGGGGCCGCGTTGGAGTTCCTGGATTTGGTTCAGCAGGCGTGGAGCGAGGATGTCGTGATAGAGGATGGGTTTGATGAAATCACAGAAGGGCGCGACTTCGGCGTAGCTGCATTGGGCGAGGAAGAGGGCGTCCCAGGAGGTGTTTTGATGGTCGAAATGGCGTCCGACTTGCACGCTGGGTCTCGCGGCTTTGATGAGGGCGTGGGTGCGTTTGCCCTGGTCTTCGAGAGCGGCTCGCCATTGGTAATCCCAGGCGAGGATTTCGGGAAAACGCATGAGCAAACGCATGACGTTGGTGAAGATTCCATCGGCGGGTGCTTGGCCGCCGGCGTGTAGTTTGGTGATGAGGGCGTGCAGCTCGGTGAAGCCTTGTTTGGCTCGCTCGGGGCGGATGCCTTCGCGTTTGGCGCGGGCTTCGCAATGCGGGCAAAAGCAGAAGGGCACGGCGCCTTTCCACAACACGCTGGAGAGCGGGCTCATGCGCTCGGCACCCCATTGCAGGCCATGGAGTGGATACGATTTCACGGTGTCGCTGAGGATGGCGTCCCACCAGGCGATCCAGTCAGGATGGTTGCGACAGGGCTGAGGCGAGAGCTTGCCATCGAGACCGATGGACATGGCTTTCTCGGCATGGGCGACACGGCCTTGGAGCTTGGTGAAGTCAGGCTCTAAAATGCGGGCGTAGAGATGCAGGCCGCGTTTCTGGCAAGCTGCGACAGCTTCGGCAAAGAGATCACGGTCGCCGTATTCATCTCGCGGCTCCGGCATGGCGAGAGCGGTGCCTTGGAAGGCCTCGGCATGATGGCGCAACCACACGCGGGTGATCTTGCGCTTTCGCTCATCTTGGATCGGCAGGCCGTGATCGGCATACAGCTCCGGTGCACGACCATGGGCGGCGTAGTAGCTGTGCGAGTAGAGAAAGAGTGTGTTGGCCGCGCAGGTGCTCTGAATCGTATCGAGACAGCGCTCGATGCCTTCATCGAGTAGGCTGTGCCCGGCGACTTGGATGCCGATGAGCGTGCGCGGCTTGCTGGCGGCCAAAGCGGGCATGGTGGCGAGTGCAGCCGTGGCGAGGAAGGATCGGCGGGTCATGATGTGGTGAGACCGATTGGCTCTCTTGACGGTTAATCTCTAAGGGGCAGACAGGAGTGTTTGCATCACTTTCTGCCAAGTTTCCCAGGCGACTGTTTCCAGGTAGTTGGCAGTGGTTTCGTCCAACGTGGCGGTTTGGTTCATGCTCATGTGTTTGAACATCCATTTCGCCATTTTGGCCTGGTAGGCATCGGGTTTGAAGGCGGCGAGCTTGGCTTTATCGGCGTCATACTTGCCGTGCGGCCAGACGGGGAAGGTGCGCGGCAGTTTGCCGACGGGGGATGTGCCAGTGAGCGCGGCGTAAAAGCAGGCGAGGTTCAAAAAATGACCTGCATCGCCGGGATGAGCGCCGTCCTTCGGATGCTGAAGAGCGAGATTGGGCTTCTCGGCATACACGCGCGCCCAAGCCGTCGAGCATGGCGCATAGATGCGAATTTTGTTCTTGAAAGCGAGAGCCAGGATGCGCTGACGACCTTCGGCCTCGCGTTCGCTTTTACCCCAGCCCATTTCATAAAAAATCGGCTCGCCACCGGTAGCGCGGATGGCCTCGCAATACTTCGTGACGGCCTCGGCGTGCGCATTGCCTGTGCCGGTCGGGTCATCGTCGCCCATGATGAATCGGCAGACTGTTTGCAGCACGAGAAACGGTGGTTTTTCATCGCGAATCTTGTCCAGGAAGCTCTGGCCGGGCTTCACACCGTATTCGTATTTGTTGAAGCCAGGCTCCGAATACACACGGATGTCGTTGGCGCTGCGACCGACGGTTTCAGGAACGATCTTGGTTCCTGCATGACCGATGAACTTGCCATCCACGATCTTCGCCACTTCGCGCGGCATGTCATTCCAGTAAGTGCTGCTGCTGCCAGCGAAGAGCAGCGTGAGGGGACTGTCTTCCGCATGAACATAGGCAGTGATCAGGGTGATGGCGATGATGAGTGATTTCATAGTAGGGTGATCATTGGTTCGGAAGGGGGGCTGTGGTCAGCACCCGCAGTGGATCGGTCATGGACTCGTTGGTGAACACTTCCTTGGTTTCGAGATGGGTGATGTCATCCCATTGATTCAGGCGTTGCAAGGCGATCCTGCCTTCGGGCATCATCACGTCTTGCGCCTCATCAAAGGCCAGGAATCCCGCGTCGGAACTTTCGATGTCGGCATACCAAAAGTTGCGTGCAGCGCGGACATTCAGACTTTTGTCAAAGCAGATGCCAGCGCCCCCGGCCGAGCTGCGGATGAACTCAACGAGCGTCTTCACATCTGTGGCAAAGGTGGGCGATTCGAACCATTCGTATTCCAGCGCGATGTGGCTGCGGATTTTTTGCTTCCGCAGTTCATTGAGAGTGTCCGGGATGTTCACCATGCCATGCCCGTAGGGAACGTCATGCAGCTTCACCCGCATCACGTTTTTTAGATGCACGCTGAGAATGCGGCCCGCGCAGGCTCGGGTTACCTCCAACACATCCAGGCCGCTGCGGGCGGCGTGCCCAGTGTCGAGACAGAGGCCCATGCGGTCGTCGCGGTCTTTGAGCAAGCCTGCGGTGACGCGCGGGTCCCAGTAGCGATAGGGGCCGCCGAGATACTCCGCTTCAAAGCCTTTGGCGTGATTATGAATGCCGAAGGTGAGGTCAAACTCACGCACCAGGCGCTCCACCATGTCCCACTGTGCCTCGGCTGGCTCGCCCGTGAATCCAGTCAGGCCGAGCTTCCTGCCCAGCTCAAAAAACGGGCGCAGTTGCGCTTCATTCTGAGCGATACGCTTCCATTGATTCTGGCCGATGTAGGCATTGAGCAGGCGCACGCCAGCGCTCGCGCACTTGGCTTTGAGCTTGTCCAGCACATCATCCGGCGTCGTTTCATCCAAAACGATGTCACCCGTTTCAGCGGAGATTTTCTGCCCCATGAGGAAGACTTCGAGCGCATCACAGCCAGCCGCTTTCGTGGCGTCGATGGCCTCAAAGATCGTGCCCTTGCCCCAAGTCCACGCATGTCCGGCGACGACGAATCCACCGATACGCTGAGGCTGATTCACAGCGCTCTGGGCAGGACTCATCGCAGCAAACCACGCAGCGGCCATTTTGCGCTGGCCTTGGGGATTGGGATGCGCCCAATCGAAGGTGTCGGTGCTTGCGGCCTTCGGGTTCTCTTTCCAATCGCGGTAGTGATGCACGGTGATGACGGGCGAATCGACGCTGCTGAGTCGCTGCGCCATGTCTTCGACGAGCGGTCGGATTTTCAGTGCGGCACCTCCGTTGAAATTGAGATGGGCGATGAGCACGCGGACTTTGGGATTCTTCGCACGCAGCATGGCCACGATTTCCTCCAGCGGCTTCACGATGGTCGCGGCGTGGTTGTCGCTCTTCTGGTCATTCGTGCCGAGATGAATGAGCGCGATGTCTGGAGCGGCGAGTGTGGGCAGGGTGAGTTTGAGCTTGTCGAGTACTCTGGCCGTTTTGGCGCCGTAGTAGCCTTCGTGGTCGGGGTCAAAGGGCTGACCTTTCACGTCGGGCCATTTGGCCTCGGGTTGCAAGCCTTGTTGCCGTGATCCGATGAAATCAAAACTCACGCCCGCCTCGCGCAGCATCTCTTGAAGTGGCAAACGATAGGTCCACTCATCGCGGTCCTTCTTGCCACCCTGCGTGATGGAATCGCCGATGCAAAGAATGCGCAGTGGTTCGGCGGCGTGGAGGCTTGCGGCGAGGAGGAAAACGAGAAGGGTCGCGAGGTTCATGATCGGGATGTGATCGTTTTACCTCGCGGCGATGAGGTCGGCAGCGCTGATTTCACTGACTCGGCTTTTTCCGGCGAGGGCGCAGGTGAGGTCGAGATCGGCGCTGAAGTTCATGAGGCATTCGCGCACGCCGGCCTCGCCGCCGACGGTGAGGGCCCACATGTAGGGGCGGCCCAGAAGGACGGCATTGGCACCGAGGGCGAG
>Ga0315904_10009901_pt1 | contig 12401 bp, 11 predicted proteins | sample LakEriMetagenome_6_FD_203529 | JGI IMG/M metagenome (GOLD analysis project Ga0315904, IMG submission 203529) | Freshwater fungal communities from buoy surface, Lake Erie, Ohio, United States - Buoy 12 MA120 | ecosystem: Environmental > Aquatic > Freshwater > Lake | place: USA: Lake Erie, Ohio...
TCTATCGAGGGGATCTCCGGAGCTGATGTCAATCTAAACTTACTAGAAGAACCGGGCGATAACGGAGAAGACGATTAAGCCGAAGGCTGCACCCATGTCAACTCCATGCCTTGCACCCTTTCATAGATCACTTGCACCGACTGACCAGTTGGGGCAAAGAAAAAGTATAGCGTTTTTTTCAAAGGTTCGATCTTCTCTAACCTAATCTGCTCTCGAAAATCGATTCCTGAGGCCCCGTGCCACTTATAGATGGACTCTTTGGCCGACCAGCAACGCGTTAGCCACTGAGCGGCGGCTGTACCCTCTTGCAGCTGAAGCAAACCAGCGCCAGCCTGTAAACAAGCCTGATCTTCATCACTTAAAAATTTATGCCTTATTCTAAAGATCCGGTCGCCAGATGGCTCCAGATCGATACCGACTGGGCCAGCGGTAGAGACAATAGCAGCTGCATGGTTAGCGCAGTGACTCAGTGAAAAATAAAAAGAGTCGTCGGCAACAAGGGGCTTTCCCGAGTCTGCCACTACCAGATCACTTAATGAAAATGAAGGCCTAAGTTGTAACAACAGGTGTCGGGCTGCCAGGTGACGGGCTCTTACCTGTGGATGCTCAATGGTGCGCTCGGCCATAACCTGCTGCTCAAAAAAAGAGAGGGGTTCGCTGATATGCCAGACGGCTATCTGCAGTTGCGAAGTGGGGTTTTGTTGAAAAATAATCGGCATCGTAGCAAGAATCCTAGTTATTTTGCCGGCTCCTAACCGAAGATACCACTATGATTCTCTCCGACAGCAGAATTCTCGAAGAAATTGAGAAGGGCACCATCAAAATCAGCCCCTACCGCCCAGAGTGCCTGGGCAGTAATTCGTATGATGTGCATTTGGGAAAAACCTTGGCTACCTACAAAGAGCACATGATCGATGCCAAAAAACACAACCAGATCGATTATTTCGAAATACCCGATGATGGGATCGTACTTTATCCCCATATATTTTATTTGGGGGTAACCGAAGAATACACCGAAACCCATGCGCATGTGCCCTTTTTAGAAGGAAAGTCTTCAACGGGTCGCCTGGGTATAGACATTCACGCAACGGCCGGCAAGGGCGATGTGGGGTTCTGTGGAAATTGGACGCTCGAGATCTCTGTAAAGCAGCCTGTAAAAGTATACAAGGGCATGCCCATTGGACAACTGATCTATTTTCCGGTAGAGGGGCCTATAAAGGTGTCGTACGACCAAAAGAAAAATTCCAAGTACAGCAACCAGCCCGATCGTCCAGTAGAGAGTATGATGTGGAAGAACAAATTCTAAATCTATTGCTGCCGCCTCTATCACAACCCTTCTACTCCCTCTTTTCTCACAAAAGCGATGACCCACCCTACCACCTGATGATAGCTTCGGGTACCCTGCGGCTGATCGTTTGCTTGTAAAAAATAATCGTACCCCTGCATAATGATGCGCTCTACCGGGGTTTGATACTTTAAATAAAAACGACGAATCGCTTGCAGATCGCTTTTGATGGCGGCTGGAATAGTCTTGGCAACATTTATGGCACGAGTACTATCCAGTCGATATAGCTCCGATTGCGCATAACGAAACAACTCAAGATAAACGGAGTACCTAAACAATGGATCAGGATGATCTTTACCTACCAGATACCCCACGAAATTGGCTTCGCTTTCTTTGGCATAGCCAACCTGATGAGCTAGCTCGTGCAAGGTTACAAAGGGTTGCAAGACTACGGGAATGGTAGTGTTGACCTGCGCCTCTCCACTAAAGGGATTATAATACCCCTGAAATCCTAGGTAATTACCCAGGTAGCTATACAATGATGGCTTAACCGAAAAGGCGGCCGTAGCTGCAAAAGAATAGGGCTGATTGCCACCGCGGTACTGCTGCATAGCCTGCGAAAAAAGCGAGCGTTTCTTAATGTGCTTCGAAGTTGCTTGCGAATTTATTAACGAGCGATTCGCTGCTGCCTTCGACAGCAGTGCTACGGTTAAGCGATCTACTTCCTCTATAGTAGCACTATCAGGATAAATATCCAGTTGATGACCTATACCGGCACGACTATAGTTTAACCCCCAAAACAGATTAAAGAAAACATAGACGAACAAGAATAAAAAAATGAATTGTTGAGCCCCCTTTACTACATAGGAGCGGTTTACTTGCTTGCGATGCAGATCGCGAAAAAGCCCCACGGTCTTGAATAATACTAAAAAGACCAACAAGCCATAAAACAGATCGCCTATACTAAAGGGAATCCAGCCCAGCAAGAAACGTTGCCACTGAGAGAACACCGGAAAAAATAAGCCGCTGTAGTACTTTTCTACCCACTCAGGATAAAAAGCAGCCCACCGTATACCCAGGGCGAGAAGCACTAGTAACACCCAGGCCCTGTTTTTCATAAAACGTTCAAAAACAAGACTGATTCGGTTTTGCCACAATATGTAGTTTACCTTACTCAAAACCAGCGATTTAAGAGGTTGAGACTCGGCAAAATAACGAAATATTCGCCGGGGATTTTTCAGATAAATCCCTTACCTTTGCGCACGCTGAAAACTTGTCCTATGGGCCGTCGACGGGAGTACGACATAGCGTTCGTGGGGTTAAAGCCCGGTGTTCACGAGTTTCATTACGAGATCAGCGATAAGTTCTTTGCAGCCTTTCAACAGCAAGATTTTCGCCATTGCCTGGCAAAAATCAAGCTACAGTTAGAAAAGCAAACGAGTTTTATGCTTCTCACCTTTGAGATCGGCGGAAAACTCGAAGTGACCTGCGATCGCTGCAACAGCGATCTGCCACTGGAACTTTGGGATGAATTCACGATCACGGTCAAGATGGTAGAAGAGCCTGCGTTAATGAACGAGCAAGAAGAAGATCCCGACGTGTACTATATCGGTCGTGGCGAGAGCCACTTAAATGTTGAGGATTGGATCTACGAGTTCATCAACCTCAGTTTACCCATGCAAAAGACCTGTACATTCGAAAAAATGGATGGCCCCTTTTGTAATAAAACCGCTCGCGAGCTGCTTAAAAAATTAGAAGATAACCCCTCTCCGGAGAAGAAAGAAAATCCTATCTGGAAAGGACTCGATAAATTCAAAGACCTTTCATAATTCTCTTAAAGTTGTTTTATGCCAAATCCTAAACGCCGACACAGCCAGCAAAGAAGTGCTAAACGCCGCACTCACTATAAAGCGACTGAAGCTACTATCAGCAACGATGGTACTACCGGAGAGACGCACTTGCGTCATCGCGCCCATGTAAGTGAGGGTAAGCTTTTTTACAAAGGAAAGTTGGTGGCTGAGAAAGCACCCCTGAAGGCCAAGTAATTCATGGTTATCGGTATTGACATGATGGGCGGGGACTATGCCCCCGTTCAGGCCGTTAAAGGCGTAAAAGCATTTCAAGAACTTTTCCCTAACACTCCACTCTGTCTATTTGGCGACGAGCCTGTTTTATTGCCCTTGCTACAGCAAGAGCAGGTATCCTTAACACCTATCACTATCGTCCATGCGCCTGAACAGATCGGCATGCATGAACATCCCACTAAAGCCCTTAAAGAAAAACCAAATTCATCTATTGCAGTAGGATTCGGTTGGCTTTCGAAAGGAAAGATAGACTCGTTTATGAGCGCCGGCAACACAGGGGCCATGCTCGTAGGAACTCACTTTAGCATTAAAGCCTTAGAAGGAGTCATTCGTCCTACCATTTCTACCATCATCCCCAAATTGGATGGAGGAACAGCTTTGTTACTAGACGTTGGACTTAATGCAGACTGTAAACCCGAGTTGCTGAATCAATTTGCGATTATGGGTTCGGTTTATGCAAGGGTTATGCTGGGTATCGAAAATCCTTCGGTAGGCCTTATTAATGTGGGCGAAGAAGAAACCAAGGGAAATGCCCTGGCCCAGGCTACTCACCCCCTACTAAAAGAGAATAAACAGATTCAGTTTATAGGAAATGTAGAAGGTAGAGATGTGCTGACCGGTAAAGCCGACGTAATGGTTTGTGATGGATTTACCGGAAATATTATTTTAAAAATGGCCGAATCGCTGTACGATATCGCCCAGCACCAACAACTAAGCAACCCCTACTTTGATCGCTTTAATTTTGAGAATTACGGAGGCACTCCTGTATTAGGCGTTTCCAAGCCTGTTATCATCGGACATGGCATATCCGGAGAAAAAGCTTTTTTAAATATGCTTTGCCTGGCGCAAGACATGACCAACAAGCAAGTAATGCAACAAATGAGTCTGGCGCTTACTGCACAGGCTTAACAAGTAGTAGCTAGTCTTACTATCTACCCCATCTCCCTTCAGTAAATCTATTACCCTGCTAGCATCCGAAAGACCCACTTTCGAAGAGCATCATTTATAAAACAAAAGCCGTCTCGAAAGACGGCTTTTTGGTGATCCCGCTGGGACTCGAACCCAGGGCCCCAACATTAAAAGTGTTGTGCTCTACCAACTGAGCTACGAGATCAACCTCGTTTTTGGGAGTGCAAAAATAAGCCTCATACCCCTTTGTACCAAAACTTTTTAGACTGATTTATCAACTGATTTTCTTCTTTTTTAAAGTAGGTTTGTAAAAAGGGTGGCTATGGAGCAAAGCTTCAATAACAAAGTGGTTGCGGTAACGGGTGGCACCGATGGGATTGGCAAAGCGCTGGTACAAGCCTTGCTGGCGCAAGGAGCCAAGGTCTCTACCTGCGGCCGAAACCAAGACAAGCTTTACCAGCTGCAAACCGAGAATGCGGGTGCTTCGCTGCTTACGGTAGTAGCCGATGTGAGTAAAGAAAATGACTGCCGTCATTTTATCGAAAGCACCCTACAGGCCTTAGGGCCCATCGATATCCTTATCAACAATGCTGGTATCTCTATGCGTGCCCTATTTGCGGATGCGGAGATGGACGTTATAAAAAAAGTGATGGATGTAAATTTTTACGGCGCCCTTTATTGCACCAAATACGCACTGCCTTCTATTATTCAACAAAGGGGTATAATAGTGGGAGTCTCGTCCATTGCAGGTTACCGAGGACTGCCTGGACGAACGGGGTACTCGGCTAGCAAATTCGCTTTGCAGGGATGGCTGGAGTCACTTCGTACGGAGCTGCTAGACCAGGGAGTACATGTAATGTGGGTGTGCCCGGGTTTTACCACCTCTAATATTCGGCAGTCCGCTCTAAATGAAAAGGCCGAGGCTCATGGCGAAACCTCCATGAACGAAAGTAAGATGATGTCTGCCGATGCCTGTGCCGGTCATATTCTTACGGCTATTGCGCTGCGCAAGCGTACCCTGGTTCTTACGTTTACAGGTATTAGAACAGTATGGATGAATAAACTATTTCCACAACTGACTGACAAACTAGTCCACCGCTTTTTCTTTAAAAAAGGAAAGTTGATCCAATAGGTATGGCCCTGATAACTCTTACTTCAGATATTGGAAGCCCCGATTACTTGGTAGGCGCTATCAAAGCGCAACTGCTGCAACTCAGCAACGACTTTCAACTGATCGACATCTCTCATAATATCCCTCCGTTCAATTACACACAGGCTGCCTATGTCTGCAGAAGTGCCATTCGGCATTTTCCGCCGCATACCTTTCACTTGATTATGGTCGATTTATTTGGTACCAAACCAAAACAATTACTGCTGGCCTTTCACCAAGAGCACTATTTTATTTGTGCCGATAATGGCTTACTCAGCATGATTCTAGAAGAAACCCCCGAGATAGTCATGGGCATTCCCCTAGACGAAGGCACGCCCCGCACCACTTTACAAGTGACGAGTATAATGGGACAAGTGGTAGATCGGTTAAGCAAAGGAGAACCGATTCTCTCTATTGGCAGACCCGATATTAGCTTTGCAGAAAAAAAACACCTTCGCCCCACCATCGAACAACAATACATCGAAGGGCAGATCATTTTTATTGACGGCTTCGAAAATGTAATCGTCAACATTACGCGTACCCAATTCGAGGAAAATAGAAAAGGTCGTGGCTTTAAGATCGTCTTTAGGGGTGATGAAACAATCGACCAATTGAGTGAAACTTACGCCGACGTAGCCGAAGGAGAGAAACTGGCCTTTTTTAACAGCGCCGGTTACCTCGAAATTGCCATAAACAAAGGAAATGCGGCCGGCTTGTTTGGTCTCAAGGGCTTTTCTGAGAGAAGCCGACAAAGCCAGTTAGCCTACCAGACGGTACGTGTGTACTTTCAATAGTACCCCCTAGAACCCTCTGCCCGAATTAGCCAAAACTTACCCTCCTATCCCCTATTTTTGCCTATAGCAAAATCACCCGACTCATGACATTTCGTAAAGCAAACAACCTCAGCGGCTGGCTTATCTTTTTGATCGCACTTACCACCTATGTACTCACTCGCGAAGCCAGAGGAAGTCTCTGGGATACCGGAGAGTTTATTGCCAGCGCCAAAGGCTTGCAGTTACCTCATCCACCCGGTGCTCCACTTTTTGTACTATTAGGGAGATTTTTTATCGTTCTGTTTGGCGACAACCCCCTCACAGCAGGAAGTGCCGTCAATTTTATGAGTGCGCTGGCTAGTGCTGCCACAATCTTATTTTTGTTTTGGAGCATTACTCATTTTGGCAGAAAGCTATTTGTTGGTTCCAACGAAGAACTAACGCAGCATCAAACAATCACTACTATTGCAGCAGGTGCTTTAGGCGCATTAGCCTATACTTTCTCAGATTCATTTTGGTTTAGTGCAGTAGAAGGCGAAGTGTATGCCCTCTCTTCATTTTTTACGGCGCTGGTATTTTGGGCCATGCTTAAATGGGAGCAAGCCGACGAACGCGCTGGTATCGATCCTGTGCTACGTTTACAGGCCGACCGCTGGATTGTGTTTTTATTTTTTATGATGGGTCTATCCATCGGGGTGCACCTGTTAAACTTGCTGACCATTCCGGCCATTGTAATGATCTATTACTACCGACGCTATCAGGCCTCAACCAAGGGTGCCATCTATGCATTCCTAATTGGCTGCGCCATCACAGGACTAGTGCAGGTGGGAGTTATTCAATACTCCATGAAAGCGGCCGGTCAATTTGATATTTTCTTTGTTAATACGCTGGGTCTACCCTTCTTTTCGGGCTTTGCGTTTTACTTTTTGGCCTTAACAGCACTAGTAATTTTGGCTCTTCGCTTTAAGGAGAGTAATCTTAAGCCGGCCCTCCTTACGGGTTGGTCAGTAGCTTTCTTATTCTTACTGTTAACACCGCTGGTGGTTGTGCCCGGAGATGGTGTAAAATTTTCTGGACTATTGGTTTTAGCAGTTGCCGCAGGAGCCATGGGCTATTTTATTAAGCCTGTAGCACTTCGCATGCTCAAGCTTTCTCTTTGGTGCTATGCTTTTATGATGCTGGGCTATTGCATGTACTTTACGGCACTTATCAGATCTAATGCTAACCCGAGCATAGACATGAATAATGTAGACAACCCGATCAACCTGGTGTACTACTTAAGTCGTGAACAGTACGGAAGTGCTCCCTTGGTATATGGGCCTCATTTTGCTGCCGATCCTTCGAAAGACCTGGTAGCCGGCGAGCCCTTTATCGAAAGCGAGATGAAATATGTAAAAGGAGCCGATCGCTACTTGCCTATTGGAAGAAGCAAAGAGTATAATTTTAGCAGCGAGGTTAAACAACTTTTTCCACGTGTCTGGGATTCCAGCGACGATCAATATCACGCACAGTTCTATGCTGAGTGGCTGGGGCTGGGCCAAGATCGTGAAAGTGGAGCCTATGAGCCTCCGACCTATGGCGATAATATCAACTGGTTCTTCAGCTACCAGATGAGCCTGATGTATTGGCGTTATTTTATGTGGAACTTCTCGGGTAAGCAAAACGATATTCAAGGAATGGGTAACAAGCGCGATGGAAATTGGGTAACCGGAATCGGTCTGCTCGATAACGCGCGTCTGGGAGATCAATCGAAACTACCCGATAGTATACGGCACAATGGAGCCACTAATTATTTTTTCTTACTTCCTTTTATTCTAGGTATTATCGGATGCGTATACCAATATCTCCAAAATAGAAAGGACTGGATTGTAAGTTTCTTGCTATTCTTCTTTACGGGTATTGCTGTGGTATTGTATTTGAACCAGCCGGGTAATCAGCCCCGCGAGCGTGACTACGCTTACGTAGGTTCCTTTTATGCGTTTGCCCTGTGGATAGGACTTGCGCTGATTGCTTTTGTGCAGATTGCCTCCAAGAAATTATCTAAGATTCAGTATCGCGATTTTCTTTTTTACACCCCGGGGCTGGCATTTCTTGTAACGTTTATGAGTTGCTTTCCGGGCAACGGCCAGGGAGCTATGATCAATGCTTTGGGTGCTGCCGCTATCGCTGCCGTACTGGGAGTAGGACTCAGTTGGTTACTGGGTAAGCTAACCGGCGAGGGAAGGCAACAACCTCTTTTGATTGTGCTGACCACAGTTTGCTGTCTAACAGTTCCAGCGCTTATGGCCAATCAAAACTGGAACGACCACGATCGCAGCCATAAGACTACGGCCCCCGATCTGGCTAGAAACTACCTAGAGAGTTGCGCCCCTAACGCCATTCTATTCTCATTTGGCGATAACGACACCTATCCGCTTTGGTATGCGCAAGAGGTAGAAGGTATTCGTACCGATATCCGCGTAGTCAACAACAGCTTGTTGGGTATCGACTGGTACATCAACCAACTTCGCTATAAGATAAATGATGCCGACTCCCTAGATCTAATATGGGATGCTTCTAAAGTGCAGGGCAATACCCGAAACTACGTACTCTATAATCCAGTGGCTGGTATAGACCAAGAAGCATTCTATGATCTATACGACGTAATGAAGAACTATGTCGGAAGCGACGATCCTTCTCGTATGGATAACACCCGAGGAGAGCCCCTAAACATGATACCGGTAAGTCGTGTGGTTGTGCCTGTAGACAAAGCTATGGTGCTGCAAAACGGCACGGCCAATCCAGAAGACACCATTCTTGCCGATTTTGCCTTTGAGTTGCCAAAAAGAGCGCTACTCAAGAACGACTTGATGATCTTGAATATCATAGCGGCTAACAAATGGAAACGACCCATCTATTTTACGTCTCCCTATGGAGAGCTGGGCTTTGGTCCATTCTTACGCAAAGAGGGCTTGGCCTATCGATTGGTTCCGGTGGTGCCGCAATACTCACAAATGAAATGGGTAGCCGATCAATCGATGCGTGCTAATGGGCTGGGCGGAACACCTATTCGAGACAATAACCTATCTGTGATCTACAAAAACCTTAACGAAAAATATCGCTTTGGAGGCGCCGACAGAAAAGGGATGTATATGGATGAGGAAAATCGACGCCACCTTCTCAACATCAGAGAGATCTTTGCGGAAGCCGCAGGTAATCTGGCCGATGCCGGTAAATTAACCGAAGCCAAGACCTTAATTGAAAAAGCCGAAAAAGGTATTTCGACCGAAACGCTCCCCTACGCTATGGTGAGTCGCTTTAACAGTCATAATCAAACCGCACTTATTTATCTGGAGGCCTGTTACAAGGCTGGCATGAAAGATTTGGCAGAAAAAATAAAACAAGCCATTCGAAAAGACCTAGATCAACAACTAGCTTACTATAATAACATTCGCACGCAAAATCCCGATTTCTACGGAGGGTTCGAAGGAACCGAAGTGCCTATTACAGAGAGATTATTAAAAGTCTTAGAGGATATCGAGACCAAATACAAATAATATGGACCTGACCTTTAACCAAAACGAAGACCACTTGCGAAGCTTGTTGAGCCAGCTAGAACAACGGGCCGCACAGGTACGGTTGGGAGGAGGAAAGAAATCGATCGAGAAGCAAAAAGCAAAAAACAAAAAAACGGCTCGTGAGCGCATCGAATATCTGATCGACAAAGACAGCTCTTTTATTGAGCTAGGACTTTTTGCAGGCTACGAAATGTACGAAGACCAAGGAGGATGCCCTGCCGGCGGTACAGTCGCGGGCATCGGTATCATCAGCGGAAGACAAGCCGTGATAGTCGCCAATGACCAAACCGTAAAAGCGGGAGCGTGGTTTCCTATTACTGGTAAAAAAAATCTACGGCTACAAGAGATTGCCATGGAAAATAGGCTGCCGATCATCTACCTGGTAGATAGTGCCGGCGTTTACTTACCCATGCAAGAACAGATCTTTGCCGACAAAGAACATTTCGGAAGGGTCTTTCGCAACAATGCTAAAATGAGCGGTATGGGGATTACTCAAATTGCCGCTGTAATGGGAGCCTGTGTGGCCGGAGGGGCCTATCTCCCCATCATGAGTGACGAAACACTAATGGTAGAGGAAAATGGATCGGTATTTTTAGCTGGATCCTATCTGGTTAAAGCCGCCATAGGAGAAGATATCGATAACGAGAGCTTAGGAGGTGCCCGCATGCACGCACAGATCAGTGGTACGGCCGATTATACCTTTACTAGCGAAGAGGCTTGCCTGGACCACATAAAAAAAACCATGTCGCTTCTGGGTGCACCCCGGCAGGCCGGCTTTGACAGAGTAAAACCAATTGCCCCAATCCGTCCCACAACAGACATCTATGGAATCTTTCCCAGAGACGGAAAGCCATACGATGTGCAAGAAATAATCGATTGCCTGGTAGATGCCGGCAGTTTTTCTCCCTTTAAATCAGCCTATGGAAAGACCATTGTATGCGGCTATGCCCGTATCGAGGGATGGGCTGTAGGTATTGTGGCTAACCAGCGAAAGATCGTTAAGAGCGGCAAAGGCGAAATGCAAATGGGAGGTGTTATCTACAATGACAGTGCCGACAAAGCTGCCCGCTTTATTCTTAATTGTAATCAAAAGAAGATCCCCTTGCTCTTCTTACAAGATGTAACCGGCTTTATGGTAGGCAGCCGCAGCGAACAAGCTGGCATCATCAAAGATGGCGCCAAGCTGGTCAATGCCGTTGCCAACTCAATAGTACCTAAGATCACCATCATTATGGGCAATTCATTTGGTGCCGGCAACTATGCCATGTGTGGTAAAGCCTACGATCCCCGCTTTATTTACGCTTGGCCCACGGCAAAGATTGCTGTGATGGGAGGTGAGGCCGCTGCAAAAACATTGCTACAAATAGAAGTAGCCTCCATGAAAGCCCAAGGAAAGACCATCGATCCGCAGACCGAGGAGAAATTATTGAATGATATTAAGGGCCGCTACGAAAAGCAAACCTCTCCCTACTATGCAGCCGCAAGACTTTGGGTAGACGAGATTATAGACCCTGCCCTTACTCGTCAACTGGTAGCGCAAGGTATTGCCGCCGCTAATCACAATCCAGATATAGATGCCTTAAAAACTGGCGTCTTTCAAGTGTAGCTACTGCTGCCATGGCAAAACCCATCATCATTTATACCGACGGCGCTGCCAAAGGGAATCCCGGACCGGGCGGCTATGGCGCTATTCTTATGAGTGGTGACCATCAACTTGAATTATCTCAAGGGTACCGCTTAACGACCAACAACAGAATGGAACTCATGGCCGTAATTGCTGCCCTTCAGGCACTCAAAAAAGAAGAGCTACACATAGAGATCTACTCTGACAGCCAATATGTAGTCAAAGCGGTCAAAGAGGGATGGTTAAAAAAATGGATGGCTACCAATTTTAGAGGGGGTAAAAAGAACGCCGACCTCTGGCGAATCTTCTACGGATTAAGCCAACAACATCATCTACATTTTCATTGGGTCAAAGGGCACGCCGACAATGAATACAACAATCGGTGCGATCAACTCGCAACAGAAGCAGCTGCCGGAAAAAAACTAAAGATCGATACGGGCTACGAAGAGAGCCTGGCTTAACGTGCTAGCACCAATGAAGCCTTTCTGCGCTCTAGGTAATTGAACAGCACCAATATAACAGGCAAAAACACAAATGTGCCGATCAGTGAGTTTCGGTAAAACGGAAGACCAGCCGTGTAGCAAGCCATCAACCCACCTAAGCTTTTAGTATAAATAGTCTCCGAGGAAGAAAGCCATACCATAAAATTCGAGAGAATAAAAAAGAAAGTGGGAGAGGCTACAGCACCTAACGCCAGCGAGCCATAGCTTCTACCCCTAAGCATTGCTCCCAAAATCGTTGCACTTAAAAGCAACAAATAATTTTTCCATTGCCCACTATAAAATCCAGGATAATCGAATACGCCTTGTTGATAAAGTGCCTGTATAAAAAGGTCGCTGAGCACCAGCGACAGCAAGGGCAGTATGAAGAGCCCCTCTTTCTTGTTAAAAACATAGCCAGAGAAAAGCGCAATGGCAAGTACAGGAGAGAAGCCTGAAAACGCAATCTCGGGACCAAAAAAGAATTTACAAGCTGTGGTAAAGAACACGAGTATCAGAGTAAACAAACTGAATTTTATG
>Ga0315904_10009902_pt1 | contig 12401 bp, 7 predicted proteins | sample LakEriMetagenome_6_FD_203529 | JGI IMG/M metagenome (GOLD analysis project Ga0315904, IMG submission 203529) | Freshwater fungal communities from buoy surface, Lake Erie, Ohio, United States - Buoy 12 MA120 | ecosystem: Environmental > Aquatic > Freshwater > Lake | place: USA: Lake Erie, Ohio...
AATACCTGAAGTTCCTGATCGTACAGGTACAGTAAACGCGGAAATTATTTGGATACCTGAAATGTGGCACCGCCAAGATATGTGCCAGTGCTACTGAACATCCTGAATACATAGATGCCGGGCACGTAATTAGCAACATTGATACGAAGGGGAGCGTTGCTGATGGATGTTGAGATCATCTGTTTTCCGGTGATCCCATTTACGATCACTATGCTCGCAGGCTTCAGTTGTTCATTCCATTCAACTTGCAGGGAAGTGGTAGCCGGATTCGGGAACAATCGAACCTTGGGTCCATCACTCATTGGGAGCGTACCACGAGTTGATTGGGCATTCAGCACCAAGCCAGCACTGAGGCAAAAGAATGATATGAGTAAAAGCTTTCGCAACGAATCAAAGCTAGATTTATTTTGGTACAAAAAAAAGACCAGGGGAACTGATTCTCCTGGTCTTTTAGAAAAATGAGATTGAAAATCATGCAGTTATAAAATCATCTGCGTGTTTTCACGGATAATATTTACTTAAGCTTATGTAATACTTCCTGGATCATTTCAAAGTTGGGGAGGTTGGCCGGACTTTCCAGTACTTCTGCATATTGGATGATGCCTTCCGCATCGATCACGAAGGCTGCTCGTTTGGAAACACCTTTCATATCAAGGATCCATTCATCGTACAGGCATCCGTAGGCGGTTGAAACCTCTTTATTGAAATCACTGAGCAAAGGGAAGTTCAGGTTCTCGGTTTCCTTGAATTTGGCCAGCGTGAATACAGAGTCGACAGAAATACCGAGTACGGTGGCGTTGGCTTGTTCATACTGAGACATGTTGTCTCTGGCCGTGCATACCTGTTGGGTACATACGCCTGTAAAGGCTTGTGGGAAAAACATAAGCAGTACGTTCTTACCTCGCAATTCACTCAGGGTTGTCTTGTTCTTGTTACTGTCGAACAGAGAGAAATCAGGAGCGGGTTGTCCTATTTGTAAAGCCATAATTTGATTTTTTATATAACGAATTGAATAATGGAAGGTTCGATTGAATGGTCAGAACCGCGGACAACGGGCATCCGATACGGTATTCGGTTTGTACCAACGATACACAAGTCCCGCTTCAAAACCGCCTCGGCCCTGATTGAATGGTGTCAAGTTAGAGATCGTAACATCATAGCTGAAGGAGGCCGTGACATTTCCAATGTCCAGTTTGATCACGGGAATCAAAGCTTCATTTATGCGTAAAAAGGCACCAGCCTGGATCGTATGAGTAGATTGTTCCGGATCTATTCCCAGCCGGATCCCATAAAGGGCACCTGCAACAGTTTGTTCAAATGAACCTTGTCGGCTATGATCGGCCAGAAGCGTCACGAAAGCTTGTTCATTGAGACTCCATTTCATCCCAGCGGAAAGTACCCACTTGGCGTTGAGTTCGATGTTCGCATTTCGATAGTAGTAAGATTGTTGTGGGCGATTGAAATGATGATAGGCGAGTCCGATATAGAAATTGTCAGCGGGATTGTCTCGGATCTGTGCGTTGTAACTGAGTCCTACGCTGCCGTCGACGTATCCGAAGGAAGTATTGGCAATGTTTTCACCGGTTCCGCCTGTTTCGTAGGTGGTGTTGGTGGTCATCTTTGTCGGATCGAATCGTCTTTGCACCCATCCACCCATGGCACCCAGTGATAGGTACCGATTCTTTTCTTGACTTAATGATTTGTGATAGTTTATTGCTGGAAGGAACTGAGTGGTCGTCCAACCGATCGTACCAGCACGGTCGAAAAAACTCTGTATGCCCACCGTGAGGTAGTCATCTCCGCCGCCGATGGCGATCTTATTTTCCATGTTCAGGGAACCGGTTCGGTAGGCGTTTGTTAAGGTGTTCCATTGATCTCTGTAGATCGCTTGGACTCTCCAATCCCCCTCGAACAAGCCAGCCAGGGAGGGATTTCGCAAAAGCGGCGTTTCCCAGAACTGAGAGAAATGGATATCCTGACTGCGTAAAGGGACAATGCCCAACACGACAAACAGAAGGAGATATCCTATGGCTAATTTTTTTCTCATCGGATCAAGGCAATGTTTCCGGTTAGTGTCAGCAACGTTCCGTTTTCACAGAAGACTTCTGCTGTATAGATGTATGTTTCTGCTTGTGGTGACTGCCCGAGATATTTACCATCCCAACCCTGGGTGGGGTCATTGGCAGGGAAATGTTGTTTCTGGAAGACAATCTGTCCCCATCGGTTCATGATCTGCAATGATTTGATCCGGTCTAAACCGCGGCCTCTTGGGTAATAAATATCATTGCTTCCGTCTCCGTTCGGTGAAAATGTATTTGGGAAGAATACATTGCTCTCCTGACAAAAAACTAATACCATTACCTGTGCCTGGTTCCGGCAACCGTTCGCGTCCTGCACTTGTACGAGATAACGGGTATCATCGCGTGGTGAAACATCGGGGCGAGGACATTGTGTACAACTGAGTCCGGCCGGAGGGGACCAAGACCATTGATTCACGTTTGGAGAATAGGTAGCCGGAATGGTAACCGGGAATCCGTTTCGGACTGTCATTTGCAATGGAACATTGATCGTCGGTAGCGGATCGATTCGGAGCGGATGATTCACGGTGTCTTTACATCCACTGCTGTTGGTGGCGATGATCTGTATCTGGAAGCTGCCCGAGGTATTGTATGTCTGCGCGCCGGGATTGATGTTATTGGCGCTTCCGCCGTTGGGGAAATTCCATTGCCAATTCACTGCGGACGTATCAGGTACTATGAAGCTTCCTGTATGTTGGAGCGAACTGAAAATACAGGCTTGCGTAGGGCCGGTTACACGAATGTGCGGACGCTCCACGATCTTGATCAGGTTCGATTTGGTGATGGTATCTCTACATGCGTTTTGTGAACTGACAATCATCTGAACGGTATAATTACCGGCTGCAGTGTAGGTATGTGTGGGGTTAGGCAGTGTAGATGTTCCGCCATCTCCGAACTGCCACTGATATTGGAGGGGGGCATTGTTCGAAATAGTTGAGTCACTGAAACGGATCTGTCCGCCATCGCACAGAAAAGACAGGTTCGATCCAAAGTTGGCATCCACGCCTCGGATATGGATACGTTCGGCTCCCATTACCGGGATTCGACAACCGGCAGAGTCGATCGCGATCACGGAGGGATAAAAATCCCCCATGTTATTATAGGTGTGCTGATAGGTCGGTGTACTGGTAAGGGTTGTTCCGTCCCCCAGATCCCAGAAATAATTCTGCATCGGTCCGTTGGTTTGAACGGATAGCTGAGTCGTGTAGGGCTTACAGGCGGTCGCTGGTGGATAGATCAAACGGGTTCCAATCGTATCATAAACACGGATGATCTGTTCCACTGAGTCCGTACAGCCTCCTGGGCTGGTCACAATTAGTTTTACAGGAAACGTACCTACGTTATTGAAGAAATAAACCGGATTTGTCTGTGAACTGGTGCCTTCGCCCGGCCCGAAACTCCAATGGCTTTGGTTAAAATAGGTGGATGTATTGGTGAACTGCACTTGGAATGGAGTACAGGAACTACTGCTCAGATTCTTTGTAAAGGCAGCGATCGGCGTGTCAATACGAATGTATTGGTTGCGAATGAGTGAGTCGGCACAACCGTAAATATCCTTTACCACCAGCTTTACATTGTATCGACCGCTGGCGACGTAGGTGTGAGTAGGCTGCGATAAAATAGAGGTGTTACCATCGCCGAAAGTCCAAGCATACGTTAATCCGGCCGGAGAAGAATTGTTCGTGAATCGAACGGTCGCTCCCGGGCAGCTCAAGGTATCGGCTGTTGCAAAGGAAGGAACCGGATCTGTTGAATGTATTTGATTCGGTTTAGTGATACTGTCTTTACAGCCGTATGCATCGGTGATCACCAGCTTTACAGCAAAGTCTCCAACAGTATTATAGGTATGTTGGAATGGTGGGTTGGTGTAATTCTGAACAGATCCGTCGCCATAATGCCATTGCCATTGTGTGATCGCGTGGTTGTTGTATGTGGAGGATTGATCGATGAAGGTGGTGGTGAATCCTTTACAGCCGGCCGTATCAAGTGCAGAGAATCGAGCTGTTGGACCGTTCACTCGAATGTAATTGTTGGCGATGGCTGTATCCTTACATCCATTCAGATCGGTAGTGACTAGCTGAATGGTATACAAACCATTTGTAGTATATGTGTGTTGGATCGAATCGATGGCAGTGGTTCCGGTTTGACCATTGCCGAAATTCCAGCTGTAGTTGTTGATCAGCGCCGTATTTACCTGTGTGGAATAAAAACGTACGGTTCCGATCTTACAAAGTGTCGTTTGGTTAGCTGCGATCACGGGATTCTCATCGATCAGTCGGATGTTTTTATATATAGTATCTGCGCACGTACCGTTTTTGGCAATGAGTCGTATCGTGTAGGGCCCCAGTGCAGGAAAGATATGTGTGGGATTGCTGGCTGTGGAAACCGGACTGCCATCGCCGAAATCCCACTCGCTACTGGTTGCATCAATCGATTGATTCGTGAAACTGAATGATAATCTGTTTGTACAATTGGTTACAGGTGTGAATCGTGCGATTGCCGGCAAAACCTTTACATAATTGATTTTTGTAGTGGTTACGTCGCAACCATTGTTGTACGCGGTCAGTCGGATCGTGAAGAAACCGGTATCGGTGTAGCGGTGGCTTGGATTTTTCAAGTTTGATCCGGTACCATCTCCAAATGTCCATATCCACTGATCGGCCTGTGGGGTGGTCAGGTCGGTGAATTGAACCGGTTGCGTACCGCAAACAGGAATGGGGGAGGCGCTGAAGTTGACAACAGGAACTGTTCCCACTTTTATCGCCTGTGTGACCTTCAAGGTGTCTTTACAGCCGGTGCTGGTTGTAATGATCAATTGCACATCGTAAGTGCCTTGTGTAGTATATGTATGCGTGGGGTTGGGGAGATTTGATAGTGTTCCATCTCCGAGGTCCCATTGGTAAGTCAAGATGTTATCGATCGAGTTGATCGTGGCCGAGAAGTTTTTTGGAAAAGGCAAACATCCTTGAGCGGGAAGGCCCGTGAGTTGGATCTGAGCCCGGCGGATGTTGATGTAGTTGGGTCTGGTGATCGTGTCTTTACAGCCGAATTGACTGGTGATGATCAGTCGAACAGTGAAAGAGCCATAGTTGGAATAGCTGTGTGTAGGATTTTGCAGATTCGAGCTATTTCCGTCACCAAAATCCCACTCCCAACTAACTGGATTACCGGTTGACAAGTCCTGAAAATTCACGAGTAGACTCGGTTCGCATTTTGTTCGAACCGGTGCGGTGAAATTGGCAGTTGGTTTTGGTCTTACAAATAAGATGCGTACGGAGGAGTCAGTACAATTGGAGTAAGTATTGTACAGTTTTATCAGGTAGGCCCCTGTAGCGGTGTAGTTGTGGGTCGGATTGATCGCAGTCGATGTGTTCCCGTCCCCAAAGTTCCAGAGTGAGGCGACTGGCGCCGGAGTAGATGTATTTGTAAAAGTGGCAGCAGAACCGATACATACCTCATTGGGGGCATTGAATTGGGTGATGATCCCACCGATCGTAAGGGGCGCGCTACGAAACGTGTCCACACAACCCGCACTGCTGGTGGTGATCAGGGTAATGGTATAGGTCCCGTTTGTATTGAATGTGTGGGTGGGATTGGTGGCATTGGATGTACCGCCATCGCCAAATAACCAATTATAACTAAGTGTGCCCGGTCCGGTGGATGTATTGGTGAAATTGATGGCGGCCGGAGCGGAGCAAACGTTTGGTACGCTATTCGTGAAGGAGGCGTCTACGCCATTGGTGACTGTGATATAATTCGGTCGGCTAATGGTACGTGAGCAGCCTTGGTCATTCGTGACTTTTAAGCTCACGGTGTATGTCCCTACGGTGGTAAAAGTGATCAGTGGATTTTGTTGGGTAGATGTTTGACCATTCCCAAAATCCCAAGACCAGGCAGTATTCACGGTGCCTGCAGCGGCTATGCTGGTGTCAGTGAATTGTATGGTCAGCGGGGTACATCCGTTTTGTACGTTGCTGCGAAAACCAACGGTCGGACTAGTATAAACATTGATGTACTGCGTACGGGTCAGGGAGTTGCTGCCGCTGGCATTCGTCACCGTCAGTTTAACCGTGTAATTACCCGGATTCAGATACGTGGCAATGGGGTTTGCCATAGTAGAGGTGTTCCCGTTTCCGAATTCCCAAAAATAACTGGTAGGATTTCCTGTGGAGGTGCTTTGAAAATTTACGATCACGGGTGCACATCCGGATGTAAGGTTAGCGGTGAAATTAGCGACAGGTGCCTGACCGAACGATTGGAGTGTCCAGAACAAAAAACCCAAAAAAAGGGTGGCCCTAAGCAGGGGCGATTTATGTATGCCTATTCTCAAAATTGACCGGATGTTCCGGGTAGGGTTACGGATTTGCAAATGTAGTTAAAAGTCTGGATCAATCTTTGTCCAATCGTAGCGTTTTTAACTGACCGTTCACTGTTTGATTCGCTTCCACAAACGTCCACCCGTTTCGGGTGATATTCCAAGTGCCATTGATAACGATCAATGGCTGCAACGCATTGGGAAACTCCGCAAATATGCTCATGGTGCTGGCGCTTCCATTCCAGGTTCCACTTTTTTCGATCAAGCCATTTCGTATGGCATCTACCGTGTTATTGGTGTTGTATTTGAATCGGTAGGAAGCAAAGTCTGCCGTTCGATCCGTACCGCCTTCAACAAAGGAGGTCATTTTCCACTGGCCATTGGTCATGGCGAGTATCACCAGATCTTCCTGAACAGCTGATTTTTCACATCCAGATATACCGATGGCAATTGCGAGGAATAGGAATAGCCTTTTCATGGCGGCAAGGTAAACGCTCAAATCGATATCTGCAATCGTAAAAACCCTTCGTAAATTGCCATCATGCGAATCACTGATATCATTCAGCAATTGGAGCAGTGGGCTCCGCGTTCATTGCAGGAGTCCTATGACAATTCAGGGTTGATCACAGGCGATTCTCAGCTTGTGTGTACCGGGGTACTCTGTGCCCTTGATGCCACCGAGGAGGTTATTGACGAGGCCGTGGAAAAGGGATGCAACTTGGTTGTGGCGCATCATCCGATCTTATTCGGTGGACTGAAGAGGATCGATCCCAATCACTATGTTGGAAGGGCATTGATCAAGGCGATTCGGAATGATATAAGCCTTTATGCCATCCATACCAATCTAGATAATGTGATTGAAGGTGTCAGCAAGGGCATGGCCGACCAGTTCGGCTTACTGCATCGATCTGTGCTATCCCCTCAGAAACAGATACTTAAAAAGTTATATACGTTTGTTCCGTCTGTTCATGTAGACGCGGTTTCAACTGCGCTTTTTCAGGCCGGTGCGGGTCATATCGGCCGTTATGATCAGTGTAGTTTTCGTCAAGCCGGTGAAGGGAGCTTTCGCGCCTCGGAGGGAGCAAATCCTTTCGTGGGCGAAATCGGGGTATTGCACCGGGAGGCGGAATGGAAGCTGGAGGTGATCTTTCCCGCATACTTGGAGAAAGAAGTACTCATGGCATTGAAGCAGGCTCACCCATATGAAGAGGTGGCCTATGACTTGGTCAGCCTCTCCAATGAACACCCTGGGGTGGGGGCTGGGTTGATTGGGGAGTTGCCCGAAGCAATCGGTGCGCAGGAGTTCCTGAACCGGATAAAACAACTCTTTGGGACGCCGGTGCTACGGTTTTCCGGTCCGGCTGACCGACCCATCAAAAAAGTAGCCCTCTGCGGGGGAGCCGGAAGCTTTCTGATTTCCAAGGCATTAGCAGCCGGGGCGGATGCTTTTTTGACGGCAGATCTAAAATATCATGAATTTTTTGAGGCGGATGGGCGGATGTTGCTGGTCGACCTGGGGCATTATGAATCCGAGCAGTTTACCATCGACCTCATTCAGAGCTTTTTAGCCGGAAAATTCCCTAACTTTGCCGTCCTTAAAACAGGTCGGACTACCAACCCGGTCTGCTACCATTAACCTGCAAATCGTTCCGTTTCATGGCCGCCGTTAAAGATTTTTCCATCGAAGAGCGACTGAGTTCAGTGCTCCGTCTACAAAAAATTGACAGTAAACTCGATGAGATTCGCATCCTCAAGGGCGAACTGCCCATGGAAGTGGCTGATCTGGAGGATGAGATCGCCGGACTCCGCGCCCGTCAACTCCGCATAGAAGAGGAGATCAACGGGGTGAACGAATTCATCGTGCAACGCAAAGCCGCCATTGCTGACTCCGAGGCGATGCTGAAGAAATACGAGAAGCAAAGCGAGAACGTTAAAAACAACCGTGAGTTCGAAGCCATCAACAAGGAGATCGAGATGCAGCAACTCGATATCGATCTGGCTAAAAAGCATATCAAGGATGCGGAAGGTGAGATCGCATTGAAGGCGATCAGCTTAGAGGCCGCCAAGAAAAATATTGATGAGAAGGACGGTGTTCTCCAAACCAAAAAAGGAGAACTGGATAAGATCATCGCCGCCAACGAAAAAGAAGAGAAAGAACTCAATAAGCAGGCCGCTGAAGCAAAAGCTGCAGTAGAGGCCCGTTTGTTGCTCAGCTACGAGAAGATCCGTGGTAACTATCGGAATGGTCTGGCAGTGGTACCTGTTGAGCGGGATGCCTGTGGCGGTTGCTTCAACGCGATCCCTCCCCAGAAACAAAGTGAGATCCGTCAGCACAAAAAGATCACGATCTGTGAGAACTGCGGTCGTATTCTGGTTGACGAGGAGCTGAACAGCAAAATATCGCTTGGTTGATCAAAAGCAAACTGTATCGATCCCGGCCCCGGCCGGGATTTTTTTTGACCGGAAAATTGTAGTGTTACCATTCTTCCGTGAATCACCTATGAGTTAATTTGCTTCTCGATGCTGCAGCAACTTTATATACGTAATTATGCATTGATCCGGGAGGTTCGGTTGGACTTCTCACTCGGCTTCTCTGTTATGACGGGTGAAACCGGTGCCGGTAAGTCGATTTTGCTGGGGGCTTTGGGTCTGGTGCTGGGCGATCGGGCCGACTCATCAGTGCTTCGCGATGCTGCCGAAAAATGTGTGGTAGAGGCTTTATTCATCGCCCCACATTTGTCTACGCATCCCCTTTTGCAATCATTGGAATTAGAGGGCGAAAGTGAATGGTGTATCCGAAGAGAAGTTACTGCGAATGGGAAATCACGTGCTTTTCTGAACGATACGCCAGTCAACTTGACGCAACTTCAATCCTTTACAGCCTCCTTGGTCGATCTTCATCAACAGTTCGATACACTGGAGCTCACCGAAACAGATCATCAACGCACGTTGTTGGATGCCATGGCCGGACTGACAGAAGACGTACATGTCTATCAAAATGCATATGCCGATTGGCGCCATGATTTGAATACGCTGCAAGCGTTGGAATCCAGGCAGATGCGGATCAAACAGGAACAAGAATATGATCAGCATATCCTGCAGGAATTGAGGGATGCCTCCTTTCAACCGGAGGAGATCGAATCGCTGGAAGAAAAAGTTCGCGCTGGGGATCGTTCAGAGGGGCTAACACAGGCCATACAGTCCGTTGTGGATCGTTTGCAGGGCGACGGTGAAAACCTGCAACAACAACTCCGTAAAATCCAACAATCGCTGCACCCCTTTGAAAAAACGGATGCAAGCATTGCAGAATGGCTGGAACGAATGCGTTCGGTCGATATGGAGATCCGTGAATTGGCTCGGGAAATGGATCGCGCTGGTGCCGGTTTTCAATTCGATCCACGGGCTTTATCCGACATGCAGGAACGATTGTCGCTGGGGTATCGGTTGATGAAGAAGCATGGTGCCAAGCATTCAGCTGAATTGATCGACTTACAACAGCGGCTTAGTGAGAAACTGGCAGCTGCCGAAACGATGGAGGCAGAGATCCAGTTGCTTCAAGAACGTACACAAAAACAGGAACAAGCCCTTCGAAAGAAATCGGCTATCCTACATGCAGCAAGGGAGGCAGTGTTAGGAACATGGAGCGAGCAAGTGAACAGTCTTCTTGCAAAAGTTGGAATGCCAACCGCCCGATTCGGTATTTCCCTTCGGGAAACTGAGATCGGTCCCTTTGGATCCGACGAATGCATTTTTTTATTGGATGCCAATTACAGTGGCGGAAAAGGTGAACCACAATGGCAACCGGTACGGAAAGTGGCCAGCGGTGGGGAACTAAGCCGCCTGATGCTATGTATTAAGTCACTTGCTGCTGACAAGATGCAATTGCCCACGCTGATATTCGACGAAATCGATACCGGCATATCCGGGGAAGCTGCCAAACAAGTCGGTTTGTTACTACGGGCGCTGGGTGCCGACCGGCAGGTAATTTGTGTGACCCACCAGCCTCAGGTGGCGGCCAAGGGTCAGTTTCATTGGCATGTCTCCAAGTCTGAAACACCTCAAGGCATTGAAACACAGGTTATATTGCTCACACCCGACCAGCGAATAGAGGCGCTGGCCCGCATCATTGGAGGAGAGTCGCCAACATCGATTGCCCGTCAAAATGCAGCTGAGTTGCTGGGCGTTTGATATTGTGGATAACCCTTTCGTAGGGGTGCAGAATTCGTGCAGAAAGAAAAATTTTTTTCCAATAGGGGCAACAAGTTATTTCGTGTGATACGGTTGATCAAGCGGCCGTAATTCAGCAATCATGGATACAAAGAATACACCAAAGGAAAGGGATCGTAGAAGAGGTAAGGCGGCACTCGATATGAACAGTATGGTATACGGAAAAGTACCACCGCAGGCAAAAGACCTGGAGGAGGCCGTATTGGGCGCGATCCTATTGGAGAAGAAGGCATTTGATGTGGTGACAGAACTACTCAAGCCCGAGTGTTTTTATGTGGATGCGCATCAGCGTATTTACAAGGCGGTTCAATCCCTCGCACAGAAGAATCAGCCGATCGATATTCTTACTGTAGCGGAGGAATTAAGATTTCGGGAAGACTTGGAGAGCATCGGCGGCGCTTATTACCTGACGCGTCTGACCAATGCGGTGGTGTCAGCTAGTCACATCGAGGCGCATGCGCGCATCATCCTTCAGAAATTCATTCAACGTGAGTTGATCCGAGTGAGTGGAGAGATCATCGGTGAATCCTATGAAGATTCCACGGATGTATTCGAGTTGCTTGATCAGGCAGAATCCAAACTGTTCGAGATCACCAACAGCAACTTGCGCAAAAACTTCCAGACAATCGATTCCATTCTGGTACAATCGATCCAACGCATTGAGGATTTACGCAATAAAAAAGAAGATATCACGGGTGTTCCAAGTGGATTCCCAACCCTCGACCGCGTCACCTTCGGCTGGCAAAATACGGATCTGATCATTCTGGCGGCCCGTCCGGCGGTGGGTAAGACTGCATTCGCCCTCAACCTCGCGCGCAATGCAGCTATGCATTCTTCCAAGCCAACACCGGTGGCGGTATTTTCCCTTGAAATGAGTGCCGCTCAGTTGGTGCAGCGGATTCTATCTGCAGAGAGTGAGATTCACATGGAGAAGATCAACCGAGGCAACTTGGCTGATCATGAGATGAAACAACTTTATGCAAAGGGTATTCAGCGACTGGCACAAGCCCCCTTGTTCATCGATGATACGCCGGCACTCAACATCTTTGAATTGCGCGCGAAATGTCGACGTTTGAAGAATAAGCATAATATCGGCATGATCATCATCGACTACTTGCAACTGATGAGCGGTACCGGGGATAATCGAAACAGCAATCGAGAACAGGAGATCAGTAACATCTCTCGAAACCTGAAAGCGTTGGCTAAGGAATTGGCCGTGCCGATCATTGCACTCTCCCAATTGAGTCGTGCCGTGGAAACCCGCGGTGCCAGTAAGGATGGAGTGAAGATCCCTCAATTGAGTGACCTTCGTGAGTCGGGTGCGATCGAACAAGATGCCGATCTGGTCATGTTTCTGTATCGTCCGGAGTATTACGAGGTCACGATGGATGAAAATGGCGACAGCAATAAAGGCGAAACCATTGTGAAGATCGCCAAGCACCGTAACGGTGCCTTGGAAACCGTACATCTCCGAGCGCTTCTGCACATACAGAAATTCATTGATGAAAATGGAGGCGGTAACTACTCCTCGGGCATGTTGCCGAATTGGAAACCTGTTAGTGGTCTGGATGATCAGGGACAAACCAAGATCTTCCTTCAAACCTCCAGTCGCATGAACGAATCCGATGGCGAGGATTTCGATGATTGATATGGCACCCTACTTCTATATTCCTCATATTCCCCAAACCGCATCGATCGAACTAGATGCGGATACCAGCCATCACATTGCGCAGGTGTTGCGTATGCAGGTCGGAGAAGCACTGCATATCACAGATGGGTTG